>Ga0209668_10000666_pt1 | contig 14217 bp, 10 predicted proteins | sample FrelakmetPLP11PL_FD_187150 | JGI IMG/M metagenome (GOLD analysis project Ga0209668, IMG submission 187150) | Freshwater lake sediment microbial communities from the University of Notre Dame, USA, for methane emissions studies - PLP11 PL (SPAdes)... | ecosystem: Environmental > Aquatic >... | reverse complement strand
TTTTTCAAATTCAGTTTCTTGAGAATAAACTCACCCAATCCCTGTTTTTTAAAAAGCATGGGGATCTCATAAATCGTTTCTGCATCAATGGCACTGAAGATCGCTTCTACTTTCAGGTTGGTGAAAAGGGCGATTTTTTTCCTTATTTCGAAACTCAATGGTATTTCTGCCCGACACAGCAATAGATCGGGTTGAATGCCAATTTCCTGCAATGCCTTGACGCTGTGCTGCGTGGGTTTTGTTTTCAGCTCTCCGGCAGTTTTAATAAAAGGAACCAATGTCAAGTGGATGAAAAGAACCCTGTTTTCTTCAAGTTCAAGGCCGATCTGTCGAATCGCTTCCAGAAAAGGCAGGCTTTCAATATCTCCGACCGTGCCGCCGATTTCAACGAGCACCAGATCAACGTCCGTGTCCATTGCCAAAATTGCCGATTTGATTTCGTCGGTAATATGGGGAATAACCTGAACGGTTTTGCCAAGATAATCACCATGGCGCTCTTTTTGAATCACATTATTATAAATGCGCCCGGCCGTCCAATTGTTTTTTTGGGTTGTATAGGTGCTGGTAAACCGTTCATAGTGACCCAGATCCAAGTCAGTTTCAGCCCCGTCATCGGTCACAAAAACTTCTCCGTGCTGAAATGGACTCATGGTTCCCGGATCCACATTCAAATATGGATCCAGTTTCAAAATGGTGATCTTGAAACCATAAGCTTCCAGGATATTACCGATCGCAGCCGCAGCCACCCCTTTGCCCAATGAAGACAAAACCCCCCCGGTAATAAAAATATACCTGCTTTTAGCCATGGGTTCCTCGCAAAATCGCTTCTACTTTTTCAATATCACCAGGGACATCAACCCCATGGGACACATACTCGGTAGGGACAATAGCAATTGTTTGTTGCAAGTGCAGAAAACGTAGTTGCTCAAGTTTTTCCGATTTTTCCATGGGCGCAACTTCTCCAGAAATATAAATCTCAAGCGCTTGGCGAGTGTATCCATAGATGCCGATATGTTGGAAAAACCCTTTAAAGCGGTCTTTTTCGCAAAAAGGAATGGGAGAACGAGAAAAATATAAAGCCTGGTTTTCTTTGTTGAAAACGACTTTAACAACATTACTTGAACAAAAATCCTGGTAAAAATGGTTAAAACGGGCTGCGCTGACCACAGCAAATATGCTTTTATTTAATGAATCGTACAGTTGCCTTACCAATTTTTCCGAAATCAGGGGTTCATCGCCCTGAATATTGATCGCCGCATCAAAATTTTTGTCCTTAATTGCCGCCCACACGCGTTCGGTCCCGGAATTTATTGTATTATCGGTCATCTCGCCATGACCGCCAAATGAGACAACTTCGGCCAGGATGCGTTCATCATCGGTCGCCACCATGATCTCTGAAAAACAACCAGCCATCTCAACCTGGCGATAAACCCTCTCTATCATGGTTTTTCCGGCTATTGGCGCCAAGGGTTTGCCCGGGAAACGACTCGATTGCCAGCGCGAAGGGATAACCGCCGCAATTCTCATTTTATTACTTTCGCGTCAGCTCCCAGGTTCTTGCTCTCCAGGGATTTCATTTCCATCTGGCACGATCCCTGAAAAAATGCCCCTTCCTCAATCACCAACTTCGGTGTGGTGACAGCTCCTATTACCCGGCCCTTGGAAAAAATTTCGATCTTGTCTTTGGCTTTGATGGTGCCTTTTACTCGCCCATTAATGGTCAAGCTCCCCACTTCGATATCGGCCTCGATCTCGGCGGTTTCACCTATGATCAAGCCGTTGCCAGATAAAATTTTCCCCTTAAAAATTCCGTCGATCCTGAAGTTTTCCTTAAATTTAATATCACCGATGATTTCCGTTTCCCGGTCAATGAAGCCGCTGATCCTTGGTATGGGTTCGATTTTATTCATTTTATTTCTCCTTGGCCAAAATGGAAAACAAGCGTTCAAATTCGGCAAGGGAATTGAAAAAAACCTCAACTTTGCCCTTGCCCGATTTTGCATAAAGCAATTTCACTTTGCTGGCCAAAATCTGAGTTAATTTATGCTCCATTTTTAATATGTCGGGATCTGAATTTACAGGTTCCGGCAAAACATAGAAATTCCGCGCCAAGGACTCTGCCTGGCGGACCGAAAGCTTTTTTTTGATTATCCTTTCTGCCGCATCCAGCATGTCCGCATTGTTTTTCAGGGTTAGCAAGGCACGGGCATGTCCTTGGTCAAGCTTTTCACTGGCCACGTATTCCTTGATTTTTGCCGGCAATTTCAACAGCCTTAAAAAATTGGTCACGGTGGAACGGTTCATACCCAACTTTTCTGCAATTTCCTGCTGCCCTTCACCGCTTTGCGAAATAAGCGATTCAATGCCTTCGGCAATTTCCATGGCATTCAATTCTTCTCTTTGAATGTTTTCGATCAAGGCTTCCGCCATAATATCACTATCAGAAAATTCCTTCACCAAAGCCGGGATCTTTTCCCATTTCAGCAATTGTGCTGCACGCCACCGCCGTTCGCCAACGACAATAAAATATTTCCCTTCGCGCTTAAAAACAACTAGGGGTTGAATGATACCCAATTCTTTCATTGATTCAGCCAATTGCCGAAGAGCTTCTTCCTTGAAGTTTTTGCGCGGCTGAAAAGGATTGGGATAAATATTGTCGACCGCAATCTCAACCAGCTTCCTTTCCCCAACGGGTTCATTGGAAATAATTGCGGCTATTCCCTTACCCAGGACATTTCGTTTCATTTTCTCATCATCTCCTTAGCCAAAGACATGTATGCCCGGGCCCCAGTCGAATTGATATCATACACTTGGATCGGTTTTCCAAAACTTGGCGCCTCGGAAAGGCGGATATTGCGCGGAATGATCGTGTCATAGACTTTGGACTTGAAATAACTCCTTAATTCAGCCTCGATCTGCCTGGAGAGATTGGTCCGTTCATCATGCATGGTCAAAAGAACCCCCTTGATATCAAGGATGGGGTTGAAATGCTCCTTGATCCGGTTGATCGTATTCATCAAATCCGACAAACCCTCCAGGGCATAGTATTCAGCCTGAATCGGAATTAACACGTTATGAGCAGCAGTCAAGGCATTGATGGTCAACAAGCCCAAGGATGGCGGCAAGTCGATAAATAAATAATCATATTCATTTTCCAGCTCGAGCAGTATGGTTTTTAAATATAAATGATTATTGTCCTCGGAAACGGTTTCCAATTCAAATTTGGCCAGGTTCCGGGTAGATGGAACAATTTGAAGATATTTTAGATCAGTAGGAACAATTGCGGCCCGAATCGTATTCTCGCCGCTCAGGACCGAATAAATGTCTTTTTTACTATTGTTCTTGTCCAAGCCAATCCCGGTTGTAGCGTTGGCCTGAGGGTCAAGATCGATCAACAAGACTTTTTTCTCAGCGACCGCCAAGGCAGCCGACAAATTCACCGCAGTAGTGGTTTTCCCCACCCCGCCCTTCTGATTGGCAACAGCAATGATTTCACCCATAATAGTTATGTTTCACGTGAAACATTCTCCAGCTTTAAAATTATCAGATTATCCCTTGATGGGATATTATAGCTGGTTTTGCGGATATTTGCCACACTAATTTTAATTTTCTCCGCTTTTAAGGGTGCCGTAATTACGACCAGTTCCTTGATGGTTCTTTTAAACACAAAATCCGCCAACACTTCGATCTGGGGGAATCCCCTTGAAACAATGGCCGCGGCGCAGCCTTTTTCCCGATGCATGCACTCCTGGATGGGGCCTTCCCAGACCTCGACGTTTTCCAGTTTCAATTCCTTGACGGCCATTTTCAAAAATGTTGTTTTTTTATGAATCGTTTCCACCAATACCATCCTTTTTCCAGGAAAAGCCATGGCCAAAGGCAGCCCGAGCAAACCGCCGCCGCTGCCCGCATCGATCACGCGTAAGGCAGAAAGGTGTTCTTTCAGTAAAAGTGATTCTGCAACAAGGACAGCGATGTTTTCTCGAGTTGATTTTTTTGAAACCAGATTTACTTTCTCGTTGTAAGCCAATAAAAAATCAATATACGCCTCAAGTTTCATGATAAAAAAAACCGCCCGCAAACAAGGTTCTTTCTAACAGGGCAAAAATAGTTCTCGCCTGCTTTCCTGTCCATTGTTTCACGTGAAACCTTTTAGTACCTGTCTTTAATAAAAACAAAATAAACCGCCGAAAGGAGCCAGATGGTTAAAACAAACGGGGTGAACTTTTCAAAATCAAAAAACAACAGAACTGGAGAAAACAAAACCAGCAAAATAACAACAATGGCAATTATCCGTTCTAGCGTTTTTTTTATCAAATCTAGAAATTGAAATATTGTTCGAATTCTTTGGGATGGGGAATTTGCGACACTTCCGCAATTTCCTGCTTTTTGATCTTGACCCATTGCTGGATTATGGCCAGATCGAACACGTTATTATATTTCAGATATTCATAATCTTTTTCCAGATAATCCAGGGCATCGGCCAGGCTTTCCGGGAGTTCTTTTATTTTATTCTTGAATCCCTTGTTTTCAGGGATCCCGGAATCAAACGGTCCGAAATTGAATTTTTCGGGTGATATGTTTTTATAAACACCGTCAATGCCGGACAACAGCATGGCCGCTAAGAATAAATACGGGTTGGAAGTAGCATCTCCGGGCCGATATTCGATCCGTGTTTCATTTTCGTCCACATAAGCGGGTATGCGAATGGCGGCATTGCGGTTGGAGGTGGCAAAAATCGCCGAGACCGGAGCCTCGAATCCCCTGACCAGTCTTTTATAGGAATTGGTCGAAGGGTTGGAGAAAGCGCACAAAGACCCGGAATGAAACAAAAGCCCCGACAGGTAATGGAGCCCGATCTCTGAAAGGTTGGCGTAATTTCCTTTTTTTAAAAAAACATTCTTCTCCTTGTTCATGACATACTGGTGAACATGCCAGCCATTTCCCGCTTTTCCAAAAAACGGTTTGGGCATGAAGGTAACAAACAGGTTGTGCTTTTTAGCCAGGTTGAATAATACATATTTAATGATTACAGTTTGGTCTGCGGTTTTAAGCAGGGGGTTGAACATGGTCTCGATCTCATGCTGATTGACGGCAACCTCGTGATGGTGATATTTGATGTCAACCCCGAGATCCTGCAGCAGGGCAACGGCCTCATTTTTAAAGTCTATGAATTCATCATCAGGTGAACCGGTATGATAAAAATTCCTGTTTTCTTCACTGTCTTTCTTCAGGAAATAGTAGCTTCCTTCAGAACTGACGCCAAAATCCACTTCCCGGAAAATAAAAAATTCAAATTCGGGGCCAAACAAGGCGCAGGTCCCGATTTTTGATTTTATCAAAGCGTCTTCGGCCTTGAGGGCGATGAATCTTGGATCTTCCGCAAACCGGGTGCGCATCGGGTCGGCCAAATGGATATTGGCCAAGAAAATGGCTGTTTTTTTCTCCCGGAAAGGATCGATCATCATGGTATCCAGATCCGGGATCATGACCATATCGCTTTTTTCCGGTTTAGCAAATCCGTAAGAAGAAGCATCGAATCCTACCCCGTTCTCGATAAGCTTGTCATTCATCATTTTGCTGGGCAGCAATAATGAGTGCAGCTTTCCTTTCAAATCAAGGATTTTTAGGTCTATAAACTCAACCTGCATTTCCTGGATCTTCTTCTGTACCTGATTTAAAGATACTTTGTCTTTCATGGTCACTATCTAAACAAATATTATTTTAATTGTCAAGGCTTGACACCTCTGATTTTTTCCTCTAGGATTGTCCAATACATGATTTTGCGGACAATGCAAATACTTTTTTATTCACATTTGTTAAAATTTTTGTGGAAAATGGTGGGCTAATGAATAATCTGGAAAAACTGACCGAGTATCTTAAAAGTCTGCTGGATGAACCATCCTATAAAAAGTGGATCAAACCGCTAAAATATATCGGTTCATTGGAGAACACTCTTTTTTTGGGAGCTCCAGACCAAAAAACACTACTTTGGATCAAGCAGAACCTTTTAGATAACATCAATAGTCACACAAAGAATAATTATAATTTCATCACTAAAATTGTTCCCTTAAGCGAAGACGAAAATATACGCGGCACCAAGGAAACTATAAAAAATAAATTGAACATTGAAACAAGATTGCAAAAAAGATACTCGTTTGATTCCCTGGTTCAAAGTGATTCAAACCGCATTGCATATTCTTTTTCTTACAGCGTATCCGAGTTCCCCGGCAAATCCTACAATCCTCTTTATATTTACAGCGATGTCGGCCTTGGAAAAACACATTTAATGCAGGCTATTGGCAACCGGATCGTTGAAAACAACGACAAAATAAATGTAATCTATTTGACCACCAGTGATTTCATGAATGAGTATGTCGAATATACCCGATTGAACAAGCGTTCAGAGTTTTTAAAGAAATACACTTCAATCGATGTACTATTGATTGATGATATTCAATATATCACCAAATGGGGTGGGACCAGCGAACAATTTTATTACATATTCAACAGTTTGATCCAGCAGGACAAGCAAATTGTCATTTGCGCCGATAAACATCCTGACAATATGCCCGATCTGGAAAAGAGGATTAAATCAAGATTCGAGATGGGCGCCATTGTCGATATACTTCCTTATGACCTTGAAGCCAGGATCGCTATTTTGCAAAGAAAGATCGCCGAAAGAAAAAACACATTCCACAATGATTTCGTGATACCCAATGAAGTGGTGTACTTTTTGGCAACTTCGATCAAAGACAATATAAGAAAACTTGAAGGGGCGCTGAACCGCCTTCTGGGTTACGCCGACCTGAAGCACTCTGAACAACAATCAACCGAAATCACACTGCCTTTTGCCAAGGAGGCCCTGAAGCCATATATCAACATAGAAAAAAAGGTCATAACCATCGATACCATTCAGGAATTCGTTTCGGAAAAATTTAACATTAAAATTGAAGAACTGAAATCCAAAAACAACTCTCCTAAAATAGCTCTGCCCAGACAGGTTGCTATGTATTTGACCAAAAAACTTACCCGCTATCCACTTGTGGAAATCGGCAATTCCTTTGGGGGAAAACATCATACGACAGTGCTCCATTCTATAAAAAAAATTGAAAAGCTTCTCCAAACCGATGATGATTTTTCCAGAAAAGTCAATTACTATGTTGAATTTTTTAGCGATTGATAATTCCCACAATAATCACAAGATTTCAACATTCAATAATTATAAAAATTTCACTACCAGCAACGATTTGCAAATATTTCCACTTTTTCTTATTGCTTGTTTCTTATATTTTTATTATTATGTTGTTTAATTTAAATAGTAAGGCAGGTCGAATATGAAAATTTTTGTGGAAAAAACAAAGTTTGAAAATGAGCTTCGTCTGTTTCAGGGCATTTTTGAGAAAAAAGCAATCATGGAAATTCTGCAAAACATTAAACTGACCGCGTTGGATGGTGGAGTTCTGGAAATGGTCGCCACGGATCTGGAAATTGGCTTGACCACCAATATTCAAGTGGATATTAAAAAAACCGGGGCCTTCACCGTCAATGGCAAGGATCTTTACGATCTGATTTCAAAAATGCCTGAAGGTGTAGTTGAAATTTCAGAGGATAATGATCTGCAGGTCATTATTACCAATGAGAAAAAAACATGCAAGTACAAAATGCTTGGTCTGCAGTCTTCGGACTACCCGGAATTACCGGTCAATGATCTTTCGCAGTCGCTAAAAATCTCCTTGGCTGATTTCCAGACAATGATCAATAATTGCTATTATGTGATCTCTCCGGAATTGAAATTCAACCTGGGCGGGGCCTTGTTGAGCATTTCGGAAAACAAGCTAGAAATGGCCGCCACCGATGGTCATCGCTTGTCATACACTTTTTTTGATGCCGACTTTTCCATCAGTGATCCCGTGGAATATATCCTTTCCAGAAAAACACTACTCGAAGTCATCAAGATCGGCAATGATGGAGAAATTGAATTTGCCAGTGATAAAAACAATCTCTTTTTCAAGCACAAAAACAGGGTTTTGTGTTCGCGCATCGTAGATCAAAAATTCCCGAATTATAAAACTGTTATTCCTGAAAAAACAGAACAAACGGCGATTGTCAATGCCGATGAGTTGTTACGGACGCTGCGCCGCATCTTAATCTTCAAAACCAGGAATAATGGGGTCTTGTTCAAATTTTTAAAAAACAAATTGATCTTGGAAAGGACAACTCCCGAGAAAGGTGAAGGCTATGATGAAATCCCGATCGAGTATCAAGGCAAAGCGGTCAATGTCGGATTCAATGGCAACTTCGTCCTTGATTTTCTAACGCACAACAATTCTGAGAAAATCTCGATCGGCCTGAATGACAGCGAAAGCTCCTTTCTTTTTAAACCAGTGGCAAGCGGCCAGGCTCATTTTCTTTACATCATCATGCCCTTGAATATTTAAAGCCTACTTGGTTGTAAAAAATTTACAAATCAATAGTTTCAGGAATTTAGAAAAATTCAGCATTGCTTTCGGCGCTTCAAAAAACCTGATCCATGGTGCGAACGGCAGCGGCAAGACCTCGATCATCGAAGCCTTGTATTTACTTGGGTTCGGCAAGTCCTTTTTACCGGTCGGCAAGCCGGAAATGGTCAATTTCAACAGTTCCGGTTTTCATCTTCGCGCCGAGATCGCGAGCCGCTACGGAGAAAACATTTTAAGCGCCAGTTTTGACCAAAGTTTCAAACTGCAGCTGAATGATGGAAAAAGCGCACCGACTCAAATTGGAAAAATCCTGTACCCGCTGTTCTTTTCTTCCTTGAATTATAATTTGTTCATTGATCACAATCCGTATTTCAGGAAAATGACCGATCGTTTCATATTTGGTGTGCATTCACTTTACATGCACCATATATTGAGGTATAATCACCTTTTAAAGCAAAAGAATTTTTTGCTGAAAAAATTGGGTAAACCAATTAACATTTCAGAATTGGACAGTTGGAATAAATTGTTAGCGGCAACAGGATTCGAAATTGTTAAAAAAAGGATGAATTTCATCAACCAATTGAACAACGAGATCAAAGAAGCGTTCCCTTCAAAACTAGAAATAAACTATTATCCGGCCCTGCTGGCCAATGATGAAATTTCAGAGGCGTCGATTTTTAACGATTTGCGATCGATCCGTAATTCAGAAATCAAGAGCAAGCGTTGTTTGCTGGGTCCGCACCGCGATCATTATAATGTCGAGGTTTCCGGAAAAAAATTGCAGTTGTTTTCATCGGGGGAAAAAAAGAAGCATTTGCTCCTGATCTATTTGGCCTTCATCAACCTGTATCACCGTTCCAATAATGAATTTCCCGTTTTTTTAATCGATGATTACGATGTGGCCATGGATGCAGATAATTTGAATTTTATCATTGATCATTTTCCAGAAATGCAGATCATTGCTACGTCGGTGGCCGGGAATGAAAAATTTGAAAACCGGATTGAACTAGTAAAGGAGAACAACTAGTGGATAAAACCAATGCCAATTTCGAAGATAAATCGTATACAGCGGACAATATAAAAGTTTTGGAAGGGCTGGAGGCGGTCAGGGTCAGGCCGGCCATGTACATAGGCAGCACCGGCATTTCCGGTTTGCATCATTTGGTTTATGAGGTCGTGGACAATTCGATCGATGAAGCCATGGGCGGTTTTTGTGATCGCATCGATGTGACGATTCATTTTGATAATTCCGTTACCGTTAACGATAATGGCCGCGGCATCCCCGTGGATATGCATAAGGAAGAAGGGAAAACCGCGGCCGAGGTGGTGATGACCACCCTGCATGCAGGCGGTAAATTCGATAAAAACAGTTATAAAATGTCCGGGGGGCTGCACGGGGTCGGAGTATCGGTGGTGAATGCCCTTTCGCAAAAACTCGAACTGGAAATCAAAAGGGGCGGAAATATTTATTCTCAAAAATATGAATACGGTAAACCAACGACGCCATTGACAAAAATCGGTAAAACCGCCAAACGCGGGACAAAGGTGACCTTTTGGCCCGATGAAGAAATTTTCGAGTTGGTTGAATTCACCAGCAGTATTTTATCCAGAAGGCTGAGAGAACTGGCCTTTCTGAATCAAGGCTTGACCATCACGCTGAATGACGAAAGGGTGGACAAAAAAGAAACTTTTTTTTACAAAGGCGGTATTGTTGAATATGTCAAGTATCTTGTGGGCGCAAAAGAAAAAATCCACACTTCTCCCATCTATTTGGCTGTAAAAAAAGAAGACATCGAAATAGAAATAGCCTTTCAATACGGCAATTCCTTCAATGATAATATTTTTTCTTTTGTGAATAATATCAATACCGTAGAAGGGGGAACCCATCTGTCCGGATTCAAATCGGGGATCACGCGCACGATCAATAATTTTGCCCAAGTAAACAGTCTGATCAAGGATTTCAAGGAAGGCTTCTCCGGCGACGACGTGCGTGAAGGCTTAACCGCGGTGATTTCCATTCGCATCAAGGATCCTCAGTTTGAGGGGCAAACCAAGGCCAAGCTGGGCAATTCGGACGTCAAGGGGATCGTGGAGTCTTTTGTCAATAAAAAACTTGGAGATTATTTCGATGAAAATCTGAATGTGGCCCGGGCAATCATCAACAAGGTTTTACTTGCAGCCAAGGCCAGGGAAGCCTCCAAGAAAGCCAAAGACTTGGTCAGAAAATCCAGCTTACTGGAAAACACCACGTTGCCCGGGAAATTGGCCGACTGCCAATCCAAGAATCCGGAAGACAGCGAACTGTACATCGTTGAAGGCGATTCGGCCGGCGGCTCTGCCAAACAAGGCCGCGACCGGCGTTTTCAGGCGATTTTACCTTTAAGGGGAAAGATACTCAACGTGGAAAAAGCCACCACGACCAAAATGCTGGAAAGCGAGGAAATAAAAAAAATGATCGCTGCCTTGGGTGTGGGCATCGGTAAAGAACATTATGACATTGAAAAAATACGTTATCATAAAATAATCATCATGACCGACGCTGACGTGGACGGTTCTCATATCCGCACCCTGATCATGACTTTTTTCTTCCGGCATATGCAATCCCTGATTGACAAGGGCTACCTTTATCTGGCGCAACCCCCGTTGTACTTGATAAAAAAAGGCCAAAGCAAAGCCTACCTGAAAAATGAAAAAGAATTGGAAAATTACTTGTTCAATAAGATTGGTGATGAAGTTGTTTTTTATCAGAAAGGTTTTGGCGAAGAGCAGTTAAAAGGGCAAAAATTAGTCAAGTTCATCAAGCTGGTTCACAAAAAGAACCTATTGATGAATAATCTGGAAAAACGGGGCATACCCCGGCCCCTGACCAAAAAGCTTATTGAGATCATAAAAAATGAAAATGATTTTAAAGACAAAGAGAAAGCCGCGCGCCTGGCAAAAAAATTGCTGGATAAATCGCTTTGCAAGAATGTGGACCTAAGATTTGATGAGGAATATGCCACCTATGCATTGGACATTGAATTCGAATTTAATGGCGTAAAAACCAATAAGGCCATCGACCACACTTTTTTAACCGGACCAGAATTTTCCGATATCCACGACATATACGGCAAACTCGCGGAATACCCAACCGCTCCGTATTATTTGCAGATCGGAAAAGAGAATCTTGTTGTTGAATACCGCAAGGAACTGGTCGCGTTTTTGTTCGAACGGTTAAAGAAAGGTTTATCCATTCAGCGTTACAAAGGGCTTGGCGAAATGAATCCTGATCAGTTGTGGGAAACCACGATGGACCCGGAAAACCGGACATTGCTTAAAGTGGCCGTCAACGATCTGCAGGAGAGTGAGTCAATTTTTGACACGCTGATGGGCAATGACGCCGCCAAGCGCAAGGATTTTATTCTGCAAAATGCCCTGAATGTCAGAAACCTCGATATATAAGGAATAGCGATGGAAGAAAAAGATAAGGAAAAAGAGAAAGAAAAAGGCAAGAAGGTAAACCTTGAAGAAGTCACCATCGAAAATGAGATGCAAACATCTTATTTGGATTATTCGATGAGTGTCATTATCGGCAGGGCCATTCCCGATGTCCGCGACGGATTGAAGCCCGTTCATCGCCGTTGTCTTTATTCGATGCACCAGACCGGCTCGCATTTCAATCAGCCCTACAAGAAGTCGGCGCGCATCGTCGGTGATGTGATGGGCAAATACCATCCCCACGGCGACGCCGCCATCTACGATACCATAGTGCGCATGGCCCAGGATTTCTCGCTCCGCTATCCCCTGGTCGACGGCCAGGGGAACTTCGGTTCCATCGACGGCGACTCGCCGGCGGCCATGCGTTATACCGAGGCCCGGTTACAGAAGATCGCCAACGAGATGCTCAACGACCTGGACAAGGGCACAGTCGACTTCGTTCCCAATTACGATGGCTCATTGACCGAGCCGGCCGTTTTTCCTTCGCTGCTGCCGACCTTGCTTTTGAATGGGACGTCGGGCATTGCCGTCGGCATGGCCACCGCGATTCCTCCCCATAACCTAGGCGAACTGGTTGATTCCTTCATCCATTATGTGGACAATCCGGAGGTCAGTGTAGCGGAATTGATGAAAATAATGCCCGGCCCTGATTTTCCGACCGGAGGATTTATTTTTGGCCAGGATATGATCCGGGCGGCCTATGAAACGGGAAAGGGAAGTTTCGTTGTCCGCGCCAAATCGGTGGTCGAAACCGATTCCAAGGGGCGACAGAAAATTGTCGTGACCGAAATTCCTTATCAAACCAACAAAGCTAAAATATTAGAAAACATCGCCGATTTGGTTAAAAATAAACGTATTGATGGCATATCCGACCTGCGCGACGAGTCCGATCGCGACGGCATGCGCATGGTAATTGAGATCAAAAAAGATGAAATTCCCGAAGTGATTTTGAACGCCTTGTTCAAGCATACGCAACTGCAGGCAAGTTATTCGATGATCTTTTTGGCGATCATCAACCAGCAGCCCAAGCAGTTCAACTTGATTGACTATTTCAATTATTTTTTGGGTCATCGCAAAGAGATCATCCGCCGCCGTTCCTTGTTTGAACTGGATAAAGCTGAAAAACGCGCCCACATCATCGAAGGACTGAAGATTGCATTGGGAAAACTGGATGTGGTCATCAAGATCATCCGTACTTCCAAGAACCGTTTGGATGCCAAAAATAGTTTGACTGAAAAGCTCCCCTTGACCGAAGTTCAGGCGGACGCCATTCTGGACATGCAACTGTATCGTCTAACGGGACTGGAAATAGAAAAACTTGAGAATGAGTATATTGAACTGATCAAATTAATAAATTATCTGAAGGAACTATTGGCCAGCGAACGCATGGTTTTAAAAGTGATCAAAGAAGAGCTGAATAAAGTTAGGGAGCAGTTTGCCGATCCGCGTCGGACGGTGATTGTTGAAAAACAATTGTCCGAATTCAAGATCGAGGACATGATCAAAAATGAGGATTTCGTCATTTCGTATACCCGCAGTGGTTATATCAAACGGACGACCCTCAGTTCCTATCGCAGCATGCACCGCGGGACCATGGGCAAAAGGGGCATTGGCCTCAAAGAAGAAGATGTCATTTCACGGGTATTCATCGCCTCGGCCCATGATTATATTCTGGTATTCACTGAAAACGGCCGCATGTTCTGGATCAAAGTCTATGACATTCCGGAGGGCGACAGCGCCGGACGCGGCAAGCCGATCAACCGTTTGATCGGCATCGGGCCCGAGGAAAAAGTTTGTTCTGTGATCAATGTGAAAGAATTTTCTGAAGACAAGTTTGTGGTGTTGTTCTCCAAGCAGGGTTTCGTGAAAAAAACTTCGCTGGCTTCTTTTTCACACCCGCGCATTAACGGCATCATCGCGGCTGAAGTTCCCGATGGCGACATGCTGCTCGAAGCCCAGGTCACGGACGGTCAAAACGAGATTATCCTTGGCACTTATCTTGGCAAGGCTTTGAAATTCAGCGAAAAAGATGTCCGGCCGATGGGTCGTGGAGCGCGCGGGGTCACGGCTATCAAGCTGGCCAAGAATGATTTTGTGATCGGCGCCGACGTAATCGGAGAAAAAGGCAAGCACATCCTGACTGTGACCGAAAATGGGTTCGGAAAAAAATCAGAATTGTCTCTCTATCGGCTGCAAAAACGCGGCGGTAAAGGCTTGATCAACATCAAGATCACGGAGAAACTGGGCAAGGTGATCGGCCTGGTCACATTACACGAGG
>Ga0209668_10000665_pt1 | contig 14218 bp, 12 predicted proteins | sample FrelakmetPLP11PL_FD_187150 | JGI IMG/M metagenome (GOLD analysis project Ga0209668, IMG submission 187150) | Freshwater lake sediment microbial communities from the University of Notre Dame, USA, for methane emissions studies - PLP11 PL (SPAdes)... | ecosystem: Environmental > Aquatic >... | reverse complement strand
CGAATTTAAAATATATAGTTGAATACATAGTAACTCACTATAATGAAGAGACAGATATGATAAATGAACGGCTCGGAGAGTTTATCAAGAACTTAAATAGACGAGAGTTAAGGCCTGCGATTGTTCAACCTAAACCTTTGAACCGTGTTCAGATTCAAAGAGTTGGACGCCCAGACGTTGTGATCACAACCAACACAACAGAATCTCTAATAACCCGAATAGAAACGTATATAAATAATTTAAACAGAGACATTCAGGTTGTCAATGCTAAACAAGTCTTTGATAGCCTAGAAATTAAAACAGGGCGAAGGCCCTTATATACGGTTTTGAAAGAAACACTGGAAAGATTATTGCCTAACGCAAAAATGGTTAAGTTTTAAAATTGAAGAATATCCAAAACAATGTTGTTTTGAATAAAAATTGAAATTTTCTCTCAAAAACTATTAAATCTTAAAACCTCAACAATGACCACTCAACAAGAATTTATTCAAGAATTGATTCAACAAGAAACTAAATTGTCTCTTGAAGAATTTTTTAAAGGGATTCATGAAAGATTTTATCCTGCTCAAGATATTTCTTTTATGAATTATTTTTTGGAATTGACAAAACACGAAGGGGAGTTTATTGTTCACCATAACAAGTTGGTTGAATATGGAATTGTAACATCTAAAAGATCGTCAACTATTAAAGAAAAATTAGATGCTTTAGGGTTGATCGAAGGCGAAGAATACCGGCTGCAGGACGTCCTGCAGCCGGTTCCACAAGGAGGTTATTCAACTAAAAAAGTTTACATGTTAACTCCAGAATCGTTCAAAAAATGCCTTATGAGAGCTCAAAGACGACCAAACCAAACAATTGATCCAGTTGTATATTGTGATTATTATTTGCTTTTAGAAAAAACATACAAACTGTATACAGATTACGAAGAATATCCAAAACATCCCTGTTTTGAATAAAAATTGAAATTTTATCTCAAAAACTATTAAACCTTAAAACCTCAACAATGTCTACTCAACAAGAATTTATTCAACAATTAATTCAGCAAGAAACTAAGATGTCTCTTGTAGAATTTTTTAAAGGTATTCATGAAAGATTTTATCCTGTCCAAGATATTTCTTTCATGAATTATTTTTTGGAATTGACAAAACACGAAGGAGAGTTTATAGTTCACCATAACAAATTGGTTGAATATGGAATAATGAGTTCTAAACAATCATGTCATGTAAAAGAAAAATTAGATGCATTAGGGCTGGTTGAAGGCGAAGAATACCTGCTCACGGATATCCGTGAGCAGGTCCAAAGCGGAACCAAACATACAAAAGTTTACATGTTAACTCCAGAAGCTTTCAAGACATGTCTTATGAGAGCAAGAAAATATCCTAACCAAACTGTTGACCCTGCTGTTTATTCTAAATATTATTTACTTCTTGAAAAAACATATAAATTATACACTGATTACGAAAAACAGTTACTGAATAGACAACTTGAACAAAAAGATAAACAGCTTGTTCAAAAAGATCAATTACTTGAACAAAAAGACAGGCTTGCTCTACGTTTTAAGGAAATGCTCGTCGACTCCTCTAATATCCCAAAAACACAAGTTGTATACATTGCTACTTCACCCAATTATGCTCAACAAAACAGATTCAAAGTTGGGGGTGTAGAAAGTTTTGATAAATTAACATCTAGATTATCAAACTATAATGGGAGGTCGGCCGGTGGAGATCTTTTCTACTTCTCTGATTGGTACCAAGTCCATAATTATAGAGAAATTGAGAACAGGCTAAAGGATCTATTGGGCCGTTTCCGAGATAGTAAATGTAAAGAAATATATATCTTACATTATACCAAGATAGAATATATAATTAATTATTTAGTACAAAATTACAACGAAGAAACGGATCTTGTAAATAACCATTTGGTTGAGTTTATTTCCTCGTTAGATAATAACCAGCTTAGACCGGTAGTTCCTAAAGAAAGATCTCTTAAGAAAATACAAATATTGGAAATTGAACGGCCAATCGTTGCGACAACCAACACAACAGATTCTTTAGCAACTCGATTAGAAACGTATATAAATAATTTAAACAGAGACGTTCAGGTTGTCAATGCTAAACAGGTGTTTGATAGCCTAGAAATTAAAACAGGTCGAAGAGTCTTATATACTGTTTTAGAAGAAATAATAAGAAGGTTATTACCGACTGCGAGAATGGTTAAGTTTTAAAATATATACATAAATTAAAATATTCATAATTTAATACCGCAATCGCTTCCACCTGGTACCAACAGGCGCTTCGCGCCTGTTGGCGCCGCCGAAGGCGGTAGTGGGACCGCCTGCGGTGGTCCAAATTATGAATATAAGAGAGAACAAACACATTTAAATTAGTTTTTCAAAATTAATCACCTTTTGTTTCCAAATTTTCTTTTGTTTGTGGAACACTTTTGTAAAACCCAAGCGCGATCGGGTGTGCTTTAAAACTAGAAAGTTCTAAATTACGGATATATAAATTTTCAATTACTCTTGCTCTAGATAATGCAACATACGCCTGTCCATATTCAAAAATATTAGAAAAGTCTATATAGACGTGATCAAGTGTCATACCAATGCTTTTATGGATTGTTGTAGCATAAGCAAGACGTATAGGAAGTTGAACCATTAAAAACGTGGTTTCGTATTGTTGTAAAACATGATTATATTCTTCTTTTTCATAAACGTGTAATTTTACTGGGATTGTAACTTTGTCAAATTTAACAATTGGTAAACGTAGCGAACTTTGTGCCATGTATACACTATTTAAAAATGCTGTTATTTTGGTATCAAACCCTTTGGTGCAAAGGCATGAAGTCTTGCACTGACAGCGAGAAAGTCTATTAATATATTCATTTCTTGTTTCAAAACCAATAACAACACCTCGACTACCATTAACAAGCTCTAATGCTGTGTCTAAATTAACACATAACATTACCTGAGCTCCCTTAGCCAATAAAATTTCATCTTGAATCCGAAAAACGTCTCGCATATTAGAAGAACCGGATTTATAAGACGAAGGCTGAAGTAAAATTCGTTGTTTATAACTATAAATTCTTGAAGTTGTTGATGAATACAGGTTGTCAAGATTAATTTTGTCAACATCTACATTTTTACAATATAAAAAAGTTGGTTTTATTGTTTCTGGCGACGATTGTGATAAAAGAGATAAATCAACATTTGAAGATTTGTTTTTAATAAAATTTATATCGTCTTGGGTTAGACTCCCAAATCTGGCACGATTTAAAATTTGTTGAAAAATTACATTATCCTGTCTTAGAATTTTATCGAAACAAATTATATTTTTAATACAAGATTTCCAAGATTCTGCTCTAAAACAAAATTGTCCCTGAATACAAGGAAGTTGCAAAAAATCTCCTGATAAAATTAATTGAATTCCTCCAAAAGGTTTTGGTGAATTACGAACAGAACGGGCTATGGTTTCTAATTTGTCAAACAGCTCGGCCGTTAACATGCTGATTTCATCAATAACTAAAATGTTTATTTGTCTCCAAATGTCTCTATTGAAACTACGACGGGACATTAACTCTCGAACACTTCCTTGACCAAGACCAATGCCTAAAAAAGAATGCAACGTTGCCCCTTGGATTATAGTGGCAGCAACACCTGTCATCGCAGTAACTCCTATATTTTTTTTGGAAATGGTTTGTTCTGGGGGGCCTTCACCCCCGCCGGTATTATTTTTATACATTTCATATACATGTTTAATTAAATATGTTTTACCTGTACCTCCCGGCCCGCTTAACAACACATTTTCTCCTTTTCTAATAAGATTTAATGCATCCTGTTGCTCTTGTGTCAGCATTATTTAGTTTTGTATAATAAACAATCATTAGAAAAAATCATAAAATTACATTGTTGTTATTGTGTGTTATCCCCGGAGTATGGCAGTGAATCACTTCTTAGTTTCAAAATATGTTTTATGGAAAATGAGCTCTAAAGATAAACAACATTTGTTTAAAAATGGCCAATATTACACAGATTATTGAAGCATATATCACGACAAAAACTAAATTAACTGAGGTTAAAAAGCATGCTACCGAACTTAAAAAAACTGAAAGAGAGCTTATTAGAGAAATAAAAACATATCTTAACGCACGAGAACAAACAGAGTTAAAAATTGACGATCGCACAGTTATCTCCATTCGTGTACAAAATAAAAAGATTCTTAGATCTAAAAACGACCACAGAGCATATGTTGAAAACCTGCTTTTAGATCTAGGGGTTGCTCATCCAGAAGGAATAATTGACCAAATTTTTGATAAAACAGGTGATGTCGTACAAGAACAACGTCTAATTTTAAGTAAAGATAAATGATATATAATTATATAAATATTTAAATAAATGGACGACCAAATTTGTAAAACTGTTGAAGCTTCAGAGGAAACGCCGTTGAAGGGTGGTACCAACAGGCGCGAAGCGCCTGTTGGCGCCGCCGAAGGCGGTATCTCCTGCGGTGCCACCACCAAACGATTCGCGTTTGGTGGTAGTTTATGGGATGATCCGATTATAGAAGCAGCACGTCAACAAACAGACCCCCAAACTCTATATACTTATCAAAGATCAATGAGCAAAACATTGCTTAACACATTAACTCCCACTCCGTCTATAAATATTACAGACTCGGCGGCTCAAATTTTATTAATGTTAAGAGATGGTTTATCAGTTTCAAAATTACAACCAGAAGAACGACAAACGTTTATAGATGTTTACGGCATTGACGCTTTAAACAGTTATGACAGCTTGTAGTCCGCCGAAGGCGGTAGCACCTGCGGTGCCACCATCAAACGCGAAGCGTTTGATGGCAGCCGCTTCGCGGCCGCCGACGGGGCCTTTGGCCCCGGTAATGTTTTTTAATTTCCAAATACCACCAGTATTTGGAAATTATAATATTTTTTTATTCTGAGTCTGTAGAATTTTCATCTCTCACTTGTTCAGACGATGTTATACATCTTGCAGCTCTTAATAGTCTATCTGAAACTTCAACTTCAACAATTTCCTGTTTAGGTTTTGTAGATAGAACTAAAAGTGAATCTAATTTTGTTTGCAGAATGCATAAAACCTCTGAACTCGTCATTTTAACCCAGATTGAATCAATTGCAATTACAGCAACCACCTGAAATATATTATTACTGTGTTGGCTGTATTTTTCTATAGCATGTTCATAAGGGATCTTTATTTTTTGTAATGTTCCGTTTACATTTATGCTTTCTGTGAATTTTGTTTCATAAGGCTCTTTCCCTGGATCTGAAGATTTAAACTGAAAAACTTTAGGATTTATATAATAAGAATCTCGATCATCTTTAGAATACTTCCCATAAGGAACAATTGCATCCACTGCGGCTTTCCAAGCATCCAAGGTGGTGTTAATTTTTGAAACACTTTTGGGGACGGAAAGCGCATTTTTACATTTATTTAACACATCTTCTGTTCTTAAAAGATCTTTAACGGTATTTGCTATTTGCGTTAATGTGGACATAGTATCCTGTCGAGCTTGAAAGTAAAACTGGTCGTCAGGTGTTAATGTACCATTCTCGTGTTGATCTTCAAGCACCGTATCGTTTAGTTTTAAACTACATTTAATAGGATTGGCTAGCAGGTTTTCAAACCTGCTCAACCCTGTAGATGTTAAAACTGGTGTTTTAAATTTAATAGACAATGGAGTTTCAAGACCTCCTTCATATTTAGTTTTAATAGGAATATACACTCCATTAAACTTTGGTTTTGAAATGTTATCTAAACTTAAAGTTACATATTCGGGATTAAATTTATAATCATTCTCTTCAACACCAAAAGCTTTAAAACGAGGAAGCTGTTTAGAAGTCATGTTTAATATTATACTCTTACTCTTTAAGACAAAAAATCATTTTTTGTCTCAAAACAGATGGGTTGTTTTTCAAAATCGGGGACAAATCATTACCGGTATAAAAATGTTGGTTTTTTTATAAAATTGTAAATTTATTACCATGTGGCAGCTACCATCTTCTCATTCAAATATTAAACAAAATAAGGCGGAAGGACTCGGCGGTGGGTGTGAAAGGCACACCCAAATTCTCATGACAATCCCATTTTTAAACCCCTCTCCTCCTCAAGAAGATCAACAACAAGAAACAGAAACTTTCTTAAAAATAAAAAATCCTCATTGTGGTCCCGTAAGTCCTGGAGGGCCTTCGGTGGAAGTGTCCGACGCCGAAGGCGGTAGCACCTGCGGTGCCGCCATCAAACGCTTCGCGTTTGATGGTAGCCGCTTCGCGGCCGCCGACGGGGCCAAAGGCCCCGTCGGTAGGGCCTTCGGCGCTTTCAGGTGGAAGAAAAAAAGACGGGATGTGATATTTTTAAGCGGTTGTTTAGCTGGTCTGACCTGTTTATTAGTGTTTATTTTAACCTCGTTTCTAACTGTTAGCCGCTTCGCGGCCGCCGACGGGGCCTTTGGCCCCGTCGGTAGCACCGCAGGTGCCGCCATCAAACGCTTCGCGTTTGATGGTAACACATCACAAACAAATTTAACAACAACAATTAAAGAATTTCAAACTGTTGAACATGTTAAAAGCTCTTTCACAATAAAACATCCTATTTTACCAATACAGGTTCCTGAACAAGAATTTATTCCTGAACAAGAATTTATTCCTGCCCCTAAAACCACATCTGCCTATGAACCCACATCTGCCCCTAAAACCACAGCTGCCTATAAATTTATTACTGACCAAGAATACAATCTTGACGACTATAAATTTATTACTGACCAAGAATACAATCTTGACGACTATGAACTCATTCCTGACCCCAACGTCGACTCTGACCATAAACTCATTCCTGCCCAAGAATACATTCCTGGCAGAAAATTCATTTCTGACCTAGAATTCATTCCTGGTTTAAACTTCATTCCTGGTTATAAATTCCTTTCTGACCCAGAGCTCGATCTTGTCGACTATGAACTAACACATTCCCCTAAAGTCACGTCTGACAATGAACTTACACCTACCCCCAACGTCGACTCTGACCATAAACTCATTCCTGTCCAAGATATATCAACAACAGTTGCCGCCAAAGACGGCGGGGGTGAAGACCCTACCGACAGGGGCAAAGCCCCTGTCGGCGGCCGCTTCGCGGCTACCACCTTCGGCGGCGGCACCGAAGCGGCTGCTGATCAAAAACCTTCTACTCGCTCCCCGTTAATCGGCTCTGATAACAACAAATGTTATTCAACTTCCACTCCCGCGCCTAATAATTGTAGAGCATATGAACCAAGATGGACCTTTAACATTAACTCTCGAAAATGCGAATACACATCAAGATGTAGAGGTGGCCCAACTTTTTTTGATACACTTCCAGAATGTGAACATGCTTGTAAAGATCTTTTAGCTGTTGATAAATTTACAACAATTTCAAATTCTTTGAATGAAATTAACCTTTATATAAATCTTGAAAACCAATTTTTATGCGAAACACGCCCAAGCCTAGAATGTTGGTCAGGTTATTTATTTAATAAAACAAACTATCAAACAGTAGAAATTTTAGTAACCCCTCTTTATGATATTGACTGTATAATACCAAAATATGATAATTGTCCGATTCCTTTAACTCAATGTTTTTATTTAAATTGCACCTCCAAAGGCTCCACCTCTAGTTATTCTAAATTTGTGTATATATTTTCTGGTTATGATAAATGGATGAACCTTCAAATTACGTTTTTGCTTAAAAAAGGAAACTATCATAGCTCGTGGCAAGCAAACCATCGATTGTCAAAAATAGATCGTTTAAATATGCGCAAAACTCAGTTGTTAATTAAACAAATTAACAAGTTTGAATATATTTCGCCCGACGAATTATTGTTATCTTACACAGATGTATCTCCCTGTGAAAATAAATGTAATTTTGACGGACAGTGGGAAACTGTAAAATTAAAAGACATAAATGGAATAAATCAAGAAATTTTTAAATTTCCATTTCGACAACGTATTTCTTTAACGTCTTCTTCAAACGGACTACCAGAAGGGTTGCATTTACATGAAAGATTGCACGAGTTTATTAATAAGAACAATATCCAAAATTTGTTAATAACTCCGTTTGATAATAAAACCGCTTTATTTATTGGCCCTAAAACAACGCGGGCAGTTTTGCAAGAAAACCAACAATTATTAACAGAATATAATCTAAACGGAAAGGGTTCTGAATATGGATTGATGTTACAACCCGGTGGGGTAGGAATTCATCTAGGAAACTGGGGGAATGAAACCGCTGGGTCGAGTTATTACCATACACAATTTTATATCGGAAAATATACTCTATTCGTGCTCGATGATATAGGGTTTACTTCAACAACCCCTATTAATTATGAACTGGATAATATTAATTTTGATCGAGAAAAAAACGAATATCGTTCGAGAACGATGATGCCTCTTTTCCCCAATGCCGATAGAGTTTTGATTGACGAATTTATATGTCACGCTGAATAAAACTTGTATAATGAAACATGAGGTCTATGTCATTTATTTTTATTTGTTGAAAAATAAATCAATTAAAACAAAACGGTGGTTTAAAAACAACCATCTATAGATAAAAAGTAACAATGAGCCGCTCTTCGATTATATTTGTAGGTATTTTATTATGGGTTTATCTGCCTATGATAATGTCATTAACTAAACCAAAACCGTTAGATCGGTTAGGGTGTTCTGGTTACTGTAATACTACTATGTGCCCGTACAGTAGCCCTGGTACGATTATTGCTTTACCATGCACGCCATCTAAATGCATTACAGGGCCGTCCCAGTTGTATAAGTACCTTGGTTACAAACCATTGGAATATTTAATCCAGGTTAAAGACGTGTCTTATTGCCGACATTCCCCTTATTTTAATCCTGCTGATCCCCCCAATGGTACTATTATATGTGAAGTTCCTGGACATGTTATACCAGAAGGGTATTATAGCTGTCAAACAGGCCCTCATGTCACGCAACATATCACCCGCCATATCGTTCCATTTTCTTCAAATATTCATGTTTTTTATGATTATGGCGAAGTCGCTCCTAAACAAGAAGAGGGGCCACTGACAGTTATTTGGGGTGGTGATATATACGAAATTATTACAATACTAACGCAACATAATTGTCCGATTATGAAAAGGATTAGACATATTACATGTACAAATGTAAATTCTTTTCTGAATGGTCAAAGTGGTGATTTTACTGCGGTGAAGGGTTTAAGATATGGGTTGAGAACAACCGCAGAAGATCCTAGATATTTCTTAGGGTGGGGGGGGTTGCGAGATATAGGGAATTAATTTAAATCGAATTAGCACATAGATTGTCATTAATAAAAATTTGTTACATGTTAAAATGAATCCCAAACCCGATCGGGTTTGGGATCAAATGGTTTGTTTGGGTATTAAAACCGGGTGGAATTTTTGTTTATTTTTACAACGATGTTTATATTTATGATTTTGACATCAATACCAACATGGCCTTCGGCCATGTTGGCGGCCGCGAAACAGCTACCATCGAGCGCAAAGCGCCATTATTGGTTATATTTACATACTCCTTTGTTTTTATACTTTTAAATGTTCAAACAATATTCTTAAATTTTCCTCTTCTTTTGTTTTGTTTTTTTCTGTTCCAGCACATCGACGACGTGCACGAATGATTCGCCGACTGGATTTTGATTCTTGTTTATTTTCTTTTTCAGTCATTGAAATCTGGTCTTCTTTTACCGCCTTCGGTGGGCACTTCGGGCCCACCTGTATTTTTTGTATTAATGTTGTTAACAAAGTTATATCGTTTTGAGGGGTGTAAATGTTGTTTGATTCAATTATCCCCTTGGGGGACGGGCATGAAGGAGTCGCAAGCGCCCTGCCATCACAAGCGGCTACATTAACGTTTAAATCGTGTAATTCATCACGGGAATCTTGGTTAACATCTGTACCACCAAACACGTAGCGTTTGGTGGTAGGGCCGAAGGCCCCGCCAACACGACCTCCGGTCGTGTTGGTACCAACAATGGCCGGAGGCCATTGTTGGCGCCCACCCTTCGGGTGGGTAGAAGTATTTTTTTGATTTTGTTCAACCGTGGTCAAGACAATCGATTTTAAAAAGACAAGTAAAGAATTATAATAACTATCTGATAAAAATTGGTACAAATTATATCTATCATATAATTTAAGCCATTTTTTTATATATAAAATCATTGTTTCGTCGTTAAAATACACTAAATTATTTTCATGACGATGGTTATATAAAACGGTTGAATTATCTTCCAAAAGTGTATTGTATTTTTCTAATAAATTATAAAGTTCCAAATTAATAACCCAAAAGGATTTATTCCTCGATAGTTGATAAGAAGTAGCATAATCAAACAATATATCATGGTGTCGAAAACACCCTGTACTTATAAGAGCCTCTATTTTGTTTTCAATAATTTCAAGAGGAAGTTTAAACAGCTCATTATTAAGTTGGAATTCAGATAGTTCATGATGTATCATTTTTTCCAATTTACGAAAATTAATGGTAATATATTTAAGATAAACTCGAAAATTATCTTCTGTTGTTCTTGTGTTATTAAATTGTGACAATCGTCGTTCAATACTAGTTGTAAACCCTATTTTATAAATGTTTTGCTGACAATAAAAAGGTGTACTTATGACATAAACGCATCCTTTTTTAATTTGCATTTTTAAAAGCTTATAATCATGAGAATATAAATTTCAAAATTTACGCTTTTGTTCACGACAAAGACCGCAGATCACAGGCCCTCCGCAACCATCCTTGAAGACACCCGGCCACCCCGCAAGTACCCCGAATGGTACTTGCGGGGTGGCTGCCATCAGACGTGAAGCGTCTGATGGCAAGATGTTGTAATAGTTGATTTAAATAAAAAACGGGTAAGTGTTAATTTTTAAAAATGAATAAACACCCGACGAAAGAAACATCCATTTCTAAAACAAATTCTCTGATTGACTCCCGACAAAAAGGAGAAAAAAAACTAGAATTAATTAACACTCTTGTTAATAAAATTGCAATAAAAATAAACGAAAATATAGAATGGTTACATAGTCAAGTTTTTCATGATATTTTATCATTATCCCGAGATCAACAAGAAATAGAAGAGTTTCAAGACAATAAAAATGAACATTCAAACAAAATCTTTATTTATGATGAATATATTAATGAAAAGATTATAGACGGATATATTTCAAATATACTAATGAACCATAAATTAGGTTGGAATCATTCGTCGTTTGACGATCTTAACAGGAAACAGCAAGATCAAGATGCTTATTTATGCACACCATTTGAAATGGTAGACGGCGTCGTAGAATGTAAAAGATGTTCGAGCAAAAAAGTGCACAGTGTATCTGTTCAAACCAGAGCGGCCGACGAACCAATGACCACCGTTTCTGTGTGTACTATATGTAAATATAAATGGTCTCAAAATGGATAAATAAAATCTTAAAGATATTTTGATTCAAAACCGCTGGTTTTGAATCTGTTAACAGTCATGTTAAATGTAAAAATTTTACATTTAAATACATTAATTTAATAATTCATGTTAAACAACATAGGGGGTCTCTTATTATTAATTTTAGGGGTGCTGTAACCTCTCATACCAAAACGATTTCCATCACCAAGAATACTGTCCCAAATGTCTAGTTTGTTATTATTGTTTTCTATTCCAAGATTGTTTTGGACATCTGTTACAATAATATTTACAACTTGATTAATCATATCGTTAACCATATTAAAATAAGGGGAATTTCCGGCAATAGTGTATCTTGAATAAATATCACCTGTTGGAGGTTGATAGTTACGAAATACAGCATTCATAACTTCTCTAATACGTTGACATGGAACAATAACACCTTGAGGAAATTCACCTCGGAGCAATTCCGTCACTTTTTGTTGAATAAAAAATAAAGTGTCGTCGCTAAAATACCCTCTGATTCCATCAAAACCAGAATCTTCATAACCCACATGTGCTGTATACATATCATTATTCATCACCATTTTTAATTAAGAAAGTATATCTTTATGACTTTTGGCGATAATATACGTTGACTTTATTTATATAAAATTTTCAAATACCGTTAAGTATTTGAAAATTAATTAATACTTGTGATGAAAACACATCATGTTAAAATGCGTGGATATTTTATTGAATTTTAATAGAGTCTAACTTTCCTGTTAGTAATTCAAAAGATTCTTTAAATGTATGTGAAACCGCAAGTTGATTATCTAATATATATTTACTTAATCCTTCAACGTTTAAAGGCTGTTGAACAGGAAGGATAAATTTTTCAACATCACAACTAAATAAATTTCTTACAGCTTTATAATTTAAAATTTTTGTATCTTTTTTTTTATCTTGTAAAGCTTCTATATTTTCAAGAGATTGATATTTATGTATTAATTCGAAAGCTTTTATACATCCTATTCTAGGGATATTATCATTATAATCAGTTCCGCATAAAATACACAAATCTAACATTTGTTTTTCCGTTAATTTCAAAGATGTTAACAGATTGTCCATTTTAATCACTGTAGCAACCTGGTTTCTTGGGTTGACATCAACAATGGTTATTGGCGTTGAGCATGCTAAAACATCAGTGTCACGAGTTAATACAGCATCTGCTACCCCTGTTTTTATTAATCCTGCACAGAAAATTTCTGCTTCTCCTGGGGCTTGTATAGTTGAAAATCCACATAGATCTCCAATTTCAGATACATCTTTAAAATCTTCTGGACTAATATCAAATAAATGTCCTTCTTGTTTTTTAATATATTCTTCAATAGCTTTTATATGTTGTTTTAACAAGATAGGGGAAATGACCACAGGCGCCATATCTTGAGGGGCGATGCCGAAGGCATCGCCATCAGGCGCTTCGCGTCTGGTGGTCGGGTCAGGTGTTGGATTGGGAGCTTCTTGATTTATCCCCTCCAGAGGGGATAAATTAATTTTTTGATGCACTTGTAATAATAAAGGGGACGGAATTGATGTATCATTATAAACTTTAATATCTGTTTTAATTTGAGTTAATCTAGCAGCTGTTTGTTCTTTCCTTTCCTTTCTTTTTAATCTTTCAGGAGCTTTTTCCACAGGCGCTATACCATCGATTACTAAAATTATATTTACTTTTGCGTGCTTGAAAGCAAGAAACAATTCAGTAAACGCTTCTTTAAATTTAATCGGTGTTTTAAATTTAGCTTTATAAACACATATAAAAAGAGGAGCATCTATTAACACTGTTTTTTCTGAAAAAAATGATAAAGGTAATGTTGTTTCAAAATCTGGACATTGTTTTTTAATCAATTGCCGTAAATTTTTAATTCCCATCGTATTAATTTTAATTTTATTTGTTGTTAAACTAATTAAAATTTCATATATTGCATTTATATAAAATGTCATTTAATATAAATACAGTCGCTTCTCAAAATGCTTTATCAATTGATGGCTTTCCCATAGAAACTTCTACTCCCCCAAGTTCGGCGGCCATTTTAGCATACGCCCCTTTACGCCGGCAATGGATTTACGAATCTGTAGACGATCTTAAAGGTTTAACAGGGCCTACCGGACAAAGAGGATTACCAGGAGATCAAGGACCTCCCGGTCCTACTGGACCTACAGGGGCTATCGGTGAATCAATAACAGGCCCGACAGGTCCAACAGGGGTGGCAGGAACTGCAACAAACACAGGTGCAACAGGAGAAACAGGACCCACTGGACCTATCGGTGAAACACTAACAGGCCCGACAGGTCCGACGGGCATTGCAGGAAGTGCAACAAACACAGGTGCAACAGGAGATGTTGGTCCCACTGGAGCTGCCGGTTTACAAGGAGATACTGGCCCCACTGGAGCTACAGGTTTACAAGGAGATGTTGGACCCACTGGACCCATCGGTGAATCAATAACAGGTCCGACGGGTATCGCAGGAAGTGCAACAAACACAGGTGCAACAGGAGATGTTGGACCCACTGGTGCTACAGGTTTACAAGGAGATGTTGGGCCCACTGGTGCTCCAGGTTTACAAGGTGATGTTGGACCCACTGGAGCTACCGGTTTACAAGGAGATGTTGGACCCACTGGTGCTGCCGGTTTGCAAGGAGATGTTGGACCCACTGGCGCTACAGGTTTGCAAGGTGATGTTGGACCCACTGGCGCTACAGGTTTGCAAGGTGATG
>Ga0209668_10000663_pt1 | contig 14248 bp, 9 predicted proteins | sample FrelakmetPLP11PL_FD_187150 | JGI IMG/M metagenome (GOLD analysis project Ga0209668, IMG submission 187150) | Freshwater lake sediment microbial communities from the University of Notre Dame, USA, for methane emissions studies - PLP11 PL (SPAdes)... | ecosystem: Environmental > Aquatic >... | reverse complement strand
CCATATTTCTCACAATAATAAATCGCTGAACAAATCTGGAAAATAGAATTACCAAGTCCAGCAATCCCATACACATGAACGTATCTTTCTTGTAATTGTCTCTGATCCAATTGAGCATATGTCGTTTCGGGGAGTCTTTGATAATATCCATTATATTGTGGATTGATATGATGGATAGGATAGAAATCATATGCTTTCGGATTATTCGATAACACAAACATCTCAGGGCCGGTATAGTCACTCATTATTTGTTTCTCATTGAAAAGTCTTTTCAAATAATCTCCCCTAGCCCACCAAAAATTACCACTATAATGTGGATATGGAGCCCAAGGATGTTTCATAATCCCAACAGTATCATATCCTTCATTCAACTTCTCAATACATTTATTTCCATTCTTGATCAGAAAATATTCCATACATCTTCTCCAATCCTTAATATTCTCATTATTCGTCTTTGTGACACCCTTTGAATGAAGATAAAGATAATATCGATCATCAATCATATTGTTTCTCATAAAATTCAAGGTAAATCTTTCATAACTCGTATCTTTGAATCCAGTCTTTGCCACTTTGAATTTATCACCATATTTTGGAATCTTTTGAAACAAATGCATAAAATTAAAATTATCATCTCCCACAATACAACAATTGATTTTATCTATATTATCATAAATCTCCGATTCCTTAAGTGTCGTCAATTGTTCTTCTATAATAGAAAGTGCTTCTGATCCAGTTTTAGCACAAATATGATAAAATACTTCGATTTTCATTTTATCATATCAAATATCTTTTTAACCTTAGTTTATATTATTCAATCTTTCAATAAATCCCCTCATTTTATCTTCAGACCAAGAAATAAATTCTTTATCTTTATTCCCATCATATTTCTCTTTCGATATCTTATGATAATTTTCCAATGTATTCTTAATCCTCGATACAATATCTTTCCTATCGGAAAAGATACACATCTCATCTACAATATTATTCTCTTTATATTTTTTATCTTCCGATATCACTAAAATATGATTAAATATACATCTATAACATCTTATCGTTTCAAAAACTTGATAACTCTCATCCGCATGAAGATTCAAAATAATCTTATAGTCCGATAAAATATTATCCCTTTGATCTCCAAAATTAGTAATTACATCCACATTCACATCCTTCCTTATTTCATTTAATAGATTATATCTATATTGTGTTACAGTTCCTACAAAACAAACATCTTTACTTCTTTTCTTCTTCGAAAGGATTTTATCTCTGGAACAATATAAATATGGCAAATACAAAATCTGTTTCTCATATACTCCATTCGTTTCTTTATTCATAAAATCAATATTTCCCAAATGATAATCTACAATAAAATATCCTCTTTGAATAAGATTTAATATATGCTGATAATAATATGTCTTCCTAGTATTCTGTTCTAAATTTAATATAATAACTCTCTTCATAATATCCCGAACTTTGACACTATCTAATAACAATAACTGAACAGATATAATAAAATCAGAATCATCTATCTTCTGATACAAATCTTTATCATCGTCAAATACAAGTTTATTCTTAATATCATATTTATCGAACCAATAAATTATACTCTCGATATATTCTACAAAATAATGATAGATATTCCTTCTCGCCACAATACTAATCTTACTCATATAAGGTTGTGTAGATGTGTGTAACACCAAACCACTTAGACTATCACTAGATTTGTTATTCATTTTTAATATATATCTATCAATTAAGTATTTTATCTTTATCAAAAATAAAATCATATATAAACTCTCTAGTCTCTCTTCATCACTAAATCTCGAACACCATCATACACATTCATAAACTCTAAATATGCTTCTTTCATCATATCTTCATCGGGTCCACTTTGGGTCACCAATCCACTCTGGTAAACTAAAAATGTATGACACGGTCTCTTGCTCTTCTTCTTACGACTAGGATCCTTCACTTTATATGGAAGTTCAATGGTAACATAGTGATCCATAGAATTATTAAAATGGGAATAAAAATTTCCATTACGATTGAAATGTTTCATCAACTCAAATCGATCAATAGGTCCTCCGAGACTATAATTGAAGTTCACCATCGCCTTGGAAACCTCGGAAATATTTAACGATCCCTCATACAATTTTCCAATATTTTCAATAAAAGAAATCTTCTCCTTAAATTTATCCAACGAATGAATCTCTTCATACTCTTGAAGAAAAAGTTTCACATAATCCATATCCAACAATTCCTTCTCTTCGTCGCTAGGCTCTCGATACTTCAGATTTCTCAAGATACTAAGAGACTCTCTAAGCCATGAAGGTAATGTCTTCACATCAGGAAACTTTTCAACATATCCCTTGATCAAATCATCAACTCCTTGCTTCGTAGGTGACACATCTCCCAATTTCCATTGGAGCTCGTCTTGAATAGTTTCCAAAATATTCGCAGGAATCATAGTAGTCGTAGATGGGTTATATTTTAAAAGTGGATCACTCATTTCCTCCATACAATCATTAAGATAATCAATACATCGTTTCTTCAACTCTACATTCTCTTCCACTCGATCCAAAATAGTTTGAATCTCTGAAATCTTTTTCAAAACTTCGCTAGCACCTTCCATGCCTTGCTTAAGAGATTTTGCTCCACACATTTGCATCTTAGATCCCATCTGTCGCGTCTTTGAATTGCATAATTTAATATTCACATTCTTCTCTTTCAAAGATAAATCTAAAGTAATCGAATTCTTAAATTGCTTCCCAGATGTCGAACGTAGAATACCACGCGTCATCCCTCGATATCTCATAGACAAGATAGACCCCGGCTCCTTATAGTGTGGGATTTTATATCGGATTCTCGCCTTACTGACTAGCTCATATGGAATCTTCGTAATTGGAATTAGGAAAAAGATTTTATTCAAATCTATCTTACAATCCAACTGAAAAATCAACGTCATTGTAGTAACCTCTAACGATACAGTATCACGTTCCATTCTTTTCCCATTAGCACAATGGAAGGAAGTTTCAGAATCATGTTCTATCATAATATTATCCATGTTTTAAATTTTGTCTTTAAGGATTTAAAATTGACAATTTTGTCTTTAAGTATTCAAATAATCATTCTTGTATTTTTAAATATATAGATCTCATGATCATTCTATTCGTCTCGAATAGAATCGATGTTAAAATACAATCATTAAACTTACTATTAAGTCTTTTCTGATATACATTTCCTTATATCACTGAGATTACATTTTATAATTCTTGAATAACAAAAATAATATTAAGAGAATCAATAATCCTAGGAATACCCATAACCAGATGTTATTCATTTTACTAGTCTCGGATGGTTGTATTTGTCCATCAGTAGATGGTCTCATTGGATCTCTGCATTCGTTGAGTTTAACCCAGTCTTCTTTTCTTTGAATCGTAAGAGGATCAACAGAGAAGAGATTAGGAGAAACTGTAGTGGCTAAAATTTTCTTACTGGAGATCAATTTCTGAAGACTTTGTGAAAGGTTATTCTCAAATGAGATTTTGCTACCATCCTTCAACGAAACTTCTCCAGTAGTGGCATCTACAATAAATCGATCGGGTCGAATCATGATTGCTTGGAGTCCATGTGGATTCACAGCATTCACCAATACGGTTCCATTTTTATTAATTTGTTTCTTTTCTGTGTATAAATCACAAGAGTCGAGCCATTTGGATAAATAACAGACATCCCATTCGTTAGTAAGTAGAGAGGTGACAATTGCTTCAATTGTGGAAGCATCGGCGTCTGTGATGGATGTATCAGTAATGTAGAGGATTGGATTTTTAGATTTTGCACCATCTTTCAGAGATAGAATGAATCTATATAATTCATTTTTTGACTCTTCCACGAACCCCTGATAGTCGGTCTTGATATTATTTGGGATCTGGTCCAATTTCAAAATGGTGGTCTGGAAGATCGGTGAGGCAAAGAGCTCAAAGAGTCGTTTTGCTTGAGGACTGATGCCATTTGGTTCATCAGGTTTGGAAAGGGAAATAATGTAAACATTTACGGTAGTCATTTTATTTTATAATTATTTTTGTTTCCTTGATTTTTTTATTTCTAATCTCAATATCAAAAGTATTATTCATATATAATATTTGAGATCATATTATTACTTCAAATATAATTCAGATATTATTACTTCAAATATTATATATTATAATATTTGATTTATTTATTGTTCTTGTTTTCCTTCTTTTACACTATCAACACTACCAGCACTTGGGAGATCCATTTGTGATGGATCGGGAATAAAGTCCCCTGTCTTCTTTAATCTCTGTCCCACTTTAGAAATCTTCTTTGCCATATGCTCCGTCATCGGCTGTTGCTTTCTTTGTTTCTTGGGCCTTATATAAGGGATTGTCTCATCATCGGACTCCAATTCATCCCCGTCAATCTCTTCCTTGATATCGTCGCCAAACATATCAACATATTTTTTCCTAAACTCTTTCAAATCACTGATCCACATCTGTTCCGGTAAAAGCTTTTGAATCTCTTCCCTCTCCTGTTTCAACATTTCAATCTCTTTCAATAGCTCGTTCAATTCATCATCTGATAAGGAGGAGAGTCGAATAGAGGTCAATAGGTCTTCGGGAAGTTTATGTTGCTTCATTTGTGCTACAATTTCTTGTTTAGTCTTCTTGAAAATAATAATCTTATCATCGATTACTAATTTGAGGAACCGATACTTATCCTCCAACACTTTTATTCTTGAGGATAGATCATCTATCATCCTCTTTCTTCTCATGGAATAATATGGAAGTCTAATCTTGTAAAATTCTTCCAATAATGCGTCAATCGACTTGAACTTACGAGGGATATTATTCATATCAAGAAGAACCATGTTCGTAAGTCCATAATTACGTCTCAGTTTCAACTTTTCAAATGTAGGCTTCCCTTGGAAACCTTGAATCACGAACTTGGGTGTCTCATGTGTAGAGAGATTTGAAAAGTCATTGATTCTCTTCTCCTCCAATAAATGTTCAAGAAATTCTTTATATTTATGGATCCAAATACCAATCGGAAGCTCTTGGATATGGATGTTCGACTTCTTATCCACTTGAACCTTTCCGGTAGTTACCATCGACAACGTCACCTCCTTTGTCTCTTGGGGATCCATTCCTTCCTCGTTATCTTCATCCGATGATTCACGATCAAAAAAGTCATCTTCTGAAATGGTAGCTGTCTTGATCTTGATATTTCCTGTAAATCCTCTATACCAAGGAAGAACACTTGGCAGAGATTTCTTCTCCAACTTTGCTAAGAACCAATCCACAATCTCCATAGGAGAACAATTCGGAATGAAGGTAGAATGTCCAGTTCCAATACCTAGACATCCATTGATCAATGCCATAGGAATAATCGGAAGAAAGGAAACGGGCTCCACTTCATTCCCTTCATCTATCACTCTTTCCATCAATGGGAAATCTTCCGAACGATAGACATATTTCAACCATTCCTGTGGTCGAGTATCCGGATACCTAGGTTGAGCAGCATCTTCGCCTCCCATGTTTCTTGTATTATGTGTAACCGTAAAATCTCCGAGTAGAAAACGTTCATTCGAATCAAGATACCATCCACAGTAGCGTCCTTTACCAAGATTTTTAATTTTGATACTCGAATAAAGCTCTGTATTGAAAACTTGATATTCTTTCTCATCAAATGTAGCATAGAGATGATATGTCTTTCCTACGATATACTTTTCTAATTTAGAAGATATATTTTTATTATCATCATAAGAGACATATACGATCTTCATTTGGATACCAAGACTCTTGACCAAATACTCGAATTCAGTAAAATGTCTCCCAATTGAAACTTCCGTTCCTGAAATGATATATTTATTGGGTCCGTTTGAGTTGTAGGAAAGCTTCTTTGATACTTTATTACCATGCTTATCCACTATTCCAAAAGCAAGTCGGTATCTATTTTGACTTGTTAACCAATTTCTATCAATTGTCTCAAGTTGATTCCATTTTAGTCCATGTTCATATAACTCTTCCGAAGAAAGAGATGTATCTTTCCATTCAATTGGGACAGTATTGGTAACAGCAACGAACCATTTTTGTTCTTCTGAACTATAATATAAGTAGTCTGAAATACGGATATCAAAAATGTTCTCATCTGGAATTTTATCCATCGTCTCTTTGAGTTTATCATAGTGGTCATCATAAGTATATACTATCTTCTTATTTTCACTATCAAAATGAATAGACATCCATCGACCAAATCGTCCATTCAGATTTGATACACCAAAGATCTGCTTATGAACAACAAACTTTAATGTCAAGATGTGTAAACTATTCACCACATATGGTTCTCCATAAAGTTGAGATACTTCATACATTACATCTTCTCCTGAAACAATTTGAGAAATATTTCTAGGCTTCCCGTCATCCCCAATCAACACATCCGATTCCACAATGTCCTTGGCGAGTTTGGTTTGTCCGTTCCACAAGAGAATAGATGTATCAGGCGCAACACATCCAAATTGTCCATCTTGAGTAAAATAAGGCATATTGTTGGCACCTACAAAGTTCTGTGCCATACCAATGATGGTTTCAGAAAGACAATTTCCACCATGATGATAGTTGGTTGCTTCTGCGGTAATAGATGCGAAACGTTCGACCTTGATTTCCTTGGGACCTTTCATTAGTTGTCCGAGAACGGGTCCCTTCCAATGATTGAATGCGGTCCAAAGAACCTTTCTCTGTGAAGCTTTCAATCCATCTATCATTCTAGGGATAGATCTATGAAGATTGGATACAGAATATTGAATAAACTCTTCATGAATAAATTTGGAAATAGGACATTCCTTGACATCTTCAATATCAAAGGCTTTCTTCCATGTCGCAATCCAACTCTTTCGTTGATTAGAATATTTCGAATCAAATGCCAACTTGAAACTATCGGGACTCTTATCATCATATATACACATGACCATCTTGGGCGATTTAAAGTCATCAAGAATATCTGTATCTTTAGATGTTCCAAGACCTTTGTAGTATCTATGTTTCCAATTATGGGCATTTGGCGTTTTGCTTTTCCATGTATCATATTCTCCAGCAGAGTAGAATTTTAACACTTGTTTACCTGAATACACTCGAAGAATTGGTGTTCGAAGATAATGGATATATCCCCTCATAAGAAGACTTTGGAATCTACAATAGAAAAAATTGAGAATAAGACCCATGATATGTTTCCCATCATCATCAGCATCAGTAAGAATAACAACATATCCATAACGAAGTGTAGAAAATGCTTCTTGTGAGGTATAATCAGATCCCTCCTTCAATCCAAGCATCTTTTTGATCTCAATCAGTTCCTCGTTCTCTGCGATTTGTTGAGCGTTCGCATTCATCACATTCAAAAGCTTTCCTCGGATCGGAAGGATGCCATAGAAGTTTCTTCCATTCGGAATAGAAGAGATAGCCTTGACTGCATATCCCATCGCAGATTTACCCTCCACAATAAACAATGTGCATTTCTTTGATTGGGTCCCACCAGCTTCGTTCGCATCCTCTCCCTTTTCCAGAAGAATATGACGTCTCTTCTTTCCATCTGTCTTTTGTAGATTTTTCATCTGTTTCGCTTCCAATGTCGCATATAATCGAGTAATCAATGTCCATTTGTAGATATGATTGAAGAGTTTTTCTGGAAAATCCAACTTCAACTGAGGACCTGAGAGTTGCGTCTTTGTCTGACTGGTAAACTTCGGATCTGGAATACGACAACTCATTACAATAGAGATATGAGGTCGAATATCCGCAAGGGTCAAGATATTCTTCTTCTTCGCATCGTCTTTGTTAATGTTCTTTACTGCTTTACTATTATTAAGTTTTTCAAGAAGAACATTAGAAATAGCCTTGATCACAGCCTCCACATGGACACCACCATCTCGGGTGATCATACCATTTACATAAGATAAAGTCTCTCCTGCATCAGGAGTATCCAAAAGACAGATCTCAATATACAAAGGATCGTCCTTCTCGATATGCACAATCGACGTCGAGAGAGCATCCTCGGCAAAGATGTATTTACAAAAGTTCTGGATATCCACTACATCATACTTGGTATCATTGATCACAAGAGGGACCTTGCAGTTCATACTCATCTCAAGAGCGAGACGACCAAACAGTGCAAATACTTCTGCAGGATACTTATCTTCTTGATATTTGAATCTTTTGAAATCCATCAAATAAGATACTTCAACATAAGAAGGTCCTTTGTAGTTCTCAATAATAGGATCCTCTCTGATCTCCATATTCTCTCTCCATGTTTGTCTATATCTTTTCTTTCGGATATTGTCTCCAACATCAATATTGAATTCCTTAGAAAAGATGTTCACCAATTTCGCACCAAACCCATTACGTCCACATCCCATACGAATCACAGTAGGATCATAGTTCGCAGAGGTTCGAAGAACACCAAAAATCATCTCAGGTGCATAGATGTTCATCTCCTTATTGATCTCAACAGGAATAGGAAGTCCTCCATTTCTCACAGTAATCCTACTCTCCGACATAGTAATATTGATCTCGCCCGGATCGACTCCGGAGTTCCTAGACGAGAAAGCATTGTCTCCAGCATTCGAAAGGATTTCAAGAAAGAGTCTCTCGACGGCTTGGGACACAGTAATCTTTCTCTTCTCCAATTGATTCTTGGCAAAACGGAACACCCATTCCTCTCGTTCTGTTTGCTCATCCGATCCTATATAAGTGTCAGTAATTTGGTAAATGTGCTTCTTGTCTGAAAGACCCTTATAATCATTCGCATTTAATGCTCCTTTTCTTACAGTTTTCGTAGGTGATAACATTTTGTTAGGTGGTTATCGAATTTAAATAAGATGAAAGTTTTTATAAGATATTTTCAAATTGTTAAATAAACTTAAAATATTTTATGAATATTTTAAGCTCTCATTGTTCAAAAATGATATGTGATCATATCATTCCACTCGAGACAAGGGATTTAGAAATTTATAAATGATCAAGGGATTTATAATTTTCAGATGATTAGGGATTTATAATTTTCAGATGATTAGAGATTTATAATTTTATAAATGATCAAGGGAAGAAGAATACAAGATAAATAGTGATCGAGATGTATGATTTAGTGGCGTATCTCTTATTTGATATATATGTTTATATCTTTACAACTTTCCATAAAATATAAACATATATATCAAATAAGAGATCATATTGATTGTATGAATAGAGATATGAATATTAAAAATATACCACAGGACCATAAGACTATAATCTATCACTTCCTTTCGATAAGAGATTTGATTCAACTTGGTGAGACTTGTAAAGTGTTTTATCTAGATGAAGAAAGAAAAAGAATCTTTACAAATAAATTGATCGATTCTTGTTTCTATGTGGAAACATATTCGGTATTAAAGTCTATCAAATTGAGACATTTCCCTGATGTATCGAAACTTTATTTCGAACGACTCAAGAATATCAATATAAAAGATATTGGTATGTTGAAGAGTAAGAGTTCCTACAAAGGGTTGGATGTAATAAAAGAATATAAGATCCATTTCGATATTATAACATTTTTAGAACTCGATGAGAATGATAGATATAATATTATCATGAATCTCGTTAATTATTTATATGATCTTTGGAAATATGCTGAGGAGAAGAGACAAATCATAAGGGGATCATCATTTGATTATTTATCTATTTATTTATCGATTGAGAATATAATAAAAGAAATATTTATATATGATTATATGATGAGAGAAAAGATTATAGATAATCTATGTGAATTGAGAAATAGAACCAAAGATAGTAAAGATATCATATCTAGCGGATTTATACATGAGTTCATAGAGACGAATCGATACAGCATAACATCTTATTTTATATCTTGTCTGAATCTCAAATATTGGAACGATTTGGAAAAGATCATACAAATCGCAGATTTTCTTGAAAAATATAACATTCTATATTTATATGATTTTGTCGATTCTATATTTAGCTCATTCATAGATTATCTATATGAATATAGTATTGTTGAGGATCAATATATAGATGAATTCGAATATAATTTGTATCAACCATATGATAATAATATCACATATAAAGATAGATTATTTGAGATATTTAGAATATGTTTCTATCATATTCATGATGATTTTGATTGTTCATTGAAGATCAGAAAAGAAAGATTGTATAGTATGTTTATAAGGAATGTTTATGATGATTAAATATATAACTCGTAACCATTTGATGATCAAATATAGAAGATGAAACAATATTTTATTTTTAAAAAATTATTCATATAAAATGTTGAATAAATATCAACTCATCAATCTCCTTCATATTCTGATCATTGCACCATTTCTCGCATACATCGCATATATGGGTTATTATGAAAAACCTGTTTCCAAATTTGTATATATTCTTTTATTGTTATTGGCGTTATGGGCATTTATCTATCATCTTTATAAAATAATCAAATATTAGTTTATTTTAATTTCTGATAATAAGGTTCGAAATCTTTATCTTGTTTCTTAATTTGCTGTAATTGTTCCATCAATGGCGCTTTTATCTTTGGTATACTATCGAATATGTCCTTATTGAGAACCAAAAAATCATACAATGCTAAGATGATGATCTTTTTTGTGTATGAATATGTGCTTAGACCTGACAACTTTATGAGACACTTTATCTCATTTTTAAATATTTTTGGTGTAATCTCCTGTATTTCTCCGCCCATTTTACAACCGGGCTTATACATTTGAATTGGTGCATGTTCCTTAAGCATCTGGAAAAAATCTTCATTTTCGCCCTCAGGATAGACCTTTTGATACAAAGCTTCTCTTAAATCCTCCAATCTAGTATCGTCTGAATACTTTTTCCATTTGCTAAAGTTATAATGCCATTCAATAATCTCTTCTTGTGGTGTCTGACATCTTCCGAGATCGATAATTTTAATATCCTTTGTCTGAGGATTGATCATGATATTTTCAAGATGTAAATCGGAATGATTAATACACAACTCTGTTAATTTATTCTTTACATTGATTATTTTTTTGTAAATATCTTTTGCATCATTTTCAGAAAGGATATTATCTTCTTTATCCAAATATTTTTTCAATGTAATATAATCTTTGAGATAGGGTGTAACAATTACGAATTCCTTTTTCCCATCTTTTTCCCAAATAAAACTATCCTTATAGCAGAGAATTCCAACATCTTTACATATTTTCATTACACTTTTCAAACAATTTGTTTCTTTTCTCCAATCTTGTTTGAGTTCTTCTATGTCTTCATCTTCCATATCTTCAGGTTGTGTTAATAATTTTACAGCATAAAATTCATCTTCTTCATTTTCACGATTTACATTCTGGGCCATATAGGTAGCACCATATTCACCTTTTCCAATGATCTTGATTAAAAGATATTTTTCAGGATCTTTGGATGGACCTAATCTCATATTCCATTTCGAGGACGTTTTCTTTGGAGATCTTTTTATAAAAGGTGCCACTCTTTCCATTTTATTTAATAGAATAAAACAATTCAAATTTTTTTATATCATGATCTTTTATTGCGATCATGGATATTAGTTGAGTGTTAATATTAACCATTTGAAATATAAACTTTATATTTCAAATCATGTTCTATTGATATAAAAAATTTTTACACCACTCTATACATTTGTTATCTATATTAGGCATCCATCCTACATGTCCACCATAATCCATGATGTGAAGTTGATGTGGAGATTTAATTTGATCGATGGGTATATTTTGAATGTCACAAACGGGATCATCCTTTGTATGGACGATCATAATGGGTGTTTTAATATTTTGTATATTTGCTCTTGAAGCTCTGAAAAATTCTTCTTTACTTGAGAATTTATAATAAGATACTTGGTAATTGATCATATCTTTTACGGAATCCGATTTGAGAATATAATCTACTTTTACATTTGGATCTTGGATCTCTTTTTCTCTAAATATCTCTATATGATTATTTACAATATTTTTATAATGTCTTGTAAAATTTTTATTATAAAAACGATTGACTAGATATCCACTATTATCCCAATTTGAAAATGTTTTCTCCAAACACCATGGACTACTAATGCTTATTCCTGCTATAATATGATCCGAGCTCTTTTCATTTTCTAAATATTTCTTCATCATCAAAGCACCAAAAGATGAACCTAAGATGAATAACTTACTCTGGGACATAGTTTCTCTGATATATTTGATCGCATATTCTACATCTTCTATATCATTTAGAGAGACAATTTTGGATGATGTGATTGGAATTATATCTGTTTTATTTATTTTTTGACCTTGTTGAAGAATAAATAAAACATTGAAATTGTTCTCGATGAATGTGTCGACTAAATTCGAAAACAATAAATTCTCCGTATCTCCAGTGGTCCCCGGAAGGATGATTAATGATGGATTGGTTACCTTTGTAATGTATTCCTTCAACATGACGAGTGTTCCATTATTGTAGAGTTTTGTGATTTCATATTTGTTATTCTTTGGAACATATCTAAAATAATTACAATATAAACTATAATATATAGAATATAAAAAGGATATCATTTTAATAGATTATAAATATTTGATTTGTGGTGGTTCAAATGTTCTTTTAAATCCTTGTCCTCATCTATGATGTTAACGAGAACTCTTCCATATTTATCATAACCTCCAAGACGACATTGGATGATCTTATTTAGCAATATTTTCTCGAGATTCTCCTTTGCGATTTGACCATTTGTCGTATCCATTTCCGGAGCATCAATCTCTTCTATTCTACATTTCATTCGCATCAATATAGAAGAATCATAATCGTTTTCACATACCAAACATATTCCCTTTTTTCTCTTTGAAATATTTCTTTCCATAGATAATGATTTTAGGGGAACGACGAATGACATATCGAATGTATCACCGTCATACACTGATACAACTTTACCATAAGTAGTTATACCATATAGAGTGAATCTTTGTATCTTATCTGAATATCTTAATAATTGATGGGTCGAACTTAATGGGTCCATTTTTTAAATGGTGGATATTTATAAATACTTTATCCAATTTTCAATTGTATCGGATATATTCTCATATGGAAAGTATTCGAACATGTCGTCGAGACTCTCGTCGGTGAGAGATTCATTACTACTATCCTTTGATATTCCACGATCGGAGGATGAAAGTTCGTGTAGAAGGACGTCGACAATATCGTTGATGTCGAGTTCGAACGATTCTGGGAGTTCAAAGTATTCCGAGGAGAGTGGGTTTCTGTAGATGACATTTTTGAATAAAATGAATATCGGGGAATTTGAGAATATTTTTCTGATTTGCTTTTTAATATTATCTATTGCATCAATGGGAACGACTTTATGAAAAGTATCGATGATCGTTTTTCTAGTGGTATATGGATGGATCAATTCCAATTCTTTGATGATGGTGTTGAATATTACTGTCCAGAATTTATATTCCACATGATCCAATGGTCCTATTTTTGTGATTCTGAGGAAGTCGTAGACGTTCCCGTCCTCTATGTATGGATCTATTTCTTTTACGAGTTTTCTGATTTGGGGTTGATAGATTTCTTGGTAATCTTTACAAACTAAACTCATGGAAATCATGCTTGAGATATCTAAATATCTTCCAATCTCTTTGTCCAAAATTTCAACTGGTAAATTATCCATTTTACGTTGGAAGATTTTATTTTGTGATTCCAATGAACATCTGATTCTTATTCAAAAGATATTGGTCTATGAGTATAAAGGATCTCAAATGGTGTTTGATGATAGATAAGATGATAAATTTGAATATCAAAAGTTAAATAAGATACAAATGAAAAAAACAAAAAGAATCTCTGTAAATATAAAATTACAAAATGGGAATCAAAAATTTCTCAACGTTGTTGAAAGAAAAAGCATCTAATGCATTTATAAAGATAGATATAAATGAATTTTATGGAAAAAGGATCGCTATTGATCTCAATAACATTATGTATCGATATTTCTCAAGCTATCTCAAGGAGGAGATTTACCAAACTGATCTCATCCATAACGATGTGAATAGGGAAAAAGTCGCCTCAAAATGGGTTAATGGAATCATCGACTTTGGTCTTCTTTGGCTAGAACATGGTGTTACACCAATCTTTGTTCTTGATGGCGATACCCGAAAGGAAAAGGAGGATACGAAACAAAAGAGGATCAATGA
>Ga0209668_10000662_pt1 | contig 14261 bp, 12 predicted proteins | sample FrelakmetPLP11PL_FD_187150 | JGI IMG/M metagenome (GOLD analysis project Ga0209668, IMG submission 187150) | Freshwater lake sediment microbial communities from the University of Notre Dame, USA, for methane emissions studies - PLP11 PL (SPAdes)... | ecosystem: Environmental > Aquatic >... | reverse complement strand
GATCTCTCCGCCCTATTCGCCGGTAAGAGCGACACATGGTTCGTCTACGGCGGCGCAAACAACGCGACCAATCAGGCAGCGTCAGTAGAAAATCTTCTCGAGCTCGCGCACTACAAGTCGGGGCACTGGGACGCGAGCGACGCGGCATGGTTGCCCGACCTCGGCTGGTGGTGGGGACTGACCACGGCGCACAGGTCGAACGGACCAGCGTACAACTTCGGTGGACAGATCACGTTCCAGAACGGCGGCGGCGGTGACAACGTCTACGCGAGGACGATCGCGGGCGGACCAACTCCGACGGCAACGGCTTGGTCGAAACTCCTAAGCAGTGGGAACTACAACTCGTACGCACCCACGCTGACCGGCACCGGCGCATCGGGCACGTGGGGGATCAACGTCACGGGGAGCGCAGGAAGCGCGGTCTATGCAGACGCCGTCACCGTCGTAGACGATGTTGCGACAAATGCAACGATGTACCCCGTGTGGGTTGATGGTACGAGCGGCGCTCAGGGAGCACAGGTCTCTTCGTCGTTGCTCCAGTTCAACCCCGGCGCACAGATCCTCGGCTACGGCGGGCGACAGTTCCAACTTTCGAACTCTGAATCGACCTACCGGTGGAAGTTCGGCGGTAGTACTGCGACCGGTTGGTACAAGATCGCCGACATCACAATCGGCCTCGGCTTGTACAGCGGCGCGTCGTTCGAGATCGACTTCTTGGAGGCCATGGGGAACTTCGGGAACTCCGCGCTCTCAGAGCCTTATCGTTTCTATGTCTCATGCACGCGTAGCGCTGCTGTCCAGGATGACATGGACTACGCTGTCGTCAGCGGCCCGAAGACCGAGTACCTCCGCGTCGTCAAAACAGCAACCGGCGTGTTCGAACTTCAAGTGGCACAGCCGTACGACTGGCGGACCCACGAAGTTACGTGTCATTGCATGGTGAGGAACGTCGCCGTCGTCACCTACGCGAACTCACCGGGTGCAGGTTCAGCACCGGGTACCGCGTACACGGCCACCGCGCAGCACTACCACCGATTGACGAACCTCGAAGTGACCGGAGCTTACGCGTTGTTTGGTACGACGCAGGGATACTCGTATTTCTACGAAGACACCTTGAACTTCCACCTGAACACGAACGCGAATGCCACGGGCTGGATCAACTATGAGGGTTACGCAGGAGGCACTTCTCAGTTCCGCGATCTGACCATCGGTGACGGCAAGCAGAACGCCATCGCGTTCTTTGATGGGAGTACCGGCAATTTCGGTGTAGGGACGACGGCACCCGGCGGAGCACTGGACATCGCTAGAGCTACCGTGAGTGGCACATCTGATCTGCTCTTAAAGTATACGTGGTCCAATGACACCGCAAACTGGGGGATGCGGTTCTATCAACGGCATACAGGCAGCGTAATAGCCTACGACTGGAAAATACGCAATGCGGCTGCGCCAGATATTGATGTTCTTACATTCCTTCCCGAAGGTCATGTTGGCATCGGCACCACAACGCCTGCCTACACGTTGGATGTAAACGGCGACATCAACATAGCAGAGGGCCAATATTACCGCTACGGTGCTGGCATCCTGGCCTATGCCCAAACGGCGCTCCATAGTTACTATTTCGGGAGTGCTGGTAATCTGACATCGACGGGGGCGTACAATCTGGCAATTGGTCCAGACTGTGGCACCGCACTCACGACAGGGAGTTCCAATGTTTTTGCTGGCAGCGGGGCCGGGCAGTATAATACAACAGGCACGGAAAACACTTGTGTCGGAGCCTATACTGGGTTTAATTCTTCCACCGGGTCTTATAATGTTTTTATTGGGTCCAGCTCCGGGATGGGGGGAGATCAAGCCTACGCTAGTTCCGACTACAACACGGCAATAGGCTATGGTGTTTGTTTCTGGATAGGGACGAGCGCTATTGGGAATACATCCCTCGGAGCGTCTGCTGGTTATAACTTTTCCACCGGCACCTACAACGTTTTCGTGGGAATGGAAGCCGGATACGGATACGGCAGCGAGCCCTATACCGGGGCAGACTACAATGTCTGCGTAGGGTATAGGAGCGGCTATAGGCTAACGAATGGTTCCGATAACAACACGCTGGTAGGTGCATACGCTGGAGATCATCTGACGACGGGTGATGGCAACGTCCTACTCGGCTACTATGCGGGTTCGGCAATCACGACGGAAAGCAACCTGCTGTACGTCGCGAACTCCAGTTCCGGTGCAGGCTCAACTCTTCTGACAGGCGATTTTGCAACAGGCTCCATCGGTATTGGGATGGCCCCGGCGTCGATCACGGCCCGACTGCACCTCCCGGCAGGTACGGCGACGGCTTCCACGGCACCGCTGAAGTTCATGGACGGCGTGCTTCTCGGAACAGCCGAGGAAGGCGCATTTGAATTTGATGTGTCAACCATGTGGATGACACCGAAGGGCACGCAGCGTGAGAGCATTCTTGGTTGCGTGTTCTCACAGTATGAGACGGTCCGAATCGGAACGATGTCATAAGGGGATTCAATGACGACACTATTATCCGCAGCAAACTACAGAGGCGCCAAGACACTTGTCGCCAATTTCTTCGGACAGCCGGGGAAGGGCATCCATTTCCACGCTATGGGGTATGGCGGCGGAACCCTCCCGGAGTTCGCTGTTACACTTGGGGGAACAACCGTTTGGGGCAGCGGGCAGTTGGCCGATGTCGGACAGTGGTCGCTTGATCTCGACATCATTTGTGTTACTACTGGGTCTCCGGGTTCTGTTCGTGCCATTGGAAGATTCCTGGTCCAGAACAATGCGGATGATAAGGTCACTTGGCCCGACAGTGGCACCCTGTACACGGCCGACATTGCAATCACAACGACGGGAACTCTTGCACTCGATTTTACAGGAACGAATACGGCGGGGTCAGGCTACATCTATTGTTGTAGCGCCCGTATTACTGAGTTCGACTAACCGAGGAGAACCATCACAGGTCACGAGTGCGTGGCAAAGACAAAGGAGAAGCCGTTGAATAAGACATTGAACAAGAAGGACGGATTGGAACAAATCGAGGGTGCGCTCGCGCAGTGTGGTGCCGTGAAGGCGACGAAGCTCGTCGTCGGCCTCGCGCACGTCGCGAACGCGGTCATGGCGCAGTTGAAGATCGCGCGCAGCCAGCTCAAGAACACGGCGGCGATGGACGAGTTCAATGCGGCAGCCGAAGACCTCCGACTCGAGATGACGGGGAAGCCAAACGCCGAGCAAGCTGCGGCGTACGTCGCACTCAAGAAGAAGCACGCGAAAGCGATGACAGACACCACTGCCTGGAAAAAGAAGACCAAGGAGGCGGACGAGATGGACTTCGATGTCGATCTCTACCGCATCCCGCTGACCTACGTTCCAGGGTGGTCGGCGGAGGACTCGGGCGACTCCGTTGAGATCGAGAAGCAGAACGCGGCTGGTGTCGTGCCACTTGCGGCGATGGCCGTCTTCCTGCGGTTCGGGATCTTCTACGATCCCACCATCGAGGACCGGGATGGCAATCCTGTGAAGAAATCTGTGGAGAAGTCCGAATCGGAGCCCCGGAAGAAGCGGTAACGGAGGGAACCATGATTGCGCTGGCTACGATTTGGGAGCTTGGTTGGAATACGCCGTTGTTCGAGTTCGACCTGTGGCGGTTTCTCGTCCCCGAGTTCCAGGTTGACGGCGGCCTGTGGGTGACTCCGGTCAGCGGCATCGTTGCACCCGCAGACTTTCCGCTGTACGAGAGGGCGACCGTTCCGGCGATCCTCGAAGAGCTCGGCGTGATAGGCGTGTTCCTCGACCAGGATGGCGACATTCCGCTTGACGAGTTCGAGCACCCGGCATCTTGCGTGTACCTGACAGGGGCGACGAGCTATCCGATTTTGCCGTACAAGCGGCAAGGGGACGTGTCCGTGAGAGTGCGAACACCTGCTGGCGCGGGCGGGCCGTGGTCGCACCAGATCGCGTGTCTCGCCCTGTATGATCGGCAGGTGAAGTCGTGGCCGCAACCGTAACGAATCAGGGCACGGTAGCCAACGAGTGTGATGCGACCACGGGATGGACTCCCACGCCCACGCTCGTCACTACCGACCCCGATCCCGTTGAGCTGACGGGGTGCCTCGGGTACTCGGTGTCCAGCGCAACGGTGCGGCCGTATTTGACCGGGACCTGGAACCTGAGCAACAAGGTTCTCAGCCAGTGGTACACGCACCGCGCATCGGTGGACACGTTCGCCAACGGCGGGGTTGGCTACTACGTCTCCGATGGGACCAACATCATCGTCTTCAAGGTGGCCGGTTGTGACCTGGCGGCATTCCGTCACGACGAGGGTCCGTCGCTGTGGCAGTGCTGCGTTCTCGACACGAGCAATCCGCCCGCGAGTCCGATTGTTGTCGCTGGTTCCGCTGCGGCGCTGGACTGGTCGGCCATCGTTCGTCGCGGATGGCAGTTCATCAACACGGTCAAGGCCGTGGGCAGTGGCGTCCTCACGTTTTTCTGGGACGTGATGAGAACCTACGCTGTTGGCGAGGGGCTTCTGATAACAGGCGGCAGCTCGAGTGTGCCAGGTGTGTTCTCAGACATCGCAACGGCCGACGCGGACACGGCCACGCTCAAAGGGTTTGGCTGCTTCCGCAAGCTCGGGCTCGGGCTGTACGAGTCGCAGGCACCGCTCAACTTCGGAATAGTGTCCGCCGATAGCTGGTTCTCGGAGGACAGCTTCGCGCTCGTGTTCCCTGACCGTGGGTTCGCGGACGATAAGTACCTCATAACCATGGTCGGCGGCGAGGGCACGTACGAGAATCATCTCGTGCTCACCAACGGCCTCGTCAAGTCGGCAGCGCAGCAGCTAGAGATCGACTTCTCAGCGGCCAACGTGACCGAGATCGATTTGACAGGGACGGTGGTCGAGACGAAGGGTGGCCCCGTAACGTGTGCCACCGATGCGTACGCTGTCGCCGGGCACGTCTATTCCGATGCCGTGTTTCGCGGATGCGGGCTGGTCACGTTCGGCCAGTGTGATTTCGTCGGGGCCTCGATTCTTGAGTCGGCCGTAGCTGCGGACGCCTCGGCGTCTAAATGGAACGTGGCCGCTGACCCGGATGGCTATCTCGACGACATGACGTTCACCAAGGGAGCGAACGCCCACCATGCCATCGAGTTCGGCACGTCGTCACCTACCAGCATCACGATCAACGGCTGGACGGTCACGGGGTTCAATGCTGCGAACGGGCAGAACGATTCGACGTTCTACGTGGCGCGCACGACTGGCACGGTGACGATCAACGTCCTCGGCAGCAGCGGGAACTTCTCGTACAAGAGTGCAGGCGCCACGGTCGTTGTCGTCGTGGATGCGGTCACAACCCAGGTGACGTGCCTCGATGCCAATACCGGCGATGCGATCGAGGGCGTTGCTGTCACGCTCATGGCCGACGGAACGGGGCCGTTCCCGTACGAGGACTCGGTGACGATCACGCGGGTGAGCTCCACGGCCTACGTCGCGCACACGGCGCACGGGCTGTCCACTGGCGACAAGGTGCGGATCTCCGGGGCCGAGCAGAACGAGTACAATCGGATCAAGACCATCACGGTCACGGGCGTCGATGAGTACACGTTCTCCGTTGTCGGAACGCCGACGACCCCGGCCACCGGGACGATCCTTGCTACGGCCGTGTTCCTTGACGAGGAGACTCCAGTGTCGGGCATCGTCAGCGATTCTCGTGTGTTTTCCACGTCGCAGGCGGTGGCAGGATACGCGGCCAGAGGCACGTCGTCGCCGCTCTACAAGCGGACCCCGTTGAGTGGCACAATAAACAGTGGGAATGGACTGTCGATCACTGCTATTATGTTCCCGGACGAGTAACGTCCAAAGGAGGAATCGATGAACGCTCAGTACTTCGTAGTGGACTACGACAACGAAGCCAGCGGCCCGTTCGTAGCCGAGGGTGCCAACCTGACCTGGGACACGGGGGCGAGCATCGGGTTCGTCGTCACGGTTGTCGATGAGGGGACGACTGGGAGGCTCTACTGCGGTTTGCTCTCCGGGTCGATACCCACCGACAACGATGTGCTGACGCAGGGTGCGGTCACAGCCGACGCCCTCGGGGACGCTGCGCTGATCAACTACCCGGCGTACTTCAGGCAGGATGCGGCGGTCGCCTCCGGTGGGGCGATCACCTGGACAGGCCCGGCGCTGGGCGCCACGCACAGCTTCTTCTTCGACGGACAGACAGGGAACGTCACCGCAGGGGACATCCTGACGTTCTCGCCCGGCGGGCAGACCGCCGAGGTCATCACCGTCGAGAGCGACACGGGGGTCGCCGGGGAACTCAGCGTGAGGTTCATCAGCAACCTCGACGAGGGCCTCCCCGACGACAACGACACGTTCAGCAACGGCGTGACCGGGGACGGCGTGGTCAACGGCCTGACCCACCAGCGGGTGTACTCGCCGTTGCACCTGCACCGGATGCTGGCCGACCTGAACGACGACGAGGACATCACGTCCGACGACGACCTGAGCCGAGTCGATCCCACGCCGTCCACGCGGTCCACCGATGAAATCGTTTCGTTGCTCGGGGACGTCGCGATCGACACCACGGTGATGAAGCACATGTACGGCGGTTCGATCTCGCAGAACAGTGGTGCCACGCTGTTCTCGGGCATCAACGTCCAGGTCACGTCGCCCAACGCCGACACGCAGCCGGTCCTCATCCAGAACGACGTGATCGTCACGAACTACTGGAAGAACGCGTTCATGCCCGACAGCATCAAGGGCAACGTGCGGATCATGCTCCAGACGCGCGTGGATGGTGTGGACATCGACGGAAAGCGGATCAAGGGCAAGCTCCTGGAGTTCGGGCACAGCTACTTCACGGGGTCCACGACCCTCGGCGAAGCCGCGACGGCGCTCGCGTTGTTCTCCACCGTGGACGGCAACAACACGACTGCCGTCGGCACCGTGGCCGGCGCTCCGTACAACACGATCGTCGTCACCGAGGGCTTCCAGCTCCTCGACTACAACAACGGGGCCGGTGACAAGCCGTACGGCCTGAGCGTGGACTTCGGCAGCGCCAGCAGCAAGCAGTGCTACGAGCGCACGAAGTACATCCAGCGAAGGGGCACCGCGGAGACGCTGTTCGGGCGGGACGCCACGTACTTCGACGGCATCAACCTGAACTTCCCGTACGACGGCGAAACCGGCGGGCCCTTCGTCGAAGACGAGAAGGTCGCGTGGGGTACGGTCGTCACCTGGACGGGGCAGACGGTCGGGTTCACCGTCGGCGAGGTGATCGAATTCAGCGGCGGCAGCTTCGGCCGCCTGCTGTACCAGAACGACGGCGGGGCGACGGGCACGGCCGTCATCGATTTCGGCGGCAACGCGTTGCCCGCGGCTGCGGAGACGATGACCGGCCTCGACTCTGGCGGTGACGGAACCGTCGGCACCGTCGGCACCAACACGGTGGCCGGCACGGGTACGCTGGTCGCCCTGGATGACGACGGCGCGACCGGCAACCTCTACATCTCGCGCTTGACCGGCGTTCTCCCGGTCAACAACTCCGAGATCTACGGGGCGACGTCGAACGCGAAGTGCCTGGTCAACGGCACCCCGGAGACGCGGACGATCAACAACCAGTTCATCGGCGTCTACACGGGCGCGAACTACCAGACCAACTTCGGTATCGGCATCGATCCGACCGACGCCATCGTCGGCGACAAGTTCCCGGATCTGCTCGGGGGTATCCAGGAGCCGCCGAACAACCAGCAGGGCCAGGTCACCGGCCTCAAGCAGTACGACACGGTTACGGTGTTCCCGTGGGACGGCAGCTCGGTGGACGTGAACGGCGACGCCGAACCGGACTTCAACGAGATGGTGCTGGCCGTGGCGCTGACCGGCGGTGCGTCCACGGAAGTCGATGTCGGCACGGGGAACATCCCGGAAAACACCCCGGCCACGGGGTTCCTGCGGATTCAGCGCGATTCCGACGACAACCTGGACCGCGTCGAGTACAGCGCGCACAACGGGGACGACACCTTCACGCTGGTCGGCACGGCGCCACACGACGCGTCCATCGGAAACTCCGTCATGCGCGCGTTCCTCGACGAAGAGATGGCCGCCGACGGCACGGCGTCGTACACGGCGGTCAAGGGCACGGCCAACACGCAGGTCGCCATCACGGTCAAGAACGGGTACAGCGCGGTTCGCAACGGGCCCATCAAGCCTTTCAAGTCGAACGCGACGTTCGGGGCCACCGGGTTCTCGGTCGGCGCGGTGCGGACGTCCGACGCCTAGCGGAGGCTGTCCATGACGATCTCGGTGGACTGGGCGCAGACCAAAGTCATCTTCATTCCGAAGACAGACATGGTACAGCTCCAGCCGCCGCCTCACGAGGTTCGAGAACTGGACCTCAACGTTTTTCGCCTGGCGCTACGCGATCTCGAGGAGGACTTGGATGGCCGCCCGTGGCCAAGGACGCACGATCACGAAACGGAAGTGTCCCTTGGCGGCTTGCTCTACGCTCGCAAGATAAAGATTCTGGCGCCGTATACCGTGACCTTTGAGGACGGGCAGTACCGGGTCAACGCCGTGGGCGCGAACTCGAACATTGCGGACGTGCAGAATTTCAACCAGGTTTCCGTGAGCACGTTCAACTCTGCTGGGTTGATCGTCACCTCGGGCGGGGCCGGCATCGGCGCCGTGGTCGTCACGCGTGCGAGCATGGCCGACGACGGTTCGACGGCTCGGTTCTCTGTTTGGCTCGAGCACCTCGGCGTGCGGATGACGACCATCTCGGCGATCTCCGGCACCATCGTGGACAAGGACGGCGCGCTCGTCGTAGACCTCGGCGCGGGCGTCGGGCCTTCGGCCGACGGGACGTTCTCTTTCGCTTGCGTGGCGACGTCGTTGCCCTTCGGCGTACCGCTCGCGCTCCGCACCACTTCGACAGATGGCGCGAGCACGTGGTATGGTTCTATAGGATTCGCGAGGTCATGACCGATGTTGATGTCGACCGAGATCTGGACGATGGGAGCGCGGCCCGGGAGACCGGTGCCCGCCGATCTCTACCCGTTGCCCACTACCACGCAAGAGCTTTCACCTGACCCGACCACGGCAGCGATCGTTCGTCCGTTGTCGCCACGCGCTACAATGATGGAAGACCTGAGCACCGAGCTGAAGCCGACCGGTAGTTCCGCACAGGCGTTGACACCGAAGCCGGCGGGCGCGTTGAACGTGCGGCCGCATCCGCTGAGTGCCGAGGAGGAATAACGTGTCGACGATCAAGGTCAGATGGTTGGTCGAGGAGCTCACGAATGTGCTCTCGCTCTTCAACACGCAGAAGGTATACAGGGCGGCAGCGTCGACGGGTCCGTGGAACGTGGAGATCACGAACCCGGGCACACGCGTGCCACTCGTCGCCGGCGTTTCGAGCTACTACTACGACGACACCACGGGTTCGAGCGCGTTCTGGTACGCGATCGCCTACTACCACTCCGGCACCGGCCTCGAGTCCTCGCTATCGGAACCGATCCGCGGCAACGCGAACGGCTACGTCACCGTCGACGAAGTGCGGGCCGAAGGCATCACAGCCACCATCGCGGACGACGCGCGAGTCGCGGCAGCGATCGAGAAAGCCTCGGCGTTGATCGATCGCGTCACCGGCATGTGGTTCGAGCCGCGCACGCGAACCTTCCGCCTGGACGGAAAGCGCGGCGACAGGATTTCGTTCGACATCCCGATCATCGCTATCACCGCGTTGACCGTCGACGAGGAGGTGATCCCGCTCACCATCGCGGACGGCGCGGTGTACGTCTACAATCGGCACCTGACACAAGGGCTCACCTCGCCAGACGATCGGCAGGACCCGCGCATCTCGAAAGTCGACGGCGACACCGGAGACAACATCGGATACTACGCCGGGCAGCTTCGATACACCTCGGGGTTCGGTTTGGTCAATGTGACCGGCGTCTTCGGATACACGGAGCTCGCGCGGACAGAGACCCCGGGCGAGACCACGCCAGGCAGCCAGGTACCGATCTCCTACGGCGAGACGCCCGCGCTCATCAAGCAAGCGTGCCTGCGCCTCGTGTTGAAGTACGTCTACCCGTTGGTGAGTGGCGAGGGTGAGGACATCTCGGCCCGGCGGCGCCTGACCGGCGAGTCGACGCGCGACCAGTCGTACAGCCTCGCTGCGCCGAGCGCCTCCGATCTCGCCTACGGGTTGACGGGCGACCTCGAGGTCGACCGGATCCTGTCGATGTTCCAGAAGCCGGCGTACGTGGGGCTCTGCTGATGCGCGGCCGGCTCATCAATCGGTTCGTAGCGGTCATCTACCGACTCGACCCAGTAGCCACAGCAGCCGTCGTAGGGGCCGGGTTCGACGACGAGTTCGGCAGCCTGCGCCCCGTCGACAACGGCAGCCAGGCGGGCGCCTCGACGCGCAGGGAGCGTGTGGAGCTCCGGCTACCCGTGCAGATCGATTCGAAGACCTGGGACGACGTCATACTGACCCGCGGCGGGCACGAGGCGACCGCGGATCTCGAGCTCTGCCTGCACATGCCAGATCTGCGGGCGGCCGGTTTGGTCGATGTGAACGGCGTCGTCGACATCGCGGCCGGCGACCGCATCGATTCCATCGAAGCCCGCGACGGCGAGGTGCAGGCGAAGTTCGTCGACCCGCCCGGGCTCTTCGTCACGAAGGTCGAGCCCCGCGGCTACGGTCCCGCCGCGTTCGGCACGCCGAAGTTCAATCTCGTCATTCTCACGTGTGGCCCGCAGCGCCAAGGGGCGTGACATGCCCGTCGGTCTCACCATCGAGGTGAAGGGCGATCGGGCCGTCGTCAAAGTCCTCGGCACGTTGAGCAAGGATCTGAAGCGCGCCCTCGGCGTCGCCATCTTGCAGGAAGCGCACACGCTACGCGCCCTCATTGTGAAGGGCATCCGCGACCAGGCGCCCGGCGGGATGAAGTTCAAGCCGTTGTCCGAGACGACGAGGAGGCTTCGGATGATGCAGCGCAAGGGTAGTGCGCGGACCCTAAGCGGCGCGACGAGTTCCATGCGCACCGAGATGAAGAAGAGAACGAAGGCGATCAACTCCGGCCCCGGCAAGGTAATGTCCGGCTCTTCCCTCGGCGTGCGGTCGAGCTCGCGCATCGCCGCTGCGGAGAAGAAGCTCATCAAGTCCGACGCGCGCATCGAGCGCGCCGAGAACAAGCTGGCGGCGGCGATAGCCGGGATGAAGGCGCTCATCAACAGCGGTTCGCTCATCGGTTCGGTCAACGTGACGAAGCTCGGCAAGGATCCGCTCGACGGCGTGTTCGTCGGCGTTCACCGCAACGCGCGCCGGAAGAAGGGTAAGGGCGGCGACCCGGTCAGCATCGCGGCGGCGATGGAGTTCGGCTCGAAGTCGTACACCGTGGCCGTCACGCCGAAGATGCGGAAGTGGTGGTTCGCCATGTACAAGGCGGGTGTCTTCGCGGCACCGCTCAAGCGAAGCACCACTTCGATCAAGAGGAAGACACCGGCGCGCCCCTACATCCGGCCGTCGGTCAGCGTGTGGAAGCAACAGCTCGAGGATCGACTCGGTCGAAGGATCCAGCAGGAGATCGACAAGGTCATCGCCGCCGCCGGCGGCAAGGGGAAGTAAGATGTCCATCCCGACCATCACCACGATCGCACCCGTGAGCGGCTCGTCGCGCGGCGGAGACGTGATCGTCATCAACGGCACAAACTTCCGCACCGCGCCCTCGACTGCGCCCGCCGGCTACACGAGCACGGACGAGCAGCAGACGGTGAGCGTAAAGTTCGACGGCGTCGCGTCGCCTTTCGCGGTTGCGGCTTCGGCCACCAAGGTGCAGGCCGTCGTGCCCGAGTGGCGCGGATCGTACAAACTGACGTTTCCGATCGCGGTCGACGTGCGGGTCGCGAACCTGGACGACGTCGGGGTCGAGATCCCGACCGAGAACGTGACGAAGGTCGACGGCTACGCCTACACGCGGCCGAGCTTCGCTACCGAGTGCTACCTGCAGCGCGTGCTCCGCGAGCTCGTGAAACTCTTCCGTCGGCACCTCTCGCCGAACGTCCACTTGACGGCGTCGCGGGACTACACGGACGACCCGGCTGACCACGCGCGGATGCGCGCCACGGCGCCCGTGTTCCATATCATCGGGCCGCGGCTACCCGAGTCGTTCATCGACACGCAGCGCAAGCTCGAGGTCGAGGACACGACGTACCCGGCGTTCATTGAGAAGAAGCCGCCCGTGTGGTGCGATCTCGAGTTCGACCTGAACCTGTACGCCGAGACGCCGGCGGCACTCTTTTCCATGGTGCAGGCGTTCATTAAGTTCGGCCGCTCCGGGCTCAAGGTCCGCGTGCCAAACGACCCGGCGGCGCCACTCGGAGCCGACAAGGGCTACGACCTGTGGATGCCGTCGGAAGGCATCCCGCAGCCAGATCTCGCCCCCGACATCCTCGGGCTGCTCAACGCTCAGGGCGGGTTCAGCGTCAGAGGTGTGCAAATCGATGACGAGGCAGGTACAGTCATCGACAGAGGCTGGAGGATCACCGCGAACGATGGCGACCCGACAGTCGAAACGGAGGCGCTATGACCGGCGGCCGCATCGACCTCGTGAACCTGACCGGAACCTTGAAGTCGTTCGAGCTCACGCACAACCAAGTTTGCAAGGCGATGGGCGTGTGCCAGTGCAAGGACGGCGCCGCGCCAAGTCTCTACCTCGCCGCGCACAGCGCGTTGACGAATCGCCCGGAGGAGTACGCACTCGCCCCGTCGATCATCGAGGCGAGGGACGCGGGCGAGCTCCGCATCAAGCAGCGCAAGACCACGACGAAGAGAGCAGCGGCACCGACCGAGAGCGCACCCACGACGGAAACGTCGGCGCGCAATCGGCGCGGCGCGAAAGACCAGGCGTAACGCACACAACCCGTGGAGGGATGAACGATGTCCAGCGAGTTCCTGTCGTCGAAAGTAGTCGTGCTCGAAGAGGAGCCGCAGGTTCTGAGCATCACCGCGCTGCCGAGCACCGTCGTACTCTGCGAGGGCATCACGGAACGAGGCGAGATCTCGACTCCGATGCTCACGACATCGTCCTCGGAATACTGGCAGTACTTCGGAGGCTTCACGGCCGATAGCCAGGTCGCGATCTTCCAGCACTGCTTCTTCCTCATGGGCGGGCAGTTCCTCTGGGTGAACCGCACGTGCCACTTCACGGACGTAACGAACAAGACCAGCTACACCGCCGTGAAGGGCGCGCAGACGCTCAACAACGCCGGTTCGACCGCGACGTTCGGCAGCGTCAAGTGCACGAACCCGGGCACGTGGGACATGCGCGACTACGACGGCGTGTCGCACAACACGCTCGACATCTCCGTCGACGGCGCCGTGGCGGTCACGAAGACCTTCGCCGGGACCAAGGGAACTCTCACGGAGAGCAGCGTGTGGGGAGCGGGCCTCCTGCTCGACGGCCTGACCACGATCCTCAAGGTCGACGGCGGCATCAACCAGGTGATCACGTTTGCGCCACCGCTCGGCGGCGTCTGGGCCGCGGCCGACGCGATCGCCTGCATCAGCGCCGCCCTCGTCGGCGGCAATGCCGACCTGAACGTCGCGAACGTGCGCATCACCTCCGACTCGATCGGCACCGGCTCGACGGTCGCACACGTCGCCGGTGGGACAGCGGACGCCCTCTTGCTCTGGGCGAACCCCGCGGTCAACGGCACCGGCAACATCCACGATCTCGGGGCCGTGACGGCACTCGAGGTTGACGCGGCGGTTGGCGCCACGGCGACCGTCGACATCAACTCCGACGGCACGGTCACGATCTCCGCCCTCGTAGCAGGTGCGGGGCACTCGATCCAGATCGAGGCATCGTCCCTCGCCGACACGGTCATGGGCTTCGACAACCTGCTCCACGAGGGCGCGACGGATGCGCCGGCGCCGACGCTCACGCTGACCGGCAAGACCCCGGGCGCCTACACGGCGAACCTGTCGGTCGTGATCGGCGCGGCGACGAGCCTGGTCGCGGCCGAGTTCAACATGGTCGTGTACGAGAACGGCGCGATCCGCGAGCTGTTCCCGAACCTCACCATGGACGCGACCGCGCCGCGCTACATCGAGACCATCGTGAACCACGCGAGCTACGGCTCGAACCTCATCACGGCGACCGACCTCCTGCTCGTGCTCACGCCCACGCAGAAGCGCCCAGTGAACGGCACGTACGCGTCGCTGGTCGGCGGGCTCGAC
>Ga0209668_10000661_pt1 | contig 14270 bp, 11 predicted proteins | sample FrelakmetPLP11PL_FD_187150 | JGI IMG/M metagenome (GOLD analysis project Ga0209668, IMG submission 187150) | Freshwater lake sediment microbial communities from the University of Notre Dame, USA, for methane emissions studies - PLP11 PL (SPAdes)... | ecosystem: Environmental > Aquatic >... | reverse complement strand
ATTGAAATTGGCGGTAAGCCCATAATTTGGCATATCATGAAAATCTTTTCAGCTTTTGGCATCTATGATTTTATTATCTGTTTAGGCTATAAAGGCTATCTGATTAAAGAGTATTTTTCAAATTATTACTTACATACATCGGATATTACTTTTGATATGACCAAAAATCAGACGAAAATTCATCAGAATAATGCAGAGCCCTGGCGAATAACCCTAGTAGAAACAGGTGAACATACTATGACGGGCGGTCGTCTAAAAAGAGTAGCGCCTTATCTCGATAATGAGGATTTCTGTTTTACTTATGGAGATGGATTGGGTAATGTTAATCTTTATAAATTAATAGAATATCATAAACTTCAAAAAACATTGGCTACTTTAACAGCAGTGCAAGCACTAGGAAGATTTGGAGCGCTAAGAATTTCTGACCAAAAAGTTACTGCATTTAAGGAAAAACCTCATGGCGATGGTGCTTGGATTAATGGAGGTTTTTTTGTTTTATCTCCGTCAGTTCTTAATTATATTGATAGTGATAATACTTTATGGGAGAAGCAACCACTAGAGACTTTAGTTCAACAGGGTCAGTTGTCTGCCTATTTTCATCATGATTTTTGGCATCCTATGGATACACTACGTGATAAAAATGTTTTAGAAGAGATGTGGTCTTCAGGTAAAGCTCCTTGGAGACTTTGGGCTAATAAAGATCTAAAGTTTGAAAATTCAATTTGTACCTAGTTTAGTAAAAGTTAATATGAAGTTTTGGCAAGGAAAAACAGTGCTGTTAACTGGCCATGCAGGCTTTAAAGGGAGTTGGTTGTCTTTATGGTTAAAATCACTTGGCGTTAATTTGATTGGTTATTCATTAAAACCACCCACCTTTCCGAATCTCTTTGATATAACACAGCTTAGCACAGGAATGATAAATAACTTAGCAGATATAAGAGATTTTTCAGCATTACATGCTGTAATAAAAAAATATCAGCCAGAAATTATTATTCACATGGCCGCGCAATCACTGGTTCGTCATTCTTATCAAGCCCCTTTAGAAACCTATACAACCAACATTATGGGCACGATAAATTTACTAGAAGCAGCACGATTAACAGAGTCTGTCAAAGTTATAGTCAACGTAACCAGTGATAAATGCTATGAAAATGCTGATTTAAATAAAAAATATCGGGAAGAAGATAGGCTTGGTGGTCATGATCCCTATAGTAATAGTAAAGCCTGTTCAGAATTGGTAACCCAAACTTATCGGGATGTATATTTCAAACCTAGAGGCGTAGGCGTTGCTACGGTAAGAGCCGGAAACGTTATCGGAGGGGGAGATTGGGCAAAGGATCGCTTGGTTCCTGACGTGCTTAATGCTTGTATGAAGCATGAAAATATTTTACTGCGCTATCCAGATGCCTTGCGTCCCTGGCAACATGTGTTACAACCGCTCTATGGATATTTAATATTAGCCGAAAAATTGTATTCTGCGCCTGATATCTTCGCAGAAAGTTGGAATTTTGGGCCGGAAATAGAGGATATAAAATCGGTAAGCTGGATAACTGATTACCTTATTAAAATCTCTAATAGCACCGTTAAATGGATCAAGGATGAAACTAAACATTTGCATGAAGCAAATAGCTTGCAATTAGACAGTAGCAAAGCAAAGAAATTTTTGGGATGGGTTCCAATATGGAATCTAGAAACAGGCCTCAAAAAAACTGTAGATTGGTTTCAGGCTTATCAAACAGAAACAAATATGCACGATAAGACAATAAGTCAAATTAACCAATTTAGTAATGAAATGCAGGACTTTGCTGAAAAGAATTTTATTAAGGAAACATCGAATGCCTAAGGAATTTATTCATGTGCCTTATGGAAAATCGGTACATGGAGAAGAAGAGATAGCCGCGGTTATTTCTGTATTGCGTAGTTCAACACAAATGGGTAAAGCTGTCCGCGACATGGAAAAAAAAATATCGACATTATTTAATAAAGCATTTGGAGTTATGCTTAATTCAGGTTCATCAGCCAACTATCTAGCAATTGAATTATTAAAATTACCAGAATTTTCTGAAGTAATAACCCCAGTATTAACTTTTTCAACGACAGTAGCGCCCTTAATAAAAAATAAATTAATTCCAGTTTTTGTCGATGTCGAACTGGATACATTCAATATTGATGCCGATCAGATAGTAAGCATGATCACTGACAAAACAAAAGCATTAATCATTCCAAATTTACTGGGAAATTTACCAGATTGGCATAAAATAAGATTAATTGCTGATAAATATAATTTAGTCGTTATCGAAGATTCCTGTGATACCTTAGGGGCTACTCTAGATGGAAATGCTAGTGGTTTTTACTCTGACATCAGCACAACTAGCTTTTATGGATCGCATATTATTAATTGTGCTGGAAATGGTGGTATGTTGTGTGTAAACAATCCGTTTCTTGCAGAGAAAGCGAAATTACTGCGCAGCTGGGGACGTAGTTCCTCTTTATATGTAGAGTCAGAAAGCATAGAAAATCGTTTTCAAAATAAAATTGATGAAATTGATTATGACGCTAAATTTATCTTTGAAGAAATTGGTTATAATTTAGAACCATCAGAATTAGGGGCGGCATTTGGATTAGTTCAATTATCCAAGTTGGATAACATCATTAGCGTTCGTGAAAAGATTTTTGCTTCACATTTAGATTTTTTTTCTAAATATACAGATTGGTTTATTTTACCTAGACAATTGCAAGGCTCAAAAACGGCTTGGCTAGCTTTTCCCTTTATTGTGAGAGATGATGCGCCATTTAAACGTAAGGATTTACAAATATTTTTAGAGCAGAGAAATATACAGACGAGAACAATATTTACCGGGAATATTTTGCGACAACCTGGATTTACCAATATTTTACGTCGCGAAACAGAATTTGGATATCCCCATGCGGATCAAATAATGCGTGGAGGTATATTAATCGGTAGTCATCATGGTATGACCGAAACCATGATCGAGCATATTTATCAAACTTTTCACGAATTCGAGAATTGTTATGCAAATATTCAAGTTTAAAAAAAAACTAGATATTGAAACAAAAAAACAGTTCATTACGTTTCTTTTTGTCGGAGCTATTAATACCATATTTGGCTACTCAGTTTTTGCTTTTTTTATTTTTTTTCAAATAAGATATTATTTAGCTTTTCTATTTTCCGGATTGTTAGGGGTAATGTTTAATTTTATAACCACTGGAAGAATTGTATTCGAAAATAAAGACTTTGGTTTATTTTATAAATTTATATTAATAAGTACTATATTGTATTTTTTGCATATAATTTTAGTAAAAATGTTTAATATATATATCAATAATTTTTATATTTCAGGGTTAATAACTATGGCTCTTACTACATTTATATCGTTTTATCTCAATAAAAAAATTTTTACTATAAAAAATAAAATTGATTCTTTTGAAGAAAAATTAGATAAGCTAAATTTATGAAAAGAAACCAATATTTTTGATTATAAATCTAATGAACAGAAAAATTATAGATGAAGATATAGAAAATATCATTAGCAATGATCTTGCTTGGGATAAATTTGCAAATAAAACTATATTAATCACAGGCGCAAATGGATTTTTACCAGCCTATATGGTAGAAACATTGTGCCATTTAAATGATGTTAAAAAATATAATATAAAAATTTTTGCTCTTGCTAGAAATAAAGAAAAAACATTTGCTCGTTTTTGTACTTACTTAAATCGAAATTATTTAAAGTTTTTTTTTCAAGATGTTTGCCTTCCGATTAATATATCGGATAAAATTGATTATATTATCCATGCTGCAAGTCAAGCGAGTCCTAAATATTATGCCATTGATCCTGTAGGGACCTTATCGGCGAATGTGTTAGGTACGCATCATTTATTAGAATTAGCTAAACTTCATAAAGTAGAACGTTTTTTGTATTTCAGTTCTGGAGAAGTGTACGGAGAAGTTGATGTAACACAAGTACCAATCAAGGAAAATACCTTTGGATATCTTGATCCCACGCACATCCGATCTTGTTATGCCGAAAGTAAACGTATGGGTGAAAATATGTGTATTTCCTATGCACATCAATATCAATTGCATGTTAACATTGCACGGCCTTTTCATATTTATGGACCTGGATTAAGTTTAGACGATGGTCGCGTGTATGCTGATTTTTCTGCTGATATCTTTTATGATCGGGATATCACTATTCATGGAAAAGGTACAGCAATTCGATCATTTTGTTATCTAGCCGACGCGACTTTAGGCTTTTTTACTATATTATTAAAAGGAGAAAATGCTGAAGCTTATAATGTAGGGAATCTAGATTGTTCTTTAAGTATCATGGAGTTAGCGGTTAAATTAAAAAATCTATTTAATGATAGGCAGTTAAAGGTAGTTAAAAAGTCGAGATCGTTTCAATCAGAATATTTAGAGAGTAAAATCTCAGTTAATATACCGGATATTAAAAAAATTCAAACGCTAGGATGGTCGCCAAAAATTACTATTGAAGAAGGATTTTTAAGAACAATTAAGAGTTGTTATGAGCTTGTTTATGTGCAAGGATAACTTTCCAAGGTCAGATATTAAAGGAAGATTACATGGATGCTAAGTGTGATTTCCATAGCATCAAGATCAAATTTAACTTCTATCCTGGTAAATTAATATGCAATTAATCTCAGTGGTAACGCCCTGTTTCAATGAAAAAGACAATATTAAAGATATTTATCTAACGGTAAAGGAGATTTTTTCTAAACTTGGCACGTATTGTTATGAACATATTTTTATAGACAATTCTTCAACTGATAACAGTATTTTTTTACTAAAAGAAATAGCAAGTATTGATTCTAATGTAAAACTTATCATCAATTCGAGAAACTTTGGCTGGATTCGCTCCCCTTTTTATGGCTTGTTACAGGCATCAGGTGACGCCATTATTTATATGGCAGCTGATTTTCAGGATCCACCAAACCTGATTAACGATTTCTTAAAAAAATGGGAGGAAGGATGTAAGATAGTGATAGGAACGAAACTACAAAGTGAAGAATCTTTTTTTAAATTTTTTATTCGAAAATTGTATTATAAATTTTCCGATAAGATTGCTGATTTAAAATTACTTAATAATTTTACAGGTTTTGGTTTGTATGATCGATCTATAATTCATATTATGCGTCAGTTCAACGATCCTTATCCTTATCTTCGAGGAATGGTTGCGGAAATTGGTTTTGATATTGCTGAAATTCCGTTTAAGCAGCCAAAGCGCAAACGAGGTTTTTCGTCAAGCACTTTCTATCAGCTTTATGAAATGGCCATGTTGGGAATTACCACTCATTCTAAACTACCGCTTAGAATTCTGTCTTTAGTCGGATTTTCTTTGGCCTTTATTAGTATGCTTATAGCGGTTATTTATATTTTTGCTAAGCTGTTTTTTTGGAGCAAGTTTCCCTTGGGATTTGCACCTATATTAATAGGTTCTTTTTTCTTTTTTTCAATGCAAATGTTTTTTGTCGGTTTGTTAGGAGAATATATTGCTTCGATTCATCATCAGGTTTTAAAGCGGCCTTTAGTTATAGAAAAAGAAAGGGTTAACTTTTGATAACTTATTCTCAGCTGTAAAAAATGAAAGTTGCAATCCTAGGAAGTGGCAACATAGGGACAGATTTGTTAATTAAAATTCTGCGATCACCTTATTTAGAGTGCGGCGTATTTATCGGTCGAAATGTATTATCTAAAGGTATTCAAAAAGCTTGTGAATTAGGTGTGAATACATCAGTGTCTGGTATTGAGTATATTCTAAAAAACTCTGATTGTTGTGAAATGGTGTTCGATGCAACTTCAGCAGTGGCACATGCAATACATGCTCCTATTTTGAGAAGCTTAGATAAATTTACGATTGATCTCACACCGGCGAAACAAGGAGAAATGTGCGTACCGATTATTAATTTAGAGAGTGCTTTACAACATAAAAACATTAATATGATAACATGCGGTGGTCAAGCTACTTTACCTATTATTCATGCCTTCAGTATTTCAGGTGCGAAGATTCAATATATCGAGGTGGTTTCCAGCATTGCATCTTCCAGCGCAGGACCTGCTACGCGAATTAATTTAGATGAATATATTCATACTACTGAGCAGGCTATAAAATTTTTTACAGGAGTTTCAAAAGCTAAGGCTATCTTAAATCTCAATCCTGCATTACCCTGTATTGATATGCAAACCACTATTTTTGCTAAAGTTAAACATTTAGATATGCAAAAATTTACTAAAATGGCTGAATGTGTTGAGAAAAAAGTTCAGAGCTACGTGCCGGGTTACAAAATACTTTTAAATCCTTTAATGGAAAATAAGCGTATTATTGTAATAGTGCAAGTGAAAGGGCAGGGTGATTATCTTCCTGATTATGCTGGAAATCTAGATATTATTAACTGTGCAGCTTTGGCGATAGCGGAAAAATACGCAATGAGTAGATTGAATAAGGAAATTCTATGCGGTCCATCTTAATTAGTGATCCTACTTTACGCGATGGAAATCATGCTCTAAAACATCAGTTAAATGGTGAGCAGATTGCTAACTATTGTATTGCGGCAGAATCTGCAGGTATTCCTATTGTGGAAGTAGGTCATGGAAATGGTTTAGGTGCATCTTCTTTGCAACTTGGAATTGCTAAACTTACCGATGAAAAAGTACTTAACTTAGCGAGAACCCATCTTAAAAAATCTCGTTTAGGGATTCATATTATTCCTGGATTCGGAACAGTTAAAAAAGATTTGCGCCCGGCTATTGAATTGGGGGTTGATGTGGTACGTGTGGCTGCTCATTGTTCTGAGGCTGATATCGCGGAGCGTCATATACAATTCGTTCGGATGCAAGAAAAAACAGTTTATGGTGTGTTAATGATGGCACATATGATAAGTAGCAAAGAACTGCTTATTCAAGCTGCTAAGATGGAAGCTTATGGGGCACAGGGTATTGTTTTTATGGACTCAGCGGGCAATTTTTTGCCAGAGGATGTGATAGAGAGAGTAAAAATTTTAGTTGATCATCTTTCTATTCCTATAGGATTTCATGCGCATAATAATTTAGGGCTTGCTATTGCAAATTCATTAGTGGCTGTAGAAGCTGGAGCTACTATTTTAGATGGTTGTGCGCGTGGATTTGGTGCAGGCGCAGGAAATACTCAGCTCGAAGTTTTAGTAGGAGTGCTTGATCGAAAAGGATACCATACAGGCATTGATTTTTATAAAATGTTGGATGCTAGTGATATTGCTGAAAAAGAACTTTTGAAAGAAATCCCTGCAATAAAATCATTGAGTATTATAAGTGGACTTGCTGGCGTTTTTTCTGGATTTCTAAAACCCGTTTTGCGAATTGCAAAAGAGTTTGAGGTAGATCCTAGAGATATTTTTATTGAACTCGGACGACGTAGGATAATAGCAGGGCAAGAAGATATTATCATTGAAGTCGCAAATGATTTAGCAAAAAAAGCAAGTTAATAAACATAAGCTATCTAAATTGAAAACTTATTAAAAATATTTTTATGAAAATAAGTGAAGTAATTGCAAATTTTTTAGCAGAAAAAGGGATCCGCCATATATTTGGTATTATTGGGGCCGGAAATGCGCAACTATTTGATTCAATAGTGTCGAAAGGGTTTACAACTATAATTTGTGTTCATCATGAACAAGCAGCTTGTATGGCGGCGCAAGCATATTATCGCATTTGTGGTGCCTTATCCGCTGCTATTGTTACCACCGGTGCAGGATCGACCAATGCGATTACTGGAGTGGTGAGTGCATGGATGGACTCTATTCCTTGTTTAGTGATTTCTGGAAATGAAAATTCTAAATATACTCTGGAAGATAATCCGTTAAGAATTTGGGGCGTCCAGGGTTACGACTCTGTTGCTATGGTGAGTAAGGTAACTAAATATGCAACAAGAGTTCTAAGTCCAAATGAAGCATTATTAGCTTTAGAAACTGCCTATTATCATGCATTAAATGCTAAGCCTGGACCTTGTTGGATTGATTTTCCAATGAATATTCAAGCTTTGCAGTTACATGAGTTTGAATCATCTCAACAGGAGCAAGCACAATTATCAAAACCTTCTTCTGAGAATGCTTTAAAAATAACTGAGCTGTATCAGATGGCAAATTGTGTTTGGAATGAATTAACTAAAGCACAACGACCGGTTATTTGGTTAGGTCATGGCATTCGTTTAGCCGATGCAGTTGATCTCGTTGAACCTTTTATCAATTTTTTACAATGCCCCGTATTAATTTCATGGGCAGGGATTGATATGATTTCGTCGGATCATCCTTTAGTTTTTGGTAGAGCGGGTGTCTACGGTCAACGAGCCGCTAATTTTATTTTACAAAATTGTGATTTTCTTTTGGCAGTGGGGACACGTTTAGCTATTCCTCAAATTGGCTATGATTTGAATGAATTTATTAGAACAGCAAAATTAGCTTTAGTGGATATTGATTTAGCAGAGATCCAGAAATATGCAGATAAAATATCCATACCTATACACGCAGATGCGAAAGATTTTATGCAAGCCATGTTGGCTATTAGGGAATCAAATTCTATTTCCAAACAGAAACCAAAATTTTGGTTAGAACAATGTAATAATTATCGAAATAAATATCCCATTTTAAATCATGAATATTTTGATCGTGATGGTTATATCAATTCTTATACTTTTATCCATAAACTATCTGGTTATTTTACAAATAACCAGATTATAGTTACCGATATGGGAACTGCTTTATTAAGCACGCATCAAATATTATCGATTAAAAAAGGCCAACGTTTAATTACCTCGACGGGTCTGGGTGAAATGGGTTATGCACTTCCTGCCGCTATAGGTGCAGCATTTGCCAATAAAAATGCTGAGATAATTTGTTTGAACTGTGATGGCGGAATGATGCTTAATTTGCAAGAATTACAAACCATAGTGCATCACAATTTACCGATAAAAATATTTGTGTTTAATAATGATGGTTATCTTATGATTAAACATACACAAAAATCATTATTTTCCGGAAGGTATACCGGGACTAATAAACAATCGGGTGTTAGCTGCCCAGACTTTTCTGCTTTAGCACGAGCATTTGATATGCCATCGTTTGTTATTCGGACCTGGGAAGACGTAGAATCCGAAATTCTAAAAGTAAAAAATTTAACTGGGCCAGCTATTTGTGAAGTATTTACACATCCAGAGCAATTATTTAGCCCTAAATTATCACTCGCTTTACAAAAAGATGGTTCTATTGTTTCTCCTCCTTTAGAAGACTTATCTCCTTTACTTTCTAGAGAAGAGCTACGTGAAAATATGTTGATAGGACTACATCCAAAATCTGAGGTAATAGAAGTAAAATCTGAATTTAAAGATACTTCGATTTGTGGTTAAACAATTTTCTCCAAAATAATTGTTTCATCTCTATCTGCACCAGTGGAAATAATGACTATCGGTACGCCCACCAATGCTTCGATACGATTTAAATAAGTCTGGGCATTTTTTGGTAATTTGGCTAATTCTTTAATCGGCGTTGTCGGTGTTTGCCACCCAGGGAGTTCTTCGTACAGTGGAATGCATTGTGTGAGATCTTCTGGATTTAAAGGTAAGTCGGTGAGTACCTGAGATCCTAATTGATAGGCAGTGCAAATTTTAATGTGAGGTAATGTATCCAATACATCCAGTTTAGTCAGACATAAGCCAGAGACGCTACTTAGCTGGATTGCACGGCGCAATAAAACTGTATCTAACCATCCACAACGACGTGGACGTTTGGTAACACTCCCGTATTCATTCCCGCGATCTCTAAGAGTATCGCCGTCTTGATCCTGCAATTCCGTGGGAAAGACGCCATTCCCAACACGCGTGCTATAGGCTTTGCTGACACCTAATACATAATCAAAACAACGGATTCCTAAGCCGCTACCTGTAGCTGCAGAACCGGCAATGGTATTCGATGAAGTGACAAATGGATAAGTGCCTTGATCGATATCTAAAAAGGTACCTTGTGCCCCTTCAAATAATAAGGCTTTCTTTTCTTCATGATATTTTGCTAAGAGTGCAGGGATATCGGTAATGAGAGGAACTAACTGTTTACCTAATGCTAATAAATGCGTACAAGCTTTCTCGTAATCTATCGTTTGAGCCTGATAATAATGATCAAGTAAAAAATTGTGATAGTGGAAAAGTATTTTTAATTTTTCAGCGAATTGCTGCGGATGGAAAAAATCACAAAGCCGTAAACCACGTCGCGCTACCTTATCTTCGTAGGCAGGTCCTATCCCACGTTTTGTTGTTCCAATGGCATTTTTTCCGCTTTTTTCGCGTGCTTCATCGAGTGCGATATGTGTGGGTAAGATAATAGGACAGGTTGCACTGAGTTTGAGACGTTGGCGTGCAGGAATGCCTTGCTGTTCTAATTCTTCCATTTCTTTGAGTAGAGCTTCCGGTGAAATCACCACGCCATTCCCAATTAAACATTCTACTCCTGCATGTAAAATTCCAGAGGGAATTAAACGTAGAATAGTTTTTTTTCCTTGGATAACTAAAGTATGTCCGGCGTTGTGTCCTCCCTGAAAGCGTACGACTGCTTTAACATGTTGTGTGAGCAAGTCAACAATTTTTCCTTTCCCTTCGTCGCCCCATTGGCAACCCACTATAATGATCGTTTTTGTCATGATTTAAAAAACACCCAATAAGAAATACTTTGATACGTTAATTAAACTAAAGAGAAAAGATAGTGGCATAATTCGGTACTTTCTTCATGCGGTTAGTTTAATTGGTTAATTTAATTTTGTTTTTATTTATTTGATCTTTTTCTAGTTTGAAGTGTTCATCTTTCGTGTTTAATAATAAAAAATTATTCACTGGAGTTTGATTAAAGCCTTGTTGATAGGCTTGTAGATTGAGATAAAAAGCAGCAAATTCTGGATTTTTATTATAGGCTTTATTATATATTTTAGCGGCTTCGGCATCTCCTTGCGCACGAATTTGTGCCGCTTCTTCTTTTGCTTTAGCTAAAATTAAGCTCACTGAATTATCCGCGTTGGCACGAATCAACTCGGCATGGGCTTTGCCTTCGGCACGTTGGGTAATGGCACTATTTTCCTGCTCAGTACTCATACTGTTTAGTAATCGTGTATTGGCGTTAGCAGATAAGTGGAGCTGTTTAAAACCAATCTGTGTAAGCTGAATACCTGCTGTTTTGAGTTGTTTATTTGCTGCAGACAAAACGGAGTTTTGTTGCGTCGTTGTTCCCTGTAAGATAAGTTGGCTAAAAGGAATAGGCGTATTCTTGTTATTGAATAAGCTAGCTAATTGCTGGCCGATTAACAATTTAATTTGTTGGAAATTATTTTTTGTTTGTTGATAATAGCGTATAGGATCGCTAATGTGCCAATTCGCAAAATAGTCGATAGTAAGGGGGTTTTCTGGCGAGTTCTTTTCATCACTGTTTTCACTAAATATTAGTGTTTGCAAGCGATTATCGAGCAATATCGGTCGCATGAAAAAAGGTATTATAAAGTGTAAACCCGGTTTAAGAACCGAATCTGATTCTTGTCCATTAGACATTAATTTTTCTTCAGACACTAATAAAGCCCGATGGCCTTCGGGTACGATAGTGATGCTTTGGTAAAGAATAAAAGATAAACAGACTAAAAAGCCTAAGAGCAAATGAATTTTTTTTCTTAGAATGATCATTCATATCCTCCGGAAATATTGTAACTACTGGGGATAGTATTATTTTTTTTATTACTAGGTTCTTTATTAGCAGTAATTTCTTTTTTATCGTTAGTATCTGCCGCACTGATAGGGCTTAATTTAGTTGTGTTTATAGAGGGTAGGGTACTGGATTGATCGAGTGTTAAGGAAAAATTGGTATGAGCACTATTAGCAACAACCAGTTTATTGCTATGTGCCATCATCGTTTGTAAGACATCTAAATAAAGCCGTTTCCTTGTCAATGAAGGAGAGGCTTCATAAGGAGGTAATAAAGCTAAAAAACGAATAATTTCTGTCTTAGCTTTTAAAACAGTTTGTTGTTGGTAAGTTTTGGCATCCGCTATCAGTCGTTGCGCTTCTGCTTTAGCATGTGGTTCTACTTGAAGCGCATAAACATTAGCCAATTTTTCAAGTTGCTGTTGATCCCGTTTAGCATTAGCGGCATCCGTAAAAGCAGCGTGCAGTTGTTCTGGAATTTGAATGGATCCTAATTCAATATTTTTGATAGCTAAGCCGGTTTGTTCTTTTATCATTGATGTATTGAGTTGTTTTTGTAAATTATTGGCCAATGCAAGAGGTGAAGTGGTGAGCAGTTGATTTAAAGTAAATTGGCTGAGCGTGTGATTAACTGCACTGTGTATGATTGCTTGTAAACTGAGTAAAGGATGAGCACTGTTAAAAAGATAATTGTGTGGATTAACAATTGAGTAATCAATGTTGACATCAACAGCAATTTTGCTTTCATCGTGTGTTAGCAGCTTAACCGTAGTAGAAAGTTTACTGACTTTCCCGGAATTGATTATGGTAACGTGTTGGAATGGCTTTAAAATCCAATGATAGCCAGAACCTTCTGTAGCGCGATACACTCCAAAACGTGTAATAACAGCGGATTCATCCAGATTGACCTTAAAAAAACCGAGCACAAGCCATGCGAGTAAGCAGAAGACTGAAATTAGACCGATTGCCTTTGCATTAAGTTTTGTGGGAATAAATGGGCGAGCAAGTGCCGATTTATTATTCAAAATTCTTAACTTGAATAAAGCAATAATTTTTTTAAATAAATCACGCAAAAAGGCTTCGAGATCAGGAGGAGTCTGTTTGGGTCGTCCTGTCCACGGATCTTTGTTCTTGCTGGGATCACCCGGTTCGTTCCAGGGCATAGTATGCTCCAATTGTTAGTTTTTTAAGATTTTTCCAAAGCTTATATTTTTCTATCGCGATGTTCCTGTGTTAAATAGCTTCACTTTTCATCAGATTTTAAGTTAGATTCTGAATTAATGAACCTAACGGATTTGACCTACACTGTAGATAACGCCCACTCAGAGAAGCATTTTAGGCATGCTGAGCCATTCTAGCAACTATTAATTCAGAAATGTGTGGTTAAAAGTCTGAGACGGAATTTAAGCTATCGTTTAATTTGGTGCTAGAAAAACAGAATAAACTCTAAATAAACGGCATTTTAGGCATTATTGAGTTTTTTTCATCCCGTCGTGTGAGGCTAAGGGAGGCATCTAGATCTGCTAGCGGGAGATTAAACCGATAAGAATTTTCGGTACTGCTTTGATACGCAAGACATTCGATGATTGCCTGTTTTAATAGCTTGATACCTATGCCCGATTGAGCAGATATCCAAACCTTAGTCGGTAGGCCTGCTGCATTGCGTTCTAAGCGGGGCGAGTAATTTTCAAGTCGATCGATTTTATTAATGACGACTAATTGAGTAATGTGATCCGTGTGTATTTGTTTTAAAACGTCATGAACCGCTTGGTTACATTCGTTCTTTTCTGTATTAGTGGCATCGACTACATGCAATAATAGATCGGCTTGTTGGGTTTCTTCTAATGTTGCACGAAAAGCGGCTACTAGAGGGTGAGGCAAGTGACGTATGAAACCCACCGTGTCGGCCAAAATGGCTATTTGTCCGTCATTAAGAGGCATACGACGTATACTGGGATCTAGTGTCGCAAAAGGCTGGTTGGCAACGAAGACGGTTGATTTAGTTAACCGATTAAACAATGTAGATTTTCCGGTATTAGTGTAACCGACTAAGCAGATATAGGGTGTGTGAGATTTTCTTCTTGCACGCTGACTTTGCGCACGTTGCGAGCGAACTTTTTCTAAACGTTTTTGTATCACTTTAATTTGTTGTCGAATTAAACGTTTATCCGTTTCTAATTGTGTTTCACCAGGACCGCGTAAGCCAATACCACCGCGTTGCCTTTCTAAGTGTGTCCAACCACGGATCAGCCGAGTGGAGAGATGTTCTAATTGCGCAAGCTTAACCTGCAATTTCCCTTCAAAAGTACGTGCACGTCGCGCAAAAATATCGAGGATTAATCCGGTGCGCCCTAATACACGACAATGTAATTTTTGTTCTAAATTTCGTTCTTGAGCGGGGCTGAGATCATGATTAAATAGAATTAACTGCGATCGGTGTGCAATGGTGGCAGTGACTATTTCTTCAAGCTTACCTAAGCCAATGAAATATTTTACTTGAGCCCGACGTTGTCGCCCAGTGATGAG
>Ga0209668_10000660_pt1 | contig 14271 bp, 10 predicted proteins | sample FrelakmetPLP11PL_FD_187150 | JGI IMG/M metagenome (GOLD analysis project Ga0209668, IMG submission 187150) | Freshwater lake sediment microbial communities from the University of Notre Dame, USA, for methane emissions studies - PLP11 PL (SPAdes)... | ecosystem: Environmental > Aquatic >... | reverse complement strand
GATGGGAACGATGGAACTTGTCCTTGAATTGGAGGAGTTGGACTTCTTGTTGATGGGAACGATGGAACTTGTCCTTGAATTGGAGGAGTTGGACTTCTTTGTGTTGATACTTGGGAGACCCAGGGATCGAAGGTGGAAGACCCTCCACGCCCGAAGAGCCCGGTGTCTTGCCGTGAATCAGACGGATATGTAGCAGTCATAGCCCATCTTTTATGTTTTTTATGTTTTACCGTACCAACAATGGCCGGAGGCCATTGTTGGCGCCCACCCTTCGGGTGGGTAGCACCGTAGGTGCCGCCACCAAACGCTTCGCGCCTGGTTGCAGGCGTGTTAAAAGCATACGAATTGTACATGGGCAAGGGAGAAGGTTTATTGGACAAGTCATCCACCGGAGCCCAAAGTGTTTTTGGTGGGGGTATCGAAGAATATGAGCTTTCGGTGCCGGGCACAGAGGGAACGAAACGGCGATCTCCTTCGGGAAGAAGCGTGATGCGTTTTCCTCTCAAAATCTCGCCTCCGTAAGAGGCGAGAAGAGTATCAATAAGAGCCGATTTAGGAATTCTTGATGGTTCAACGGAATAAAGTATTTTAACAACCCGGGCAATAGTTTGAGCATTGGTATGATTAAGTAAAAACGTTTTAAGTTTTATTTCATACTTTAATAATTCGTCGTTAGGCGCGAAGCGCCCGCCAACATGGCCTCCGGCCATGTTGGTAGACCTCCCTTCGGAAGTGCTTAAAACTTTGGTTTTAAATTCTTGTAATAAATCAATAACTTGAGGGGGTGTTAAATTGTTTAGACGCCCATATTCTAAAAAAAAGGAAGGTGTATTTTGATCTTTAAATTGCTCATATGCGTTAAATACGGGACGTTGAATAATGTTTTGTCTTCGGTCCATTTTAATAACTGTTTTTATATTTTATGAATTACAAGACATGCAGGCTTCTCTATCATCGTCGTTAGTTTCTGTTTGTTTTACTATACGAGGCGCGAAGCGCTTGCCCCCTCCTCCGGGGGCGCCGCCGAAGGCGGGACAACATATGGCACCGGTTTCATCGACGGCGGGCGCTTCATGCCCGGTGGTCCCGGCTTTCATCGGTCCTTCGGGTGTCAATGTAAATTTGACAGAATTAACCATTGGTTTTGTTCGTAAATAATATAACCCTGTTTTCAGACCTTGTTTCCAGCTATACATGTGCATATTTGAAACCGTTGATATATCTGGATTGCTAATAAAAATATTCATAGACTGGCTTTGATCGACAAAAAACTGCCGGTCCCTTGCCATATTAATTATAACTTTAGGAGATATTTCAAATGCTGTTTTATAAAGATTTTTCAAATGTTGGGGAATATTTAAGTTTTGTACTGAACCGTTGTGTAGTAAAAGTAAATTTTTAAATTCTTCCGACCATAAATTTAATTGCATTAAATCTTGAACTAAATGTTTATTTACAACGATAAATTCCCCAGATAATAACCGCCTAATATACATGTTAGACGGAAAAGGTTCGAACGCATCAACATACCCCATGATCTGTGATGTGGTTGCAGTTGGCATGAGTGCAACAAGTAACGAATTTCTTACGCCGTTTGATTTGATTTTCTGTCTTAAATCTTCCCAGTCCCATCGTCCATTTAACAACGAATAATTAAAAGACTTATACAAATCAAAATTAAACATTCCCTTACTTAACGGAGATCCGTTAAACTGTTCATAAACCCCATATTGAACAGCTTGATTGTTTGATTCTGTTAAAGCGTTAAAATAGATAGTCTCCATAATTTCTCTGTTTAATGTCATTGCTTCGTCGCTGTCAAAAGGGATTTTCAACATCGCAAACACGTTAGCCAGCCCTTGGATTCCGATGCCCATTGGCCTGTGTTTTAAATTCGAATTACTTGCCTCTGGTACCGGATAATATGACCTATCAATAAGTTTGTTTAAGTTCTGAACAATTGTTTTGACAACAGACCCTAGCAAAAAATGATCAAATACCATCAAACGCGAAGCAGCTACAAAACCCGCAGAGTTTGGTCCAGACACAGGAACAACAAAATTTGGCAAGCATATAGAAGCCAGATTACAAACAGAAATTTCTTTTGAATCTGTATATTGACAAATTTCTGCGCATAAATTAGACGATTTAATAGTTCCTAAATTTTGTTGATTGCTGGTTTTATTAATTGTGTCCTTAAATAACATATAAGGGCCTCCTGTTTCAATTTGAGATGTTATAATTTTAATATACAGCGCTCGTGCAGGGATTGTATGCACAGCTAGATTTTTATTTTCATATTCTAAATACAAATCTTCAAATTGTTTGCTATGCACATTATCTAAACCAGGACACGCCCCAGGGCAAAACAAAGACCAGTTTTGATTTTTCTCGACTCGTTCCATGAAAAGATCTGGTATCCAAAGGGCATAAAAAAGATCTTTTGCTCTTTGTTCTTCGGTGCCTGTGTTCTTTTTAAGGTCTAAAAAATCTAAAATATCAGCATGCCAAGGCTCAAGATAACAGGCAATTGCTCCTTTTCTTTTACCACCTCCTTGGTCTACATACCTAGCCGTAGAATTATAAACTCTTAACATTGGGACAATTCCGTTTGATTTTCCGTTTGTACCTGCAATAACGGAACCTTTTGCTCTGATTTTATGAATTGCAACTCCAATACCCCCTGTATATTTTGATATTAACGCACAATCGCTTAATGTTTTATATATACCAATTATACTGTCATCATGAATGTCTATTAGAAAACAAGATGCCATTTGAGGGAATTTGGTTCCGGCATGAAATAAGGTGGGGCTGGCATGCGTGTACAAGCCACGGCTTAATAATTCATACGTGTGTCTTGTTGAAGCTAGTGCCGCCTTTTCTTCTTGTTGTTGAAAATGTGAAGAATAATGAATGCCTAATGCAACACGTAAAAGCATATGTTGTGGACGTTCTATAATTTTATCTCCAATTTTAAATAAATATGAACGAGAAAGGGTTTTATAACTTAGATAATCGTATTTAAAATCGTTTAATGGCAACAACCAAGAATCAATCTCTTCTTTATTTTTTTGAACCCAGTTGTAAAACCCAGGATCTAAAATTTTAGGACGTGACAATTCATATATTTCTGAATGAGCCGCGAGATGTGAAGCGTTTGATGGTGGCGCCGCAGGTGATAATAATATATTTTCCTCTTCATATATTTGTGTTAAAACATCAGAAAATTTGCTTAACGTATGCCGGTGCAAGTTTTGTATGCAAAGTCGCCCAGCCAACATTGAATAATCATAATGTTTAGGAATATATCCAGCACATATTTCGGATAAACGTGAAACCAAAATTTCTTTCCATGAAGGAAAATTGTATAAACGTTCTTGTGACGCCGCCTCAGGCAGCATTTCACCATCACCAGATACATCTTGTTTAGACTCATTAATTTCCTCAATATTTAATAAATCGTTATCGCTGATTAAATTAGAGATTAAAAAAGTTTCGAAACTTTTTTTGAATTCTTCAGATATTAAATTTATATCTACATTTAATTCAGGTGAAAGAGTTTTAAGAATTTCTAATTCCTGTAAAAGTTGTTCAAAGAATGGTGTGTTTATAACCAACATTTTTAATATATACACTACTATTTATAAATTAAAAGAAAATGTTTATAAAAAATGACGTCTAATACATGCGGAATGCCTATATCTTTTAATTCTTGTGGAATGTCGCCTGCTCCAAAATCATGCGCGCCTAAAGTCGCAACATGTGGAGTTTATAAAAATAATGCGCCGCCTTCGGCGGTGCCACCGGGGTCTCAACCTCATCGTATATCTTATCTCGTGCCTATGAGCCCTTCGTCAAGCGTATCAATTGCAAAAGCAGCTGAAAACTCTAATTTAAACATTATTAAAGATAACCTTGTCCATCACAAAAATGTTATGGTTGGTTCGATTAAAAATTTAGATTTTAATATTGCAGAAGCTGCCCAAAATGCGGCTCTTGGAGGAATGTCGTTATGGTTTTTAGTTTTGGCAGTTTTGATTTGTGTGATTTTGTTTTCTTCTCGATCTTTGTAGCGCCTTCGGCGCCACCACCAAACGCTTCGCGTTTGGGGTAGGACCTTCGGTCCTACCCCCTCCAGCGCGGCGCCCGCTCCGTCGAATGAGTAAAAAGATGAAAAATTTAAGTAAGTAACTCTTAAAATAATTTAAAAATGTTCGACTTTTTTAAATTAGAAGGTGTCGTTGGATTAGAGTCTAAATACTTAGATGTTAATATTTTGAACCATTTACAAAATGAAGTTAAAAAACAGTTTATAGGAAAATGCTATGAAACTTATGGGTATGTTGTTGATGTTGACAACATCGAACCTCTTGACGGCGAAATTTCCAAAGCAGATTCCACAAACAGATTTAAAGTTTCCTATACTGTTAAAACAATTCTACCTAGAGTAGGAAATATTTACAAAACTTCTACTTTAGGCAAAGTGGTTACAATTGATAATTTTAGAAGAATTTTGCTTAATTTACATGAATCAAAAAATGCATATGTTAATGGGCATATCCAAATTTTTATTACAAATGATTTCAATATACAAGGTGATCTATTAACATTTAACGAATGCGACTGTGTATTCAATTGTAAAACTTTACCAATCGAATGTGTTATAGATGTTGTAGTAGATTCTTTTATATATACTCGTAATAATTTACACCAGTTTATTATTACAGGGCGCCATGTTCATTAATTTTTATTAATTTATTTTTCAAGATCTTGAAAAAAGTGTTATAAAATTAAAACATTATAAATTTTTGAAAATAAAAATATGTAAAAACAATAAAATATTTCATGAAGAAAAATTTTCATGAAATAGTACCGCCTTTGGCGGCGGGCGCTTCGCGGCTACGACATTTAAACAGGTTCTAAAATAAATTCTTAAATTCTTTATTTAAAATGTCTAGAATTGAAATCTTACAGCAAGAAAATAGCGTGTTGTTGAATAACATTCCAATTGTTTCAGGGAAACCGTTGGATACTCAAACAATAGTTTATGACGACTCTGCTAAACAATGGATTTTTGCAAATGTTATCCCAGGAAATACTGGGCCTGTAGGCCCAACAGGGCCTTCTACTGTTGGTCCTGCAGGACCAACAGGAAGAAGCGGTGGGCCTGTTGGACCTGTAGGACTGACAGGCCCTACAGGTATTTCTTCTATTGTTGGAGCAACTGGGCCTATAGGAATAACAGGGCCGACAGGAGCCTCACCGGTTAACGGCACAACAGGTCCCGCTGGTCCTACAGGAAGCTCTGCTTTATCTGCAGGAAATATGGGTTTTAACGCGGATGTACAGACGTTATCAGTGGTAAAAGGTAGAGTGGCTTTTGATACAGCTTCATATCAATTTAATTTAGACGGTAATTGTTCTTATGATGAGATTGCAAGAACATGGTCACTAAAAGGTGGTAAGGCCTTTTTATGCACAGCCATATTAGGGAACACTTTTATTGATTCAACCGGTCCTCCTATTACCCGTAATCTTACTTTAAGCTGGGCGAGAGAAACAGGCGCGGGGCGAGAATATTTTGATGGAAAGATAAATGTTTCTAATGACGTTGAATTGTGTTATGTTGTTACATCTGTTATAGACACTTCAACAGGTCCAAAAGATATATTTTTAGAAGTTGAATCCATAAATGATGCCGTTTCGGTAACTATAGGGTCGGCTCTAGGAATTGGAGGGGCTGTCGGATATATCACGGAACTGTAGTTGCTCTGCGGCCGCCGACAAGGGCAAAGCCCCTGTCGGTAAAATATTACAAAAATGTTTATTTTCAATTCTTAAAAACGTTATTTAAAAATGTCTAGAATTGAAAACTTACAGCAAAAGAACAGTGTGTTCGTGAATAACATTCCAATTGTTTCAGGGGGGCCGGGGAATAACCAAAGCTTGGTTTATGACGAGTCTCTCAATCAATGGGTTTTTGAAAACATCGGTTCAGGAAATACAGGGGCTACAGGCCCGACGGGACCTACAGGGCGCGGACTGACAGGGCCTACCGGCCCTTCCGGGCAAAATAATGTTACAGGGCCTGTAGGCCCTACAGGTCCGACGGGACCTACAGGATTTACAAATATAGGACCAACGGGGGCTACAGGAGCGACAGGGCCTGGTGGGGAAGCTACAAACACGGGGCCGGCCGGAGCTACAGGCGCGACGGGGACAACGGGTACAACCTTATCTATTGGTGTGTTTGACACCCTCCCAAAATCTTTAACTTCTGCAGACCTCTTACCAGCGCCGATTGCTTTTAGTAACCCATATTACCTTGCTGGAGGAAATATTTCCAATATATTATCCACTTTTACTTTAAATATTTCCAAAAAAGCAAGCTATTTATGTACAGCAACTATTTCAAATATAATAGCCAACGACCCCAATATGGTGGGTGAAATTGCTTGGTCTCGATTGAGCACAGCGTCTCTTCCTCAAAAATATTATGTACCATCGGTTCGAATTAAAAACGCTCCAAACTATCCCCCCTCAAAATGTTGTTATGTTATTTCAGCAATTATATCAACTGCTGATATTCCCACAGGTGAACAATGTTTTGTGGAGCTTACTGTTAAGAGTTTAACAGGTTCTGGAACTCTTACATTAGGAAGTGGTGCTGGGGTTGGCACTCCGTTTGTTGTGATTACTGAACTTCCTTAAAAAGTTTCGCTTATAAAATTGTTTATTTTAAAAACGTTATTTAAAAATGTCTGGAATTGAAATCTTACAACAAGAGAATGGCGTGTTGTTGAATAACATTCCAATTGTTTCAGGGATTCCGGTGGATACTCAAACATTAGTTTATGATGACTCTGTTAAACAATGGATTTTTGCAAATGCTAGTTCAGGAAATGCTGGCCCTACAGGGCCGCCAGGACAAGGATTAACAGGTCCCACTGGTCCAGCTGGTACAGGGATTACTGGAAGCGCAGGCCCGACCGGGCCGACCGGAATTGCTGGTAATCCAAATACAGGCCCAGCGGGACCCGTTGGTCCTACAGGTTCGTCTGGAGTAAATACAAATACTGGCCCTACTGGGCCTACTGGGTCCAGAGGTCCTAATTTTGGAGCTGTTATAGTAAAAGGAAAGCCCAAAATTTATAGTGCTTCAGCAACTGTTGAATTCGAAACCGGTGTTTTATATAATACCTCTTCAAAAATAATTTATAATGGAGATTCTACGTGGTCGCTTGCCCCCAACTGTGTATATTTATGCACAGTTACTATAGGAAATATGTCTTCAGAAAATCTTATTGACGCGTCTGTGTCTTGGACAGTATCAAGCGGGGCTGTTCTTGGAGGATCTACAATTGTTGAGAATGATTCGCCTATTAGATGTTTTGTTATAAACGGAGTTGTTGATACACGTGCTGAATCTTCTCCATTGCAATTAAGCTTATATATAACAAGGGATACCACACCTACGAGCTTTTACATTGGATTATTCGGGACGCAACAAGAAGGCGTTCCTATTGCAGTCATTAAAGAACTTTTATAAATTTGAAAATCTTTTTACTAAAACTCCCGCTTTATGAACGCTTTGGGGTAATAAGCCCGAAGGCCCACCACCAAACGCTTTCGCGCCCGCCGCCGAAGGCAGCACATTATATGATTTTAATTAATATTTCGTACGAAATATTAATTGATGAATCAGTATAAAAGTTCGACAAAAATGGTGACGCTTCAAGACATATTAAACACTATCCCTTTCAGTGCCACCCAGACGCTTCGCAGCCAGAGATTCCTAAGCTAATCTTAGGAATCGAATGAATCTAATTAATAAACTATACTTAACAATTATATTTAACAATGGGTTTTAGAATCGTTTTAGTATTGATCCTCGTCTTCTGATTCGTATTGATCCTCGTCTTCTGATTCGTACTTTGAAACAGTCAGGACCATCGCACCAAACAATAAAAACGTAACAGTCCCAATAATCATTCCATCATGTAAACATAAATTATTTGTCAATAAAATATTAATGAAAGTTACTAACAAAACAGCAAAGATTATAATCCATGTAACAAATGATTTTTGGAGGGGTTCGTATTGTTCTTCGTTTTGGGGATCTCTTCGGAGTTCGTATTGTCCTTCGTATTGATCTTCGTCTTGATCTTTGTCTTCATCTTCGCATTGGTCTTCGTTCTGTGACACATTCAAAACCATCGCACGAAACAATAAAAACATCACTAATCCAGTTCCCATAATCATCCCCAAAACGCCGAATAAGAAAAAGAATCGTTGAAAAAACAACATTCCCCACAAACGAAACAAAAAGCTTGAAATCTCAAACCCAACCGCCATCAAAACAACGGGCAGTGGAATTTTGGCGAATAGCATTTTGCGCTGTATTTGTGTTGTATTTTACACTGTTATTTACGTTGTAATAATTTATTTTGATATTTAAACGAAACAAAAAAATCACCTTTTTAGGTGCATCTTAAACATCTGCTTAAAAAATAAACATTTTAAAAAAATTAAAGAAAAGGAAAATACTTATTTAAACAAAAAGAGAACCCTTTCAAACACGTTTTTTAACCTGTTTTTATTTATTCTTTTTATCTAAACCCTATTGGTTTAGATAATTGTTTTACTATAATAGTTGATTAGATAAAAACTGGATTATATTTTTTTATCATCTGATCGATTCATCACATTTTTATTCCACCAAATCAGGAATTTCGTCGTCCGAAGAATCCAAATCTATCGAATAAGTAACCGCTTTGCGTTTGGTGGCGGGGCCGAAGGCCTTACCAACAGAGGTTTTGCGTTTAGTGGTACCAACAGGCGCTTCGCGCCTGTTGGCGCCGCTGAAGGCGGTAGCCGCTCCGCGCCTGGCGGTAGAACATTTTTCAAATGAGATACAAGTGTTTTCGAAAGGAACAACACGCCTGTTCCAGTTCCATGTCGCGTGTTGTTCGAAAGGAACAACGCGCGCCCTGTTCCATGTCGCGTCTTTTACAGGACATAGACTGTATTTCATATATGGATCATACATAGACTTAGTTTCAACTACCGCCTTCGGCGGCGGCACCGCAGTTGGTACCACCAACCGCGAAGCGGCTACTTCTTTTCCCGGTTGGAACAAATCCCTGGCGAAAAAAGTATCATATCCTAAAATACATTTAAGAGGTCCAGGGATTATAACTTCATCAGCACTAGGTTCATCCATAATAGCCCAACGAACTCTGTTTTCTGGTTTAGTTAATTGGGGTGTGTTAATTACAGGAAGTTGATTTACACTATCCATAATAGTCTGTAGTTAAATATAATAACTTTGATCAAAGTTATTATATTTCAAATTTTGCAAGTTATTGTTTCGTGGCAAAAACGCTTAATATTTTTACATAAAATAAAATTTGTTTTTATTCTTCAGAATCGCCTTCCATTTTTATAGTTTTATTTTCCCACCCATTTTTTCCAGGAGCCCCCCACATATTTCGAAAAGCTTTTCTTATAGCAGGACGAGCAGGTTGAGAAAGTTGAGGAAATTCAATCTTTAACCAACCTTCAAAAATTTCATGTAAAGTTGCAATTGGAAGGGTATACCCCTCTTTATGTATGATACATTGCAGTTCAAATTGAGTATATATATCATTATCTTCACGATATGCAGCTGTAGCAACTTTAACCTTTAATGGTTCAATATATTCGCTATCATTTTTAATATGAGTCCATCTTTGAATCAAGTACCAGGCAAGAGGTTCAAGTAGTTTAGGAAGTTTAGTAGTTGTAAAATGTTTATCCATGGGAAATTTTTTCTGTTTAAACTGTTCTTCTACGTCCGTTGGACATTCTTCAAGTGGGACAAAAGTGCTTTCGAAAGGAATAACACGCACCCTGTTCCATGTTGCTTTATCTGCATCTTTAATTACAGGAAGCTGATTGCAAATCATAACAATTTTAAACATTGGAATAATTTCAACCGTTTCTTTTCCCGTTTGGAACAAATCCCTGGCGAAAAAAGCATCATTTCCTGTAATACATTTAAGAGGTCCAGGGTTTATAACTTCATCAGCACTAGGCTCGTCCATAACAGCCCAACGAACTCCGTTTCCCGATCTGGCTAATTCAGGAGCTGCCGCTCCCAAATCTTTCTTTTTGCCTGTTAATAAACTTGTACTAAATTTAACTGCCAAAGGTCCTAACATTTTTTCAAACAACGCCTGTGTCACACTTTTACCATTGTTACCTTCCCCTGTCCAAAATTGAATTATCTTGGATGGGTTACCTCCTACAAAAACTTGGCAAACTTCATAAAAAAAATACTCTCGAACTTGTTCATCTGGAAACACTTTTTCAAAAAAAGATATAACGTCCAACACATCAGGGTGATCAAAGGTATAACTTTCATTATATTCGATAGGTAACGCCACACTTAAAAAATCTTCTGGATGCCCGTCTCTAAAAACGTTTGTAGAAAAATCATAAACCCCGTTTTGAAAAGCTATTAAATATGGATTTTTATTTAAAAGTGGCAAGAATCCTTCATTATAAAACAGTTCTTGGGCTTCTTGCATTACGCTATTTTTATATGTAGCGTTTTTACAGCTGCTAATAATCTTATTTAAAATTTTTTCTTGAAATTCCAACTCTTCTTGTTCATCTTTTGGTTTTGTACCGTCTGAGTCGTCTGAGTCGTCTGAGTCGTCTTCAAATTTTTCTGCCGATTTTTTAGTGTTTTTACGAACAGGGGCTCTTTTTTTTCTTGCCGAAGTAGGTTGGGATTGTGGTCTAAGGCGAGCAAGTTGAATATACACCTCTTCTTTGAATTCATTTAATCTGCTTAAAATGGCACCATTTTCATCAGAAATTTTTGCTCTTAAAAAAGTACCAAGTTCTACTCCCCCCCAAATATGTTGTTTAAATTGAAACCAATTTTTTCCTTTGATAGACGAACAAACATATTCACAGTGATGTTCGCTGTGTAAAATTTTGGCTAAATCATTATGTCCTCCTTTGATTACTGCTCTTACTAATTTTTTATTCTGTTCACGTGTATAACGCTTATACTCTTCTGGGTTATCTTCCTTAGCAAAGTACTTTAAAGTTCCAATAGTGTAATTGTTTTCGCGCATTTTCTGCCATATTGTAATACATTCTGATTCATCATATTTATCACTTCTCATAGAAAACTCACTCCACAAATTAAAACCATTAACATCTCCTTTACTAATCTTATAAAGACAACACCCTATTTTATACCATGAATCCCATTTATCTGCGCGTTTATGATCCATCATATTTAGCAGCACCTCAGCCTCTTTTAAAAGCTCTATGACATCTTTTACATCAAACTTGTTTAATTTTTTAAAAATTTTCCCACTGTCATAAGTCAATAAAGGAGATTCAATACTAGTTTTTATAGTAAAATGATAAGTGTCTCTGTTGTATAAAATTGTGGACAATATACGAGGCAACATTTCTTGCACTCTGTTTTGGCAGTTCAAGTTAATAAATTCATCTCCGGGGAAAGACGCAACTAAATAATCGTTTAATCCTTCTTCTAAAGAACAGCGCTGCGCGTTATATAAATAACAATACGTAGCAATATATGGTTTCATATTTTGTTTTGCCGAGCCATATAATAACCAATAATTGTTTAAAACTGCCGAATCAATTGCATCATCTGTATGAAACAATCCTTTCGTTAAAAGTTTAACTTTAGGAATTATAAAATTTACTTGATCACGTTGTTTGAGAAAAAGTTTTGGAAAATGTAAATGAAAGCCATTTTTTTTATAATAAACGTCACCTTTTACACATTTATAGGGTTCTTTTTCTAAAACAACACAAGTATACGCGTCCCGTCGTTGTTTTTCATCATAACCTTCAAAGTTTACATGGTCTGTAATAGCCGTTTGATAAGCCTCTACAAGCTGTTTAACTTGTTCATCTGTATACAAGCGATCCATATTAAATTCGACCTCCTCTACCGCCTTCGACGACGGCCGCGGAGCGGCTACAGGCTCCACCTTTGGAGCTTTACGACGCGCTCCTGACCGTTCCACAGCCGATCCTTTCGGCGGCGAGGGCCGAGGTCTTTCGGTGAGAGGAGACATTTCAGAAGAAAAAGAAGAATTAGAGAGTTCTATTTTTAAATCAACATCTACGAGTATGGGAATTTCATTCATCAACTTTTCTGCAAAATAATATTGTGTGTTGTTATAATTTTCCTGATATAATTGTAAAAAATTTGATATTTTACTTCCAATTTGATATGATCCAAACGGGTGCCCCATCGATACATGCGATGGATTATCTCCGTTAGCACTGCACCCTTTTAGCAATTCTTTTAATTTTTCTCCAGCTGTTTTAGTTATACCCGTTGCGTACATCATACTCGTTTTTTGTTTAGAATGTATACATTCTAAATTAATTCATATTTTGTCAAAATATGAAGAAACTAAAATGGTTAATTTAGAATATATATTTCCTTTTAATTCAAGCCATAAGGCTCATCACTTGCCACAGAAGGTGGATGATCCCCGACCATCACCCCCAGAGATTATGGGCACCACACCACGCTTCACCCTTTGAGGTGAATGGTTATCTATAAAGAAATATTTTCCTGTTGTCCAAATACGTGGGATCTGTTTCTATATATTTATTTTTTCCATCTGTAAAACAATCTCTCATTTGTTGTTTAGACCCTCTAAAACAAGGAGTCATCGAAGGTTGTCCGTTTAGGTTATATTTAGAATATTTGTTTGAAAAATGGTTTATATATCGTTTTTGTCTAACGCGGTCTCCTCTTAAATTCGTTGTAAAATTGTTAATATTGTCGACATCGCTTTCATCACTGCTCCCATCTTCGACAGCACCATCAGAACTATTTAAATAACAAGTGTTGTAAGCGCTTCGCGCCTGCCGCCGAAGGCTGTGAGGGTTGGTTTGAAATGAGACGGGAATGGTTTGCATTTCAACACGAGGTCTGAAACCCGCTTCGCGATCAGCAATTATTGGCAGATCGCTAGTATATTCTCCTCTAAACCAATAAGTGTAAGGAAAATAAGCGCGATCTGGATCGGTAACAATATTTGTTTGATTAAAAACAAAAGGAATTTCACTATTAGCATATACAAACGATTGAGCAATTAATTGTTGATTCAAGGACATTTTATTTTATATAATTAATGATATTTTGATTTTTATCACGATTAATTATAATTATTTAATAAACATGCCTGGCATTAGTAGATATGAGCGTTTTATAGGAACTTTGTTATGCGGAGGGGTGGGAAATATTCTAGGATCTCCACACCAGCACAAAACATATGAGGATATAATGAAAACAGACATAAATCAATATAAAATCATTGCTAACACCTCTTATACTTCGGCATTAGAATTAACACTGATATTAACACAATATTTATCAAAATTAGATTTTAAAAAATCGTATACTACCGACGGGTCTACTCTCTCAAATAGAGAGATGGTTGACGATATCCATTTTTTATACAGTAAAACAGTTCAAGCTTCAACACGATATTATTCTTCAGAAAGTAAAAATATTTTACTTTCTCATCCTCTTTCATATCCTGGTGTCTTAAATACGAGCGATTCTATTTCAAAGGTTTCCCCACTCGCGCTACTTTATTATAGTTCAAATACGGAATTATATAATTTTGTAAAAAATATTATGTATTATACACATGGGGGGAATAAAGACTCTGTTGATGTGTCTTATATTCATGTAAAAATATTACAAACTTTAATATTCGATCGCAGAAAAACGGCAGAAGACTTATATCCATACGTTTTATATTTAACACAAATTCAACGAAATAAACATTTACATACTTTATTACTCGCAATTTCTCCTGATAATAAAAATAATTTTATTAAAAATGAATGGAATATACCCAAATCTATATTTGGGTACGAATTTTATCAAAACGAAGCCGTTGATTGTTTTATATGTGCTCTAACATGTTTTTTATATAATTTTACTAACCCATATAAAGCAATGCTGGCCGCCTTAACATGTGGTGGAAACACCGACACAATTACTAAATTAGTAGGGGAATATACAGGAGCCTTGTACGGATTTAGATGGTTGCCTCCTGAATGGTTAACATCCCCGTTTGAAGATAAAACCATTTTAATTAATTTAGCAGCGGGTTTATATATTAAATATCCCCGAAATTTACATGGTTGGAAATTTACATCAACACATACCCCTGAAGGATGTTCCGCCGAAGGCGGCGGCCG
>Ga0209668_10000658_pt1 | contig 14275 bp, 10 predicted proteins | sample FrelakmetPLP11PL_FD_187150 | JGI IMG/M metagenome (GOLD analysis project Ga0209668, IMG submission 187150) | Freshwater lake sediment microbial communities from the University of Notre Dame, USA, for methane emissions studies - PLP11 PL (SPAdes)... | ecosystem: Environmental > Aquatic >... | reverse complement strand
ACCTGGCCGATTTGAGCATCTTTATCTGATTCGTTGTTGAAATACACATAAAATCCATCGGGGAAACATGACCCATAGGTTGAGTTAAACACGATCCTTGATGCGTAAAAACAGGGCGCTTTTATGACTACCTGCTTTTCGGTTGTCTTGCCGGTTTGTTTATCCCTGAACTTCAGCGTAATTCCATTTGTATAGAAATTACGATCCACAACATTCAGCAGGTAACAATCCATGGAACCTGCCTGTATTACTGTTGATATTTTGGTTGCAGTTTCTCTAATATCAGGTACATCGCAGTAAGAAACCACATTGTTGCTTATCAATTCCTGCCCGCTTTTCCCGTTAAACAAAACTTCAGGATTAATACTCTCTTTCTGGTCAGGATTCTTTATAAAAATGCGAATCAAAGCTCCTGGATTGAATTTGGAGAGATATTTTTTTTCATCGCGGTAATCAGGGATTTCTCCCGAAAAATAATGAGGAACCACCGTTACGCCAGCAATTTCCAGCGGAAGTTCCGAACCGGTTTTCAATAGCTGGCCTTTTGCTGAAGATATGTTGAATAAAATGGCAGATAAAATTATCGAAGAGAAATAGTGTTCCATATTAATCTATTGTTGTTTCAATGGTTTCACCCACTTTTATTTCTTCAGTTATATAACTGATTTTTACGCCATTCTGCTCTTTATGCTGTGCCTGCTTTGCCTTTCCATTAACGCGAATTACTGGATATTCGCCATAAAAGCGAACTTCCCAAGTAAAGTTTATTTCACCGGATTGATAATTCAAAACAGATTTTTTACTGCCAGAATGGCTTAGCGTAAAAAAAGCATAGCCAATCCTTATATTTTTCACGGTAAGGTCAGGAATTGCTGCCGGCAAACGAGGAATGCTGGCCAACTTTTGTTCAGGGGCATCTGGTTCAACACCCATCAAACCTTCAACAATATTGCTTACCAGCACAAATGATATTTCGGGATAATTACCTTCGCCTGTGGTTTTACTTACGGGGAACTGAATATCTATGTTATTGATTATATCTTCCATCCATTTCCATCCTTGTTCAATCTGGTTGTTGTTGAAAAAGGTCTCGGGAAGATACGACCTGGCTTCGATATTTGATGGCTTCCCTTTTTTAGAGCTGGCCGATTTATCAATAAAGTCGATGTAATGTTCGGTCCTTCCGGAGGGCTCTGCAATTCCTTTCATCAGCATGAACCAGGAGTTTTCCTTACCCCAGTTTGTTAAAGCTTCACCTTTAAGATTGTATCCGCGAACCAGGTTTTTGACACCCTGTTTAACCCCCCATTCCGTATTGAAATAGTTTTTCAGGTTTTCAGCTTTTAACTTATATTCGGTGTACAGTTTTTCATTACCACGGGCTTTTACCATCATCGCGAATGCATCAATTGCCCGGTATTGACAAGCAATCTTATCACCTGCTTCGACAAGTGGAATATCCCGCTCTTCGTTGAATGTGGCCGACCCTTTGAAAATATCGCCTGAGCCATCACCCTCGGCCACTCCGTTGGGTATGCGTGTGTCGTGCAGGGTGATAAACTCGTCAACAATTCGTGAATTATAACCTCCCCAGTAACAGGGAATATAAGCTACATTTCCTGAACCTTCTCCTTTTTCCCAGCTGTCAATCACCCCGGATTTGCCGGTTTGAACATGCGATAAAGCCATGTCAACAGCCCAGTTAAAAGCCTGTTCGAGTTTTTTATTGGATGTATTGATGCGAATTCTTAGTGTATCAATATCATTTGCATAAACGTTTAAATTAATCAGCAGTAAAGCTAACACTGACGTTATAAACATTACTCTTATGTAATTTTGTTAAATATGATTATCTAAAATCTCATGTTTATTTTAGCACTGCTCATTAGTTTAGTGAACGTTTCATATCTTCATTGACACTGCTTTATATTCCCGGGTTTAATCGACAGGTACTTCACTCATAATGCCATTATAAATACCCGGGTTGGAACCCTCAATAAGTTCAGCTTTGACTGCTTTTGCATAATACTCAGCCGGACCAACACCGCCGATAATAGCATAGGCATACCCCTGTGATTTCATGGAATAAAGGCATTCCATCAGCAAGGCTTTGCCAATGCCCCTGCCTCTTTGATTTTCCTCAACCCCTGTGGGACCAAAAAAATTCCGATAGCACGAATCATAGCAGGCAAATCCAAGTATTTGTCCGTTTTGTATAGCTATAAAGTTTGCAATCGGCTGGTAAGAAAAGCTTACTTCAGCCTCACTGGCCCAACCCGTCCCAAAATGCTTTGTAATCCATTCAACTATAATAAATTTTTCGGCTGCCAGCGGCCGGCGGATAATGATACCTTCTTCATTTAGTTTTTTAATCAGAGAAGAATGATCAGGGAGATCATACAATCGAACCAACATGTCTTGCATAAATATAAAGTTTAATTTATTATTGATAATCAGCCTTTTTCCAGGTTTTAATTTTATATCCATATATAGCATAGAATAAAATAATTAGGTAGGAAGGAATAACAATCCAATAGGCATTTTTTGCCGACCAGTTGTCTGATATCCAACCCCAGGCCAAGGGCAGAACAGCCCCGCCAGCAATGGCCATTATCATCAATGCCGAACCGGTCTTAATGAATTTACCAAGATTATGAATAGCCAGTGGCCAAATGGCTGGCCAAATCAATGAGTTGGAAAGTCCCAGAAGGGCAATGAACATTATCGTATATGGCAAATAAATATTAAGCCAGGGAAGCGTAAAACCCAGATGTGCCGGGATAGCAATAGCCAGAAGGGCAAAAGTAATGCCCAGTATAGCTGAAGCTTTTAATACAGTATGGTAACTCACAAATTTTGGAATCAGGATAATGCCCAAAACGTATCCAATAAGCATGGTTACCATGACCATTGTGGTGTATGCTTTGGCTGATTCAATGGCAACTCCAAGTGCAATTCCATAACTGAAAATAGTATTTCCGGCTATGACTTCAATACCAACATAAAAAAATAAGGCAATCATCCCCAGGATAAGATATGGAAATTGAAAAATGCTTGTTTTGGAAGTATCAGTTACGCCTGAATCTTCTTCAGGCTCTTTATCTGCTTCAGGAAGTGGGGAATATTTTATGAGAACTCCTAAGATTATTAAAACCAGGGTCATTACTATATAGGGACCTATAACACGCCTGGCCAGACCATTGAGTGCAATAAACCTTGCAGCATCATCCATTGTTTTAAGGCTGTTTACAAAGGCATCGCCATCATCAAGTATATAATATGCCAGGATTAACGGACCTATTGCTCCGGCAAGGTTATTGCATATTCCCATGATACTCAGTCGTACTGCTGCAGTTTCTCTCCGCCCTAAGATTGTAATATATGGATTTACTGCCGTTTGCAGCAGGGCAAGTCCTGTCCCCATTACAAAAAGTCCAGAAAGAAAAAAAATATAGGTTCGTGAAATGGCTGCCGGGATAAAAATTGAAGTACCAATTGCCATAATAAGAAGGCCCATCATAATACCCGATTTAAAGCCTGTTTTTTTCAGTATTTTGGACGATGGCAATGCCATAAGAGTATAGGAAATATAAAACGAAAATGCCACAAATACAGCCTGAAAATTATTCAGTTCGCAAGAAATCTGCAAATAGGGTATAAGGATTCCGTTTAGCCAGGTTACAAATCCGAAAATAAAAAATAGCGCCCCGATTATCGTAATCGAAAGGATGTAATTCTGAGGTTTTGAATCGGTTAAAGGATAGGTCATAGGCTCGGGAAATATGTTTAATATTTTAGTTTTCCGGAAAATAGCTTTCACAACCGTGGCGGACCTGCCATGCCATTTTTTATTTTTCCCCTGACAGAAAACAGGTAAAATAAAACACCACCAATGGCGACAATTATTGTCATCATTACGGGCAAATGTTTAATAGCCACTCCGGTGATATCAGTTTCGGGAATACTGAGGGCCGCAACTACTGCCAAGGTCCATGCAAGTGAGAAGAACTGAACGATTTTACGCCATATCCCCAGTGAAAAACCCTCAATTGCATTCATTTCCTTTTTTGTAATGATGGTTGCCAGCATTATGCCTGAATACCCCAGATAAGCTGCAACAGCACCAACACTGGTGATTATTTCAATTCTCCTGAAACCAAGTATTACAATACTGCTGAAAAGCCATATCACCAGTGTTGCAACCTGGGGTGTTTGACGTTTCAGGTTTACTTTTGCAAGAAAGGATGAAAAAGGAAAAATATTGTCCCTCGACATGGAAAAAAGCAGTCGGGTTGCTGTTGCCATTGAAGCTACGGCACAGGCAAATATCGATAGCATTACAATGATGCCCGTTGCTGCTGTTGCCCTTGTCCCAATTGAATTTTCAAGAATCGAAATCAATGCATTGTTGTTGCCTTGTGCCTTTCCGATGTTTCCTGCTGACAAAACCAACATTATTATAATAAGTAATCCAGCCAATGTTGCACTTAACTGTGATGAAATTACAGCACGGGGCACATGTTTGCGTGGAGATTTTGTTTCTTCGGCAAGATCAGCGGCAGCTTCAAAGCCAGTTAAACACCATGCACCCAGCAAAAGCGAAAGTGCAAAAGACGAAAAACCGGCAGAGTTTTGAGAAACCGAGTTCATCGATTTAAAAAGATTCTCGGTATTCATAGCACCTGAAAGAACCCAGATTGCAGTCATAGCACCAATAAGTAACAAAACACCTGTCAGCTCGGCATAAACACCAAGGTTGTTTACAATGGACACAAATTTAATTCCATAAAGATGGATAATGGTAACCAGGGTGATGATAACCAGAGTGATAAAAGAAACCGTCCATCCGGATGATTCTCCTTCTAACATGGTACTGAGAGTAACTGCCATGGCCTGGCTCGTTCCCGGAAATCCTGTGATAAACTGAACAAGCAGAAACCAGCCTACAAAAAAACCAAAGTGCGGATTTACCAGCCGGGCAGTCCATTGGTAGCCATATCCTGAAATGGGGAAATGGGTAGACAAATCGGCCATTACAAGTGCCACAAGAAATTGCCCAAAGCCTACAAGCAACCACGACCATACAATTAACCCTCCTACCTGTGCAAAACCAAAATTGAAATTTGCAAAAATGCCGGTCAAAACCGAAATAAGTGAAAATGAGATAGCAAAGCTCGAAAATCCACCCATGGACCGGTTCAGCTGCTGTTTATATCCAAATTTGTGCAATTCACCCGAATCGTGGTCCGGATTGGATGAGATGATTTTATTCTGTTCTTTTTCCATTTAAAAATAAAATCTAAAACTTTAAATCCTTTACAGAATTCAAAGCCCATTCTTTGTTAATATTTGAATCATCAATAACCGAATACCATAAATTGGGTTTACTTTTTACGTAATTCTTCACATTCAGCAAGGAGGCAATCAAATCTTCTTTTCCTATCCCCATATCGGCCGGATGATATTTCAATTCCACACGGTCCATTACATCTTTTATCATTTCATGGTTATTTTTCTGCAACTGGCTCATCAGATAAATACCAAGGCCAACGATATAGCCATGCACAAAAGGTCTTTTCAGCCTTTCTTCAAGTTCGTAAAACAGGAAATGTTCTGAGCCTTCTTCAATCCGGTAATGGCCTGCTGGCAGACAAATAGTGTTCATAGTCATATAACCTTCAACAATAGCCATTAGTCCTTTGTCGGAATTTTCCCTGATATCACCGAGCTTCGAATACATTTTTTGAAGTATTCTACGGCCATTTGCCACATCCTGAGCCGAAAACGGATATTCCGATTTTCCCCTGTTATTTGCATATTCCCAGTCAAAAGTGCCTGTGTGGATTGAAAGCAAATCACCGGTTCCGGCAATATTTAATTCGGAAGGAGCAGTCCGTAAAAGATTAAAATCAATAACCAAAGGATCGGGCGAGCATTTACCCACGTAAACCACTTCATGGTTACGACGGATTCCTGCTGCCGGAGTTACAAAGGCATCGACACTTAAAATAGTGGGCACAGTGACAAGTCTTATTTCTTTTTTCCATGAAATGTATTTGGCAGCATCGATGGCCTGTCCTCCACCAATGCCCACTACTGTATCGCATTGTGGAAGGCTTTCAAGCATTTTATCAAGCCAGCTTTCTTCCATGGTGCCTATCATAATCACCTTTTCGGGACTTCCTCCCAGCTTTTCTTTAGAGAATTTCCATGGAATTTCCATTGTGGTAACAACAAATTTTCCAATCTTGTTGCCCAATCCGTTCAATGTGTCGCGTCCAATTCGTAAATCAGTAATATTGGTTTGTCCTGTATTTGAAATCATAAAAAATAAAATCAGGTTTAAATTAAAATCACATTTATTCTCTCATCGGAACCAGATCATTCAATTCAACAATATGCACCGGCGGGACCGAATATATACCTTTGGGGCAGCAATACCAGGCAAAAAGGAAATGCCCCATCGTTAAGGCCTGCAGTGTGCCTGTGCAGATCATTCTGGTTTGGAATAGTAAGTAAAGTTTAGTTTTCACTGTTATCCTTCCACTCATAGCTTCCAACCGATTTTGGCGGCAATGAGCTTTCAAAACAACGGTCTCCAAGCCAGGTCATAAAAGGCTGTTCTTTATTAGTTTGATTTACCAGTACCTGTACAATATTATTGTCTTTATTTCTGAAAACCAATGAAGTAAGACTATTTACCGATCCTTTGTTACAAGACAGCCTTACAGCTCCCGGACGAATAAACCTTGAGAATTGAGAAAGCAGGTAATACTCGGGAGTAACATACATATCCGATGAATAAACTCCCCTTTCGATAAAAAGAGGCGGACTAAGTTCAGATAATGTATTGTAGGGACCCTGGTTATGTTCATCTGTCTTAATGGTGGTCATGGGCACCCAATAGATATACGATCTGCTCCAATTAAGAAAATATTCCTGAATATTATACATACCCGAAACGCCCCATTCAGAATGTTCGGTCAGATGCATCTCTTTTCCCGGATATAAATTGTGCAGTTTCGACATGCTTTCTGGTGAAGTGGTCGGTTCATAATGATGAAAAGCCACACCATCAATTATCTCCAACATACCCATTGCCTTTAAATCATCCAACACTTTTCTGGGATTTTTCCAGTTATCCATATTGTGGTCGTTGATCCAGATTCGGGTGTCGATTTTCCTTTTCTCCCCGGTAGTGGTTTTAAACTCTTCGTACATTGCCAGGGCAATATCGCGTTCCCGCTGCGGACTTAGAATCATTCCGGGATAGGTGTCAGGCGAGAAATTAGGTTCGTTCTGAATGGTCATGGCATACACTGGAATTCCTTGTTCGGCATACGCTTCAATGAATTTTCTGAAGTACGATGCCAACTGTTTTTCGTACCCTTTTTTAAGTGTTCCTCCAATCAGGTTATCTGAAGTTTTCATCCAGGCCGGAGGACTCCAGCATGATGCGAAAAACAGAATATCCTGGTTGATTGATCTGGCTTCTTCGATGAACATCTGCAGCACTTTGATAATCTTCAAATCGATATCGGGCTGAATAGAAAAAGGAATATCCGGCTGTTCCTGATAGGTATAGAAGCCTTTTGGATGTTTCGAAAATGCCCTGCCATCTGAAAAATCGGAAGTTCCGATGGTGATTCGAAACATATTGAGACCCATCCCGTCTACCGGATCGAGAATGTTACGAATTAAAGTCCTCACTTCTTTGTCACTTTTGTTTTTCAGCAGAGCATAAATGGAAGTTGCTTCCAGTGATGTGCCAATACCCAAAATCGATTGATAAGTCGTAGTGGTATCGATATTAAAAGTGTTAGGTTGGTTTTCACCTGTTTCTTTCCAGTCTAAAGCTTTTTGCCTGCTGAGTTTATAGGTAATTTCACCGGGCGATGGTGGATTTGTGTACCACACTTCCGAACCGGGCATCAGTTCTGAACTCCACCATACCTGAACCGAATCGTCGGAGGCCGGGATATCACTTTTATCCTTTGAGGAATTGTAAGATGAGCTGTAAATTGCCAGCAAAAACACAAGACCCATTGGTATAAAAAACAATGATCTCATTTTAAAAGTTACAGTTTGATGAATATTTTTTTGCGGTACAGGATATACGCAGGTATAAAGTTTATTCCCACATAGATCAGCGAGTACAACATGCTTGCAATTTTGGGCATTACTCCAATATTGGTGGCCATATTATAGAACAGGTCGTTTAAAGGTGCGCCACCAAATTTCATTCTGTAAAAAATAAGTGAAAGCAAATCGCCCAGAACATATATGGTTATGGCATTCATCCCGTAGATCACGCCAAAGCTGGCCCATTTAGTGTATTTGAGCATGTCGACAAGATAGATAGTGGAAGCTAAAGTCATGCAAGCCATCCCCGAAGTTAGCAACACGAATGAGCTGGTCCACAGATTTTCATTCAGTCCGAAATCCCAGTTCCAAACGATTCCGGCAACAAAAGCGGCAAATCCTAATGTAAACATCATGATCACCTTCTGCTCCTGGGTTCGTTTCGAAAGCAATAATGTACCAGCAAGCATCCCGGTAATGGTAGTGACAAACGACGGGAATGTGCTGAGAATTCCTTCGGGATCCCAGGTGCCCTGCCACATTTTGCCGGGAAGGAATTTGCTGTCGACCCATGCGGCCAGATTGACGCCGGGTTCGAGCATCGCCTTATCGTAACCTGGTGTGGGAATCAGCGTCATGGCCAGCCAGTAGACAATCAGGATTACTGCCCCGATAATAGCCTGTTTTTTCCAGTTTGTGTGCAGGAACAAGAGCCCGCAAACCAGAAAAACAATTGCAATACGGGGGAGTGTACCGGTCCACCGTACTTCTTCCCAGCTGAAATTGCCAATGAGTCCCAAAACATTAAGAAACATCCCAACGGCATAGATCTTCAATGCACGGGAAATGATTTTGAAGTACATACTTTTTGGCGGCACACCGGCTTCAAGCCTTTTGGTGTAGGCAAAGGCAATGGATACGCCCACAATAAAAAGAAAGAATGGTGCGATAAGGTCAGTAAACGAAATACCCCACCAGTGTGTGTGACTCAACGGACTAAAAACATTATCGCCGTTGCCCGGGAAGTTTACCAGAATCATGGCTGCAATGGTAAAACCCCTGAATGCGTCGAGCGAAAGCAATCTTTTATTCTCCATGGTTTTAGTTGATTTAGAGCATTTGAAATCAGGTTGATTATGAATTAACTGCGGTTTGAATCTTGATAACCGCTCCGGCGAATTTTTCCATATCCTGTTTCGTTCCCAGCATGGCATGCTGTAAAATCCACACGCCCTCTTCGTAACATGCTTTTTCGGCTACAGGGCAGCAGACTTTTGTATAATCAACATTCTCCGGAATAGCGTAGCTCATAAAATTCTTTTTCTGGAAAACAGGTTGTTTGTATAATGGTTCGGGATACCCCATGAACGAAGGAACACCTTCGGCGGCAAGCATTTTGGCAAATTCGGATTTCGGCAGGTTGTTGAAATACGATTTATCGTAACGCATAATATATAAATGGTAAGTATGCAGTGTTTCACCATGACCGCGGGTGAGCGGTTTAATTCCGGGAACATTTTCGAGAAGCTTGTTCAGATACAATCCGTTCGCGTTTCGGGTTTGGGTCTGGTTCTCAAGTCTTTCCAGCTGCACTGAGAGAATAGCGGTTTGCAACTGGGTCATACGATAGTTACATCCCAGGTTATGGTGTTCGTACCACTCTCCGCCTTTTACCCGACCAACATTGCGAAGCGAATCTACCTTGCTTGCAATCCCCTCATCATTCGTTGTTACAATGCCACCTTCACCGCTGGTAAGGTTTTTCGACGACTGGAAACTGAAACAACCTGCATCACCGATGCTACCCAGTTTTTTGCCTTTGTATTCGCCGCCATGTGCATGAGCCGCGTCTTCTATTATTTTCAGATCGTACTTTTTGGCGATGGCCATTAAAGCATCCATATCGCAGGATTGCCCGGCAAAATGTACAGGGATGATAACTTTTGTTCTTGGAGTGATAGCGTTTTCAACTGCAACAGGATCGAGGTTGTAGGTATCGGGGGCGATATCAACAAAAACCGGAACACAGTTTGCTTCAGCCACAATCGAAGCAGTAGCAATAAAAGTATAAGGCGGAACGATGACTTCATCGCCAGGTTTCACACCACAGGCCATCAATGCAAGACGCAGTGCCACTGAGCCGTTCACACATGTAATGGCATATTTGGTTCCGCAGTAGAGGGCAAACTGTTTTTCAAACTCGGCTACTTTGCCGTCGCAATTGGGATTCGCCCATACACCGCTTTTTACAATTTCGGCAACAGCATCCACTTCGGTCTGGTCGTAAATGGGCCAGGGAAAAACTTTATCAATGGTTTTTGGACCTCCGTTGATCGCTAAATCTTCTTTTTTCATGGTATTCGTATTCTTTAATACTATATGTGTCGATTACAGATCTGAATGGTTTGCAATGCCGATTCGGGAGTACATATTAATGGCGGCCGATTGTTTAAAAGGCATGAAGCAAAATAACCGATTTCGCACGAAAATCCCTCCATGGCATCACCGGCTGGCACCATTCTATTTTGGGTGTCGGTAGTAACGATTATGTGATCAGGATCTTTACCTGAGAATAATACACTTGCATGTTCGAACCTGGCGGTAAATGCTGCCTGAAACGGAAAAACAGCATGGAATATATTTCCTCCTTCAACTTTCACAACCAGGTTTGAAAGGTCGTATTTCCATAAAGCAGTTACATAGTCGTAGTTGCTCAGTTTGCCCGGCAGACATTGCGCTGTTATGTGGTCAGGTTTTCCGCAAACCCACTGAGCATAGTCGATATCATGGATCACAAGGTCGAAAAGCGCTCCGCCAGATGAACCGAAATCCTTCTGCTTTTCTTTCCACTGTCCCCAAACCGGTAACCCCGAAAAGCGTGACAAAGAGAGAAATTCAAGTTTTCCCAGCTCTTCTGTATCGATCCATTTTTTTAGGGTTAAATAGGCTGGCATAAACCGCACCACATGTCCGATCATTAAGGTCAGGTTTTTCTCTTTTGCAACAGCTATGAGATGTTCGCCTTCCGGAATTTCTAGGCAAAAAGGTTTTTCCAGGAAAACATGCACCCCTGCTTCGAGCGCCTGTAAAGCCAGTTTGTAATGTAGATTTGTGTGAACTGCAATTACACAGGCATCAGGTGTTTCAGCATTTAAATAATCGGCAAAATCGGAGTAAATGTTAATAGATGAAAGTTGTTCGGCACTAATAGTCGCGATAGAAAAATTACCCGACTTTTCACCCAGGTTCTTACTGATATTTTCTGTGTTTTTATCGACGATTGCAGTAAGATTAAGGTTTGGATTTTTCAGAATGTTTAAAGTATGGGTCATCCCTATGAATCCAAATCCAACCACTGCAATATTCTTTTTCATGCAATTTAGAATGAAATTAGTTTACAATGAAAGTTTTACTTCCTCTTCCCAGTGTATTGAACGCCCTTATTTTAACCTTGCCTTCAACTTTTACCGGTTTAGTATACTCAGAGGCATTTATACCGGGTTCAGAGCCATCGGTGGTGTATCTGATAATCAAACCGGGGAAAGCGGTATTGGCTTTCAACATACCCTCTTCGATAACTGCACCGGGGGGAGCAATGCGATAGTTGTACCCCCCAAACAAAACATCGAGGCGTGGCAGTTCGCGCTGTCCGATACGGTTCGATAGTTCGCCCCATCCGGTCCATGTTTCTGCTACACGTTTCGAAACATTAGTCTCGCTTTCCCATGCCGGTGCTTTAGCCCATGCTTTTTCGGCAAATGCGAACAGTTTGGGAACCGTGTAATACTCCATCATTTTGGGTCCTTTCAGGGTTTCACTCCACAACTGTGCCTGCAAACCCACAATATTTTTTAGTGATTCAGCATTCAAATGCTGTCTTCCGGCGTAGTTTTCTTCTTTTTCAGTGAAGCGTCCAAACATATCGAAATTGGCCGATTTAAATACATCGAAGGGAGTCATAACATACGGGTCGATGGCATCCTGGAAGCCTCCCCAGTATAAACCGGGTTCCGAGGGGTCGGAGTTATATGCCAGGTCGAAATAGAGATTTGTAACATTGCATAGAACCACCGGGTAACCTGCACTGGCAATGCGATAACCCAGGTCGATATTCTCTCCGGTATTGTCCCAAACAAGTGGCAATATATTTTTTCCTGCAAATTTTGGATTGATGGCAATATTGTCGTTGTTGTCTTTGTTGAGAACGATCTCTTCCCATCCTGTTACCTTCAGGTTGTATTTTTCGAACATTTCAAGTGCTCTTTCAAGGAAATAGCCATGCAACTGTCGCGGACTATTAATTTCGGGCAGAGTTTTCAACAATTTGGTGCAAAGCGGCGATGCTGACCAGGCGCCATTTGGCACTTCGTCGCCACCGGTATTGAATAGTGTCATTTTTAATCCGGCCTCCTCGTACATGGCCATAAAATCACTCACCACGGTTTCGTAGAAATGATACACCGACGGAAGAGCCACACACACAATATTGTCCTTATACATTTGCGCCGATATGTAAACTGACTTGTCGTTGGGGTCGATCAAACGGAATTCGTTGGCTTTAACAGAGTCGCCCTGCGCCATATAAAAATCGTAACGGGCTTCCATGGCTTTAATGGCAGCACGGGCATGACTTGGAAAACACACTTCGGGAATAACCTGAACATGACGCTGGTCGGCATATTTGATAATTTCCTTAAAATCCTCGCGGGTATAAAATCCTTTTCCGTAATTGTTTTCTGAATCGGGATCCGGGCCCGATCCAAACGATGGAGCAAGCCAGTTTTTCGAGTCGCGGGTATGACCGCGTTTGCCACCTACACGGGTTAGTTCAGGCAATCCGTTTATTTCGATCCGCCAGCCTTCATCCTCGGTAATACGGATGTTCAGTTTGTTCACCTTATACATTGCCAGCAAATCGATAAGCTTTAACAGGTCCTCCTTTTTATTGAAATTGCGCGAAACATCGAGCAGGAAACCGCGGTAACCAAAACGGGGTGCATCGAGAATCTCTACACTTCTGATGGTCACCGGAAGCTGACTTGTATAAGCCGAGGCCGGCACCAGTGCCGACAAGCTTTGAATTCCGTAAAAAACACCGGCAGCATCGTTGCCTGTAATCACTACACCTTTTCCTTCAGTAACAGCAAGTTTATAGGCTTCTTCTGAAATTCCATTTACTTTTAATGGCACGGTTTCCAATGTAATCGAATTTGGTTCTGTGCCTTTTCCTTTTCTCATCAGCAGTTTCGTTCCAAAATGCTTTTCTACCGATGTTACCAGAAAGAGAGCCTCTTTTTCAAGTCCGCTGGCATAATAAACCAGTGTAGATTCGTTCAGAACCACACTGCCTTTTCCGGGTTTGGTCCGAAAAGGAGTTGGAATGATTTTGCCCACCTGGTCGGGTGGAAGAACGGGAATATGCTGGTTCAAGATATATTGACTGGCGGCGGTAGGAACCGTTGAAACAACAGCTGAATCAGGAAAAACGCGGTACAGGTCGTTGTAAGGCGAAACAGTTACATCGCCTGCTTTAATAATTGTTTCAACATTGTTTTTACTGTTGAGAACAAAATATGCACCTAACGGTGCATCTCTTTCCTTTACAAGCATCCCTTTATACCGATACCCGAAAACCAATGAATCGCCAGGATTAATTTTAAAACTACTTCCAGGTACAAATCGGTATAAATCGCCGTTTATATGTTCTACTGCTCCTTTGTCCGACTCGTCTGACGGCATTGGCACCAAAGTATTCTGATTGAAATACATAGCCCAGTTTCCGGTATTTACTGCTACAGAACCATTATTGATAAATGTGAATGCAGCCTTGCATGTCTCCTTTTCTTTTTTCGTGTTTTCAACAAGTTTCCACTTAACGGTCAGTTGTTCAAACTCTTTTGTATTTTGAACTAAATTACCCCAGCAACCTGTAAGTGTTGTTAATACATAAAACAGCGATATAATCCATGCAATGGTATTGAGGGATTGCCAAAAATTACGTTTCATATAAAAATAGAATTGTTAGTAGGGTTATAGTACCATCGTATTTTTCTTACAATAAGCGCTATACTGCCAATATGATGTTCAAATTTCAATGACATTCAAAGATATAAAAAACAACTTTATGCAAGTGCATTATAATAATCCTGCGTATTTCTGGAATTGGTCTGCAAGTTAAAGTTTCGGTAAATTT
>Ga0209668_10000657_pt1 | contig 14281 bp, 32 predicted proteins | sample FrelakmetPLP11PL_FD_187150 | JGI IMG/M metagenome (GOLD analysis project Ga0209668, IMG submission 187150) | Freshwater lake sediment microbial communities from the University of Notre Dame, USA, for methane emissions studies - PLP11 PL (SPAdes)... | ecosystem: Environmental > Aquatic >... | reverse complement strand
CACCACTTACAAGTAATTTTCTAAATGTAAATCCCGAAATATTTAATGTTATTGATTGTACAGCAACCGTTCCCGTTGTGTCTATAATTGTTCCTGCCGTATAAGTAAAAAGTCCTACTTGTTTATAAACTATTCCTGAAATAGTAAGTGTTCCAGCTGTGTTAATAGTTAAAATATTACTTATAATTGCTGTTGAATTTAATGCTGTCCATGTTCCTGTACCTGCATAGATTATTGCAGTTGTGCCTGATAAAGCAGCATTGATTGTAAGATTTTCTGTTATTGTCAATGTATTAGCATTGATACTAGCAGTTGAACCTGTTACAGTTAAAGTTTTAAACGTTTGATTTGCGGGTAGTGTAAAAATAGAAGTTGTTGCTAACATAGTTAAGTTAGCATTTGTACTAATTAAATTAAATCCTCCTAAAGTAAAACTTGTTACACCGTTACCTAAACTTAATGTACCTGTCAAAGTTAAGTTACTTCCTAATGTTATTGCTACTCCTGTAGTGGTATTAATATTATTCCAAGTTATACCATTGGTGATTAATGTTGTTGCCGCTCCAATATTTAATGTATTTCCTGTTGTAATAACAGTACCAACAACATAAGTTAAAGTACCTGTATTATAATAAACATTTGTTCCAAGTGTTAAAGTTCCAGCAGTGTTTATAGTTGTATTATTTCTTAATGATCCTGTGTTTGTATTTGACCAAGTACCTGTTCCATTAAAATTAAATAGAGTTGTTCCTGTTGTATTAGTAGTGGCTACGTGTGTTAAATTACCTACAATATTTAATGTATTGCCATTTATAATATTATTTGTTACTTCTAAATTACCACTTACGGACATATTATCAGCAAGAGTATAAGTAGCAGCACTTGAAAAACGTAAATTTCCAGTATAAGTTGTACCATTACTTGTTATTGTCATAGCAGTTTGAAGTAATAAATTTTGAGTACCTGTAATAGTATAACCACCTGTTCCAAAATTCATTATTGTTCCATTCACTTGCAATGTTGCAGATGTAAAAGCTAATGTTCCTAAAAAACCTGTAAGATTTAAGTTTGCACAATTTGAAACTGCATTTATTGTAGCCGTTCCAGCTCCACTAGATGCATTAAAAAATACATTATCTGCTGTTGTAGGAACAGATGCTCCTGAGCCACCTCCTGATGTTGCTGACCAATTTGTTGTAGAGTTATAATTTCCTGTACCACCTGCTATCCAATATCTATCTGCCATTATTCCTCTGTATTAGCTAATTTTTTTTCTTCTGTAATTCCCATATTGTAAATGCCTAAATCAATTTCTTCTTCTGATTGAGGATTGAAATGGTTAATTTTTACAGTAACCTTTGTTTGATAAGTAGGAAAGTCATACTCTACTAAAGTATATACCATTACATAATCAAAAAATGTTTCTGTTCCAGGTATTGGATTACCCTCTTCGTCATACTCCCAATAAACTTGTTGTTGAGGTAATTCTGTTCTTTCTAATACTATCCAAGTAAAATCCATATTAAGGTAGTTTAGTTATGAATACTGTTAACCAAGCTCTAGATAAAGTAGATGCTGAATCTAAGTTTATCGCTATTATATCTCCTGCAGTAACTGCTGTTGTCCAAGTGCTAAGACTTAAGTCAGAATTGATTTGTTGAGCAGTAAGTGTTGGTTTTTCAGTTCCTGTTATTGTATTTGCAACAGTAGGGATAATACCTGATGCAGTTTTCCATACATCAAAAACACAGTTTCCTGATACATCTCCAATCACTTGCCATCCTGTTATAGTTCCATTGTAAGGAATAGTAATATATCCTACTGTTCCTATAGAAGATATATCAATAGAAGCTCCAAAAGAACCTTTATCTGATCCCGCTGTTCCTCCACCTGAACCTGCTATTTGTATAAGTGTGCTCATTAGTATATTTTTTGTAGAACAAAGTTCTGTGATTGTATTGAATTAGCAGGATTTGCTGCTCCCCATTGTGCTGTAATAGTAAGTGTATTTGGTATTGTAGTATCAAAAGTAGTATTTGATATAAGTGCAAAATTAGTTCCATCAAGGTCGCCAGCAGCATTATGATTATAGCTATATTGACCATTAACAAATAATTCTCCTACACCTGGTCCACCAATTTTAGTAACGGTGAAATCAATAGTTAATTCAAAGTATTTATTAGTAGTAAGTTTCATTTGAAAAACTCCCGCATCTGCTATAGTAATACCATTTGATTTAACTTTAATGTGTATTGTTTCATTATTAGCACAAGATAAATACCCACACATCTTTGCAATAAAACTATCTCCTACTTGAAATGTATTTGGAGGAACTATTAAAGTGCCTACTCCTGCACCAACTAATGATTGTTCTACTATAGTATTAGTAATAGCAGTTCCTAATGCTGTTTGAGCATACAGTCCTCTATTATAGCCACTTAGACTAGGAGATATGTCTATATGTGTAGACATTAGATTAAATAAGTGTAATAATTATTAACTCTGCTCCTGCATTAGTTGTAGTATCATAAGCTACGGCTCCTAAAGTATTATTTAATGCTCCTGCATCAAAGTTTATTGTTTCTCCAGGTTTAAGAACTATACCTCCTACAATTGCATTACCAGTACCAACACTAGCAAATGACATAGAAAAATATCCTGCCCCTGCAGTATTATTAATACCTGACACTCTTTTAAAGCCAGGAGTTCTTTGTACACCTGTAGTATTAATTTCTACTGTTTGTAATATAGTTTCAATATCTAACAGTGTAGCTTCAATAGCTGTAGTATCTATGTTTAATTCTTTTAACTGATCACATACACATTGTAAACCCTGAAGTACTTTAAACTGGTAAGGAAAGTTATTTCCTTTATTTCCGTAATCTTTTAAATTTCCTATTGACATAGTTTCTTATTTTTTACCTTGTTGAACATATTTTACTTTTTGGTCATTAAACTTTAAAGTAATGTTTTTTACTTTGTTACCATATTTAGCAAGCAAATATTGATTTAAGTTAATCTTTTTCATAGTTATTTTTTAATTAAAAAATTCTATTACTGTTCCTTGTGGTACTGCAATTGTAAAATCAATAACAACTTCCGCACTAAAAATAGCACCTGCTGTCATTACTAATGTAAACCAGTGTTCATCAGAAGCTGATATTGTATTATCATCAGCAATAAAAGCAGAAGATACTAAAATTAAATTACCACCAGCATCTTCTACCAAAGCACCTCTATTTATTGCAGAAGCTACTGTATCATAAACATTAGTATCTGTTGCTAGTATAGTAGTATCTTCTCTCACTCTTCCAATAGTATTGGAACCAACAACTACACCAATAAGATATGCATAACTTGAAGCACCTGTTAATAGTGCCAGTCCTTGAACTCTGTATCTATCAAATACAGTACCATCTGAAAGGGTGATTTTTCCGGGTATAGGAGTCATAGTTGCTTGTACTTGAGGATCAAAGAAACCTTGTGTAAAAACTACTGAAGGTTCGCCTACTGCATTAGCCAAGTCTTTAAACTGAATTGCAGTAGGTTGATATGAACCATCATATCTAGAATCTCTAGTTCCTAATGGAATTAAATCTGAGTCAGCAGGAATTGTTTTTATCTTTCTACCTACAATTAGGTTGAAGAAGTTAGTTAAGTTATTTAACATTACTTATTATATTTAGCATTTGCTCTTTCACGGGCTTCTTCAAGCCATGATTTTTTAACCTCTACTACAGGTTCTTCTACTTTAATTTTTTTAACTTTTGCAGTCTTAGGCTTTACTTCCTCTACTACTTCTTTTGTTTTCTTAGTTGCCATGATTACTTAGTATAAAGTTCATAGTAAAGATAAAAAGCACCAAACCATTGATTAGCACCAGCAACACTTGGGTTAGCATTAAAAATACTAAACTCAAGTCCAGTTGTTACTACTCCTGTAGCTAATACATATGGTATTGCAGTATCGTCAAATTCTGGTGAATAGTAAACAGAATACTGAATATAAATATTCTCTCTATTAGCTACAGTAAGATCTAACTCAGGATTGTTAATATAAATTAGTTCAGCAGAAGCAAATGCTGGATCAGGACTTGATATATAAGTTATATTAGTGATATCAATAATTCCTTTCTGAGTAGTAACAGTAACTACATTAGTTACACCTAAATCTAATTCATATGATCCAGTATTAGCTACACTACCTGCTGCTACAAGATCCTTAATAGGCATAGCATAAGTTTTATACTTATCATCTCTCTTAGCAAATGTAACATCTGCACCAATTGCTACTAAATCCGTTTCAGGATTATTAGCTGTTGTTCTAATTAATTGCTCTTTACGTAAATAGAGCCAGTTTAAAATATCCATGATTGTTTTTTTATAAATATACAATATAATATACTAAAAATAATTGAATAAAAAAAATCCTCAATTAAAAAACTGAGGATCTCTTGGAGATAGTTTGAAAAAAAATCAGAACATTAATGCTCCGAGTATGAATGATAGGATAAGACAAAAGGCAATCAGCATGTTAGCAAAGCTTCTTCCTTGTGGGTCATCCTCATAATAATTGTGCATTTTGCTAAGCACTGGTTTATTCATGACATTGGATAAGTACCACAATACCACTATAAAACCAATAATAACTAAGCATAATATAATCTTCATAGATAGACAAATATAAAACTTATTTTTATTTATGCAAATATCCAGAGTATATTATATTGAGCATGCGCAATAGATGACTATGTGGGATTACCACACAATTACAACATCACCCTCATTGAGGACAAGTTTAACTTCACCATCAATATCAATACGCTCAACAACTTCCATGTTAAGTGATCCTGTACGGATATATACTTCATCACCTACTGCTACTTCTTCTACTTTGTCACCTACTGCAAAGATTGTAAGTCTGTTCCACATCTTTACTGCTTCTGCCATGATGTGTTCTTCATCTTTTGCACTCAACTCAATAGCTGATTTTTTTCTTTGAGGAATATTAACTAAAATAGTTCTACCTCTTAACTTTTTAAACGGTTGCTTTGTTGCCATTACTTATGATTTAAATGTAATTACTTTTACTACTGCCATCTGAGCATTAACTAGTTCACCTACTGCATGATCAAATAACAAGCTTTTTACTGGAGATTTCTGCTCTGTGTTATAATTATCCTTCATAAGGTTAGCAATCTCAGCCATCATTGACTTTACTTTAACCACCTTGTCTTCATTAGCAGAGTCAAACTCAATTCCTACTAGAAGTTCTCCAAATGATAAGATTTTAGTTTCAATAATAGTTTGTCCTTCTGGCACACTAACTACTGGTTTGTTTGTTTCCATATTTATTTTTAATTAGTTACTTCATCATAGGTAAGTAAAAAGATATCAGGTTTACACGGGTAAAACTCACCCTTAATCCCCTTGATAATATAGTCTCCAACTGAAGCTTCCATATTACCTTCTAAAGTTTGAATGTTTAGTTTTAAATTACCCGTCTCAAAATCTGTATTAAAATAAGATAGAGTACAAAAATCAAATATCTCTCTTCTATTATCTCCAGTCCATTGAACAGCTTCTATTTCAATAGGCTTTTTTACATATCTACGCATCATACTTCTGGTTAGAAGGTTGTTTAATAGATTCTACTTTAGATGCTTCTTCTGGTAATTCAGTCAAAAGACTTAACTTAATCTTTTCTAAGAGACCTATAATAGGTAAACTACCATAGGCATTTTCACTTACGCGAACTTCAATTCCTTCTTCTTTCTCTATGATAGAGATAAATACTTTTTCTTCCATGTTACACAGTTTGTTGGTACAACAAATATAAAAACTTTTTTTGTTTAAACTAAAAACCCCAGAAAAATTTCCAGGGTTTCAAGCTTTGAACAATTGATTTTATGATATGAACATGTACAAATATATTAAATTATTCATTATCATAAAACATTCTATCAGAATCTTCAGTATGCCATTTTTCATAATCTTCTACATTGTAGAAATCCTTACATACTAGATAGTCTGGTTTCTCTGGAAATGACTTAGTAACAAATGAAGGCTCAGACCATTTAATCCGGTTATTAGGTTGAAGAGCAATCTGACCATTATCAAGAAGTATAATATGATGAGACTTATGCTCATCAGGAGTCTCTGATAAAGTTAAATCTGTATTCATATCATTACTCCCCCAGTTAATGGTGCCATAGTAACTTCCTTTATACCACTTCCTATCTTTAGCATAAAACTCTACAGGAGCATCTTTTAAATAGTTCAACTGCAAGAGAGTAAAGTTGTATGAGAAGCAATTCCATATCTGCAGATAATGAAATGGTAGATCCGGATCTGGTAGTTGTGGTCTGGTCATTAGAGCATGTGATGGTAGTTTATCCCTAAGCACTCCATTCTCTAGAAGAACTTGAAACAATGCTGCCTGTCCCGGCATGCATCTAACAGATATTATTACCCCCGGAGTAAATTCACCTTTACCCTTAGTATGCTGATACATGTATTCATCTCTAACAAATACCTTCAGCGGAAAGAAGTTGTGCTCTATATATGCCATATAGCAAAGATAAAGTTTTCTGGTTACATCCTACTAATGCTACTGACATGAGTTAAGTAATATACTACGGCATACAGAAATGTTTTATACTAGGGAAAGTGTGGACCCCCTATAAAATGAACCCCCGGCAAAATTCCACAGGGTGGTACCCCCCCCATCAATTCCTAGGCAATGTCTGTACACTAGAATAAAAATTAAAAAAATATCCTGGCAGGAAAGTTCTGCATGGTCAGTAGATAGATGTGATGTGATACTAATGATGATATGTTATGTACTATGTATTGATTAGGAGAGGGGAGGGTGTGCTGACACACAAGCCAAGCTCATGTATGAAGAGACAAAGTTTTTATTATATATATAGAGGGGAAAAGAGCCTTCGGCAGCTTCTTATACAGCTTAATACTATTATGGATTAATCAAATAAAACTATAGTTATGATTGTACAATTTATGATTGAAGAGATTGAAGGGATTTTAATCTTGTTAGGCAAACCTGCTGATGCAGTTATGTTAGATGCATTTAATGCATTACCTGTTGAAGAGGTTAAGGCTTTCAGAGACAGTATAGCAGAAGAGTTTGGGATATTAAACCCAAGTAAACACTTACTGTTAATAGATTAAGTAAAGGGGGAGTGATCCCCTTTTCTTTTTAAATAAGCCTTCGGCAGCCTTTGGTACAGCTTTATACTGTTATGGATAATATATTGTTTAACCCATTTAAAAACTATTAAAAATGGAAACTGTAAAAACACAAGGGATTTTGAAATCCGTAGGTAACACTGTTAAAGCAAATGTTAATGGAACAATGTTCCGTACTTGCACTGTTGAAATCTCTGACAAAGTATACTTTGCAAAGATTTGGGAAAAGTCATTCCAGAACGGTGTAACTATTGGTAACCCTTACACTGTTGAATTACAACAAGACGGGGATACTGTTTGGTTAACTGTACTTAACGGTTCAAGTGCAAACATTGCAAGCAAAGAAGACTTTGCACACTTGTTTGCAGGATTAACTGTATAACAAAATTGAACACACTCTTAACGGGGTGTGTTCTTTTTTTCATTCTTGTGATCCTATGGTGTTTTAGAGATCCAAAATTACGGGGGTAGTATCCCATAAACATTGGAAAACATTGTTGGATTGCTAACTTAGCCTCTGGCATCCTTGCATACACAGAACATTGTGTTCTATTGAGCGGTCTTCAGAAGACATCTATGGTTGTATGTAGCAAATATTTGTAAAAATTGTAGGGGTCTGCAGGAGACAACTAAGATTGTTTGTAGCAAATATTAATTTGTAACTAGTTGAGGATAAATAACTTAGGATAAGTGTGTGAATGAAAGTGATAGAATGTGATCAACCTTCAACTAATATTAACCTACCTTAGTCAACACATATTCCTACTAAAGCCTTAGACTAATACAAATTATATAGCTACATACAAGTAAGTATAGCAATCACACTATTACTATTACTCTATATACTATCTTATCTATTACTTGGTCTTTAAAGAAGACAGTAAAGGCTACCGGGATATTGATTTGAGCCACAAAAATATTATTAACCAACTTAAAACTTAACTTATGGAAAAAGTAATTGACATTGGCTACAAAGTAGCAATTATACTATGGTTCTTTATTGAACTATATTACTTGATAACAACTTAAAACTTATACTTATGTTTATTAAATACACTACATTCTACTTAACTATTATAACTACTATAGGTGTAATAGCTTTATTTCTATTCCCAAGAGATCCCAAATTAAAATCAACTGAGTATCTTATGGAAGTATATGATGATGGATACTACATATACTGTGACCAAGGATTTGTTGGTGTTGTTCCTTTAGGTAACACAGCACTGGATTCATTAATGATAGATTATAACCAATAACTAACTTAAAAATATACTTATGGAAAAGACTCACAAAATAGATCTTGTTGCTATGATTGATGCAAGAATTAACATGTATCAGAAAGCTGATACTAATGAACCTTTCTATCAAGGAGCTATAGCTGCTCTTAGAAGTTTAGGAGAAGAACTACAAATGTCTATTGAAGCTGACATAGCTGCAATGGAAAGCAATACAGGAGAGTAATCTTCTGTGTATTAATTAACTTAAAAATATATGATTATGAAAAGAATGTCACAGTACAATTGGAATTGGTGGTTTATAATAAACCTTATTGGTATTGTCATTGGTATGTCTATTGCTCTAGTAGCAAAAGATACTGATGAGCTATGGTTAGCTGATATAATATTAATTATCACCGTAATATCATTTATCCCTTGCCTATATGTAGGCATGAAACCAGAAGAATAACTAAAAACAAATAATATGAACAATCTATTTAACATTATCCTTATTGTATTATCAGGAGTAACTTGTATTCTAGCTGTCACAGCTGAAACTACAGAAGTATTTATGCTTGCTAGCACAGCAATGTTTTTATGTGCATTACTATTTCTATTAAATCTTAAACACCCATTATTTAAAAAATAAAAGTTATGATCCTAACCAGTACAAGGATTTAGCTGATTAACTTTGTACAATTGATTAACTCTTAAAACTCTGATTATGAAAAAAACAAATCTTTACATTGCTATTTACTTTACAATAGCAATTATTTTTGCTTCACTTGTTAGCTCTTGTGCTACAACTCATGCAAAGTGTGATGCCTATGGTCAGGCTAACTATTCACAGAATCAAGATACTGCTTCTAAGTAAGTATTCTTGTAATGATCATTATAAGAGAGCTCAAAAGGCTCTCTTTTTTTTATTTACTAAAATTATTTGTTATGTCAATGAGAAAACTACAAGAGGAATTAGAAAACCTTAAAGATGAATTGTATGTGCTTCACTTTGCTGAAGCAAGTCCAGAACTTTATAAACAAAAGAGATCTGAAATTGAATACAAAATTGCATGTCTTGAAGAAAGAATTGAAGAAGAACAAAAGCTTAATCCATTTAGAATGATGCTATTTGGATTTATTATCATTGCCTGCGGCATAGTATTATGGGCGTATGTAGCAAAACATTAATAACTAAAACTATCTGATTATGAAAAAACTGATTAAATACTTTGAAAATATCAATCTTAATATAAAGTTTGCTTTTGGGTTTATTTTACTATTATCATTGATGAGTTTAACACTTAACTATTCTAGTAATGAAAAGCTTATTGCTATACAAGGAGAGACTGAAGAAATAAGCAAGATCATTATAAAGGATGAAGTCCAGTTTTCTGAACAGGAACTTAAAAATCTATTGCTTGAACTTAACATAAGATTCCCGCACATAGTATTAGCTCAGTCTAAGCTAGAATCTGGAAACTTTAAATCACGTATCTTTCTTGAGAACAATAACATGTTTGGAATGAAAGAAGCCAAGAGAAGACCAACTACTAACAAAGGCACACAAAATGGACATGCTTACTTTGAGTCATGGAAAGATTGTGTTATTGATTATGCATTCTACCAGGCTGCATATCTTAATAGTCTGAAAACAGAAGACCAGTACTATCAGTATCTTTCAGCTAGTTATGCTGAGGATCCTAATTATGTGGTTAAAGTAAGACAAATGGCAAATTCACTTAAGTAATTATTAAAATCTAATGATGAATAATACTATCACATCTGTCCTTGGTTTCAACTTTAATGTTGAGATCAGGGATCAGAATGATGAGGTTATTAGGACTGGAGCTAAAACTACATATTCATGTGGATATAAGAAAAGAAAGCCTAAGCCTTGCATTCTAGACACAAGTTTCTTTACACACTATAATGAAGCTCTCTTAGCTAAAATAAGAGACTATAGAAGACAAAATGATTAAGTATGAATATATCTGTAACCTATGATGATACTGACATAGCAAAAGCTCTCAGTAAAATTATTAAAGATCCTAATTCTGAGGAATTTGTCAAGCTGATTACCCCAATGATATGCTCTAGTGCGCAGGCATGTAACCAATTCTTTAAGCTTATGCTTGGTAATAAACTACCCGATGTAATGCCGGTTGGTACATTGTGCAAATTAGAGGTGAGTCAGTTAGGATATGGTAGTAACAAAAATGAAATCAGAGATAGATATGCTGATGCTGATGATAAAGTAGTTGTTACAGTGAAAGAATTTAGAGGATATCATGAGTATTCTGATTATGAGGTAACTTATAACAATGTAAAGCCTAATGGTGATACAAATATTGAGAGTACTTATACATCTACTAGATATCTAGACATAATTGAAGAGTTTTAAGACAGTATATCTGTGGATATGCTTTTCCTGACCAAATGAGTAGGGGAGAGAAATCTCCCCTTTTTCATTGTGTAGCTATATAATGCCAAATTTTAAAGATTTAAAGATTAAACATGTAATATTAAATCATACATTTACTAATCTTTATGTATTTAAAATGTTATATCAGCTGCCCAACGGCAAGGTAATTTATATTTCCATTGAGCAATTCCTAGAGCTCAGTGATGAAGACATCCAGTATATGATGTCAGTAGATTATGGTGAACATGCAACAAATCCTTTCACTGATTCAGCAGTAATACAAAATTCAAAAGAAAAACACTATGATTTTGATTATCTAGTAGATGATGAAAATGATAATGAACCCATATCAGATGATGACCCATTTGATGATATAATAGACCTTACGGATCCTTTGGATTATTAATATTCTGACTTGCAATAAGAATATTATCACTTACTTATAGCTTGAGTGATTATAAGTATAGTATTTCTACTCAAATTCAATTCAATTATTTTCTAACAATTAATTTTTGTGCTATGAACTCAAAAGTAACAGTTGTGGCTGATGCTACTACAAATGCAGTGATTAACAAATCAAACAATCCAGAGTATGGTTATGTTAAACTTGCTCAACCAAGAACAACAATTGATGATAATGGTTTCCTAAGAAGAACAGTATTAACAGCTTTAATTCAGGCTCCAATTGCAATTTTGCAGGAGATGGGTTATTATGCTGGTCAAATCTTAGAAGGTAAGATTATCATTAAAGAATCATTGACTCCTTTCAACAAGAAAGATCCAAGCCGTGATTTGAAAGTTGCTGGTAAAAGTGGTATTCCTTGTACTATTAATGGTAATCCTATTTACCGTAAAACTGTATATGCTCAAGCAGGTAATGCTGAGGATATTACAATTCAACATGATAATACAGAAGAACTACGCAATGCTTATGCAGCAGAGCAAGGATCTTCTGCTATTCAACCTAATCAAGAGTTTTCACTCTAATAGGTTAATAATGATCACTATAGGGAGCTGAGAAATTGGCTCCCTTTTTTTATTGTTTAAATTAAATGTATATGATTATGGAAAAGCAAAACACAAAACAAAAATTTGAGTATTCAGGGAATCTTGAAAACTATCAACTGATTAACCAACGTCCAACTCTAATGCAGTATGAGACAGATTGTTATTCTCAGTATCAGAACTATCTCTATAAGAGAGCACTTTATGGCCTGGAAGCATTATCACCACAAGAAATGACTGCAATGTGCAGTAAGAAAAAACAAAGAGTGATTAATGTTTACAAGAGAGCACAAGTTGTACTTAATAAGTTTAAGCAACAAGTTACTATTCAGTATACTAATGTTTTCTTCAAGACTTTGTTCCCAAATAGTCCAATTACAGACTTCTTATTGTCTGAAGTTGAGACAGATGAGAAGTTCAAAAACACTCTAACTTTTAAAGATTTAAACATATCTAAAGAACAAATTATCACTATCTTTATGTCTGAAGGAATTCTTCCTAAAAACTTTTTAAGTTTAGAGAGAGATCCAAATCAATTACCAAGACTAAGAAATGATAAAGCTTAAGATTTGTGATGGATGTGGCAAAGAAAGGCCCATCTGGAAGAGTAGCGGAACTGGGGGATTAAAATTATGCCAACAATGCTGGAGTTGCCACAAAAGCGGAGAGAATATACAGAAACCAACAAGTTCTGAAATCCCCCGTGTTTCTGCCAAAAGAGCAAAGAAGGATGCTGAGTATAGTAAACTAAGACAAAGGTATCTTACTGATAATTTTATGTGTGTAGTTAAGGTGAACGGATGTGGCCATGGTGCCACTGATGTGCATCATACATACGCTGGCTCAAACAGAGAAGCCTTTTATTTGGTGCAAAGTACATTTTTAGCTGTGTGTCGTAACTGCCATTCTTGGGTACACTTAAACCCAGAAAAAGCTAGAATACTGGGATATTTAAAATAGTTTACTATATGGAAGAAACAATAAACTTAAAGTGTGAAAAATGCGGAGTTGATTATCAAAAACCATCTGTGTTTAAAGATTATCTTGTAGCAACAAAACACAATGTATTCTACAAATGGAGTTTAGCATTTTGTGATAACTGTAGAAGAGAAAAAGAAAAAGAAGCTTTAAAGGCTTTACCTGATATTTTAAAAGCATTAGGTTAAGTAAACATTTAAGAAATAGTCCTATGATTGTAGAAATCTGTAATTACTGTAATCTGCTCTTAGGAGTTGTTATGGTAAATAAAAAACCATGCTGCCAGTTTTGTGCAGAAGAACAAGAAAGTCTTAAACAACAAGAACAATTACCAACTAATCCTGCAGATGCTAGAACAATGAATTGGTTAAAATGATTAAATGTATATGATTATGAATTATAAAGTATGTACTAAATGTGATACTAATTTACCTGCTACAAGAGAACATTTTCATATTATGAAAAAAGGTAAGTATGGTTTAAGAGCTATGTGTATAACTTGTTCTCGTGCATATGCAAATAGCAGAGTAGTTTTAGTACCAAAGAAGACTGAGAAAACTTGTAGTAATTGTAAAGAAGTATTTCCTTTAACCGGGGAATACTTTTTTACAAAAACTACTAAAAAAGGAACAGTTATTAAGGGTGTAAAATTATTTACTGATTCTATTAGTTTCAGACATGTTTGTAAAAAATGCAATGGTCTTTTAACAATGCAAAGAAAAGACAAAAAACTTATGATTAAGTATGGAGTTTCTACTGAAGAAGAACTGAAAGCTATTAAAATGAATAATAAAATAACAGCTGGTAAGAAAAATCTAAAGTATAATTATCCTGAAGGCATTAGTAAACAAGATGAGTGGAGATATAGAAAAATATTTGCTCAAGGTTATAGTATTGAAACTTATCAAGAAGAATGGAAAAAGAAATGGTGGGAAAGCACTAAAGCTAAAAGAAAGTATAATTATGGTCCTGAATATGAAAATACAAAAGTTCCTAAAAGCCTTATAATGAAGAAGGCAGTAGAAAATCTGACAGATGCAATAGTTGCTAACAGATTAGGTTTTAAATTAAAAGATGTTCCATTAGATATATTGGAATTAAAAAGAAAACAACTTAAATTTTATAAAGATGTCAAGAACAAAAAAAGTGAAAACAGAAACAATTTCTGAAGTTAGAGCTCAATTACTAACTATTGCAGATTCAACTGCTACAGTATTTGAAGAAACAAATGATCTTAAGGCAGCTGAATTAGCTTTGAAGTCATATAATGGAGCTGTAAATGCAGCTAAAGTACAATTAATGTATAAAAAATTAACAGGTGCACCAAGCATGATAGATTTTTTAGAAGATTAATCTTAATGGAAAAGAAAAAAAAGTACTGCTCAGGGTGTGATTCTGAGCAGTATATTTGGAAAAACTTTGAGGGCAATAAGTATTGCAAAAGCTGT
>Ga0209668_10000655_pt1 | contig 14306 bp, 14 predicted proteins | sample FrelakmetPLP11PL_FD_187150 | JGI IMG/M metagenome (GOLD analysis project Ga0209668, IMG submission 187150) | Freshwater lake sediment microbial communities from the University of Notre Dame, USA, for methane emissions studies - PLP11 PL (SPAdes)... | ecosystem: Environmental > Aquatic >... | reverse complement strand
CGCCGAATTCAGCCCGACCGACTGCAGCGACACGGCCGCCAGCTTGTTGAGCTTGATCCCATAGCCCAGGGGCTTCGGTTGAGCGCCCTCGAACTCGACGCGGGTGCGGTTGAGCGAAGCCTGTGCCTCAACGGCGCGCACCACCTTCGACAGGGTCTGTTCCTTCGCACCCGCCGTGCTCTGCTTGCCGACCAGCAACAGGACGTCGCCAACCTTGATGCCGGTGTTCGTCCCGGCAATATAGATCGTGTTCACGTCCGCCGCCTTGACCGTGCCCGATGACGGCACGGGGAGATCGAGGTCGAGCGGATGAACGCTTGACACATCGACAGCGGCGGCATCGGCGCCGAGTCCGACGCTGATGCCAAGCATGAGCAGCGTCCCGCCGCTGATGGCCAACTCCTGTGGACGCAGCTGCCGCGGGCGAAGTGCGTTCCACTCCACGCGCGCGGCGATCTCCTCGCCGGTCTCGAACGGCTCCGGCAACTCGCCCTGGCCCGGCACGCTCTGCACGCGCATCCCCTTCGGCACGCGGGCCGTCAGCGGTGCGCCGACCGCATCGTCCACCTGGAACGCCAGGTGCGCACTGGCCGCCACCCCCGGGCTCAACTGGTAGCCGATCAGGCCGGCCAGCTCCACGATTGAGCGGCGCTCTGTCGCCGTGCGCAGGTAGCCCTCGTTCGCGATGCGCTCCTGGTAGAAGGTGAGCACGTGGGCGACCACGGCCCACGCGTCGAGCAGCGCGATCGCCGGGTCGTCAGAGTCCCGGGTCGCGAGCTGGACAAGCGGGTAGCGCAGCACATTCGGCGCGATTTCGATGTGCTCGCGGGACAGCTGCGCCATCATCCGCCGCAGGACACCTGCGTAGGTGCTGATCGCGTAGCTCAGGACCGGCAGCCCCGGCGCGTTGTACAGCGTCGGCTGCGCAGCGACGGTCTCGCAGCAGCCGCAGCCGTGCAGTTCATCCGCCATGGCTACGCGCCTCCCTTCATCACGAACTCGATGCGCCCGTTCTCGGGCAGGCTCGGGTTATTGTCGACCCGTGCGATTTCCAGCCTGTGGATGGGAACCATGCCGGCGTCGCGCTCACCGTGGGGATCCTGGCCGAAGCGTGTGAAGCCGTCGGCGGACATGTCCACGCGCTGCACGCCAGGCACCTGCATGGCGCGCGCGACCAGTTGACTGAGATAGACCGGCTGGCCGAACGTGTAGTTGTCCGGATGGAAGAACCCGCGCGTGCCGTCGGCCAGTTCGCGCGTGCCGAATGCGTCGAGCAGCGCCTGCTTCACGTGCGCGCGCAGATAGCCGGAGAGCACGCATACCTGCATCGCGATGTCGAGGGCGACGTAGCGGGGGCCGTCGATCTCGAGGTCGTAGCCCGCCATGCGGAAGCGCTCGAGGAAGCTCCGCAGATCCTGTTCGAATTCCCGCGTCACCGGCTTCCCGCCGCGCCGATCGACGGTGACGAACATCGTGTGGAACATCCCCGTCCAGCGGCGCGTGCACGAAGCGCGCTGCACCTCCGGGTGCAGTTGCGCGGCGGAGGCGTAGTCGGCCTCCGTCACGGCGCGCTGCTGCGTGCGGAACGCCTGCGGAGCGTGCAGCCTCACCTGTCGCGTGGGCTCTGCGGCCACGCCCCCCCAGGCTGGGAGCGGATTGCGGACCTTCACACCGGCGATTGCGGGCTGCACCTGCGTCAGCGCATCAGCCCCAACGTTGCCGGCCGATCCGCCGCCGAGCCGGTATTCGGTTGAGAAGCGGACGCCGACCTGCGGCTTCCGCCCCGAGACGCCGTCTCCGAATCGCAGGTGAGCCCTCACGTCTCCGCGAGCGTCGACCTCCGTCTCGACCACGAACTCGGGAGCGAACCGGTCGCTGTTCAGCAGATCGCGCTGCGGCCGCCACGTCTCGCCACCGGCGCGCAGCAGAATGGCCGGAAGCGCGGCTCGCGGATCCGCACGGGTGGCCGCCGCGGCGGATGTCGCGCGGGCGGCGCTCTCGTCGAACGCGACCGCCTGCGCCAACCCCGGTCGCTTCACGACGGGCCGGTACGAACGCGCTCCAACCTCGGCCGGGATCAGGTCGCCGCCAGGCTCCGCGGACACGAACGTCTGCCCGTGATCGGCCAGCGCCACGTTGCCGCGCGCCACGGCCGCGCGCACGCCGCCTGCGAACTCGTTCACACAGAGCGGAAACGGCAGCGCGTCCTCATCGTGCCAGCGCACATCCAGCACGACGGCCTGCGTGAGCGGGTCGGTCCGCTCCACGGGCTCCTCCGCGAGCCTGACCGCGTGACGATGAGTCCGATCGGCGTCGATGGCCAGGCCGCTGCCGGCGCCCAGCACTTCTTCGAGGATCAGCACGTCTCCCCTGTGCAGACCGAGCAGCGCCCCGCCGCCCTCGAGGGTGGCGCGCGTCGCACCCACCGGCAGACAGCACCGCGCATCGCTCCACGTGTAGAACTGGATCGCGTTCCGGCTGACGCGCAGTTCCACGACGTCGTGCATGGTCTCGAACACCAGCGACGGCTGCGTCTCCGTCTCGGCGGCAAGCACCACCGTCCCGCCCGGGAGCGCCGGCGCCACGGTCGTGCCGCGGTCCGCGTCGGTCTCGAACACCAGCCACGCGCGCGCATTCGCGCCGTCGTGCATGGCGTAGTCGACCAGCCGCGAGTGTCGGCGCACGCTGGCCCGGCGGCGTGCGGTGCCGAGGTAGGCCTCGGTCGCGACGGCGTCCTGGTAGTAACTGAGCTGGTCGCCGGCGTAGGCGAGCAACTCGACCAGCGTGATCCCGAGGTCGGCCGGGTTGCGCTCACGCCAGTCCGGCATCGTCACCGCGAGCCGATCGAGGAGCAACTTGCGGAAGCTGGCGTAGTCCTTCGCCAGGTAGTTGATCGGCGGCACCGGAAGCAACGGCTCGGCGCACTCGGCGCCTGTCGCACAGTCGAAATCGCCCGGGCAGTTCACCTTGAACGAGAACGGCACCGCAGCGAGCATCGGATCGAAGCCCGGCGGCGCGTCGCTGACTGCCGGCGACGTGACCAGTTGGAGCGTGTAGGTCGAGTAGTCTCCGCTCCGGTCGGTCCTCAGCGTGACCACTTCCGCCACCGTGCCTGTCAGCGCCTGCACCTCGACGTCGCTCACGCGCACGCCGCCGACGATCCGGAAGTTGTCCTTCGTCAGGCCGGCGACCGGGTGGATGAAGTGCACGAGCAGCGTGCGCTGATCCGCCGGTGCGACCTCGATGAAGTCGATACCGTTCAGGAAGTTGACCTTGCGGACGTCGTCGCGGCGGCGCCTGTTGGCGCAGAAGTACTGAGTCATCGCGCTAGCTCACGCCGGCCTTGATGTCTGCGGTCTGGCGCTGCCCGGTGCGATGGACCACGTAGTCCACGCGCACCTGCAGCGAGGCATCGACCGCGTCCACCTGCACGGCCTCGACATCGATAAGATCGCTGAGATACTGCTGCAGGTTCCCCTGGATCATGAACTGCACGGTCGCAGCGAGCTCCGGGCTGTTCCCGGCGAACACGAGCTGCTGCAGGCCGCCGCCGAAATTCGGCCGGTTCACCCGCTCGCCGGGTCCCGTGAGCACCAGCTGTTCGACGAGGTCCCGGATGTGATCGTCGTCACTGGTGACGGCGGTCCGCTGGCGGTTGTCGAAGTGAAACGGAAAGTCGATGTTCATATCGCCGTCACCCGGGTCTGTGTTGCGACGATCATCAGCGGCGTGCCGTTCGGCGCGCAGAGGGCCTGGCTGTCCAGCAACAGCAGCGGTTGGCCGTTCGACGTCACGCGTGTCGCCGCAGTCACCCATGTTGCGGTCAGGCAGGGCGAGGGCGCGCCGCTCACATTGAACGCGCAGCCGGCGACAATGTAGGGAGCGGTCACGGTGGTGCTCGGCTGCCCGCTCACCAGCACGCGCGGATTGGGCGCGGCCGGCTGGGCCTGGCCGCCGTGCGCGCACAGCACCGTGGCGCCAGCGTGGAGCATGAATCCCGGCATCTCCGTCTCCTTCCCTGCTACACGACGACGAGTGCACCGTTGTTGACCGTGACGGTCGGTCCGGTCATCACCAGACTCGCGCCCTTGCCGTTCTGGATGTAGATACCCGTGTCGTTGACGATGATGGTGGCGCCGGTCGTGCTCTTCAGCATGATCCCGCCGGTCGGACCTGGCAGGTCGCTGATGACGATGCTGTTCTGCATCGACGTCTGCAGTACGATGCTCGGGCTGGCGGGATTGCCAGCCAGCGCCAGCGCGGGAACCTCCGCGGCCGAACCCCAGAAGCCGCCCGTCCAAATCGGGTAGTCCACGTCGCCGTTCTCGAACTCGATCCACACGCCGGCGCCGATCGGCGGAATGAAGTACGTCCCCTGCTGGATGCCGGCAATGGGGACGCAGGGCACCGCCCACGATGAGGGGATCATCCCCAGCACGTCGGGCACGATCGCGCTGATGCGCCCGCGCTGTTCGGGGTCGATGTTCATCACCACCGTGCCGCGATACTTTCCGTAGTACTTGCTGTCAGTCGCCATATGAAGAAACCCGTCACGCCGGTACGGTTGGGAGTGTCGAGATCAGCCCGTTGCGCACCAGCTTGAAGCGCTGCGTGTATTCGCCGCGCCGGATCAGATGGGTGACGCTCTGCACGTAGTGCAGGCCGTCGAACGCCAGCCCCGCGCCGCGCACGCCAACCAGACGTCTCGGCTGCAGGACGCGGCCGTAGCGAAGGACGTCGAGCGAACCGTCGCCTTTCACCGCATCTGCCGTGCGCGCCGCTTTCGCCATGCCGATCATCAGCGCTTTGGGGATCGAGTACTTCGACACGCCCTCGATCGGCCTCAGTTTCAAGGACAGCGGCTCGACGGCGCCGAGCGGCGGGCTCAGCGGCGTGATGTTGGGAATCGGAATCGGGATCGGAATCTTGCTCAGTTCGTTATAGACGACGACCGCCGGCATTTCCCGCATCTGGTTGTCGAAGGTGAACGACAGCGCCTCGCAATTGGTATGCGCGTCCATGTTGATCGTGAGCGCCGGCTGCGGCACTCCCACCTTGATCTGCGGCCCCCAGTAGGCGACGCTCACGCCCGGCGTCGACTGCGGCTCGAGGTAGAACACGTAGCCGACCTTGTCGGCCAACTCGTTGATGTAGTCGAGGTCGGAGCCCTTCTGCGACGGGACCCGGTTTGTCGGGATCGGCACGTCGATCATCACGCTCGGAATCACCATGGGCACGATGCCGAGAAACGCGTATTTCAGCAGCAGCAGGCCGACGCGCCCTTCGGCGGGTGTGGCCGGAAACGGAAAGCCGCTGAAGTCGATCTGCTTCATCACGACGCTCAGGTCCTCGCCCGTAATCGACAGCGTAGAGTGCGCGGCGTCGACCCCCGGCAGGACCTGCTGCTGGGTAACGACACCGTCGATGAGGACGGAGGGCATGCCACCCACGGTGACCATGACCACGATCCGGAGGATGCTGATCGGCGCCGCGCCGGCGCTGAGCAGGAACATCGTCTCCAGCGGCGAGCGCTTGCCGATGCTGAACTGCAGCTGGAACACGCTCGGCCCGGAGTCGTTCACCGTGATCTCGACGCTCTGCAACGCGTCGAGCACGACGCGCGGCGCAGGCACCGGCACGGCGGGCCCGATCAAGAGCGTGAGATGCACTCCCTTGAGCATCCGGGAGCCTACTCGGCGCTCGGCGCGGGAACGCCGTCGGGCAGCGTGATGCGGATCACGGCGCCTGCGGCGGCTGTCAACTCTTCGGGGTGCAGCACCGGATTGGCGTCGCAGATGCGCCAGAACTGCTCAGGGTCGCCGATGTACCGCGCAGTCAGCACATCGAGCCGCTCGCCCTCGACGACGACATGCTCCTGCAGAAGGGCGAAGTTCGCGGGCGACGGCACGAAGCGCCGGCGCAGGTAGACCACCTGCTTCCCGTCAGGCAGGGTGTGAACGGCCGTCTCGGTCGCCGCGTAGCGGCTGTTTGCCGGAAAGCTCATAGCTGCTCCACTGATTCATGTCTCGCGGCCATCGCTCAGGGAATCCCCGTGATGCCCAGGGCGCTGAGTGCGCCGGCCGTGTACCTCGAGGCCAGCTGCTCCTTGTTCCGCAGGTACGCCATGAAGATGTTGCCGGCCTTGTTGTCGAAGCCGAAATCGTCCACGCTCAGCACGCGCAGACCGAGACTGACCTTGGCGCGGATCGGATTCAGGTTCGGATCGAACGCGTCCTCGGTGATGGTCAGGTCGGTGATGCGCACCGGCGTCACGCGGTTCCTGCTCCACACGAACAGCGTCAGTGGCGACACCATCGGTGCGATCTCCAGCGTGCCGCTCCGCGCGAGGCGATTCAGTTCGTTGAGCTGCGAACTGGTCGGGGAAACAAGTCCCTCGAGCACCGCGAGGCTCGGGTGCACGCCCACGTCCCCCGCGGTCGTGTCTCCGCGCTCCAGCATGTCGGCGGCGTCGATCTCCGCCTCGAGCTTGAAGGTTTCGACGGCCGGTCCCTTCAGCCGCAGGGCATCGGATCGGTCGCCGGTCTCGACGCCCACGCTCTTCGGCTGGAGCGTGCGGCTGAGCGTCTCGGGGTTGTACTGCAGCGCAATGACGCGCCGAATCGCGCCCGACTCGGGGTCGATCACGACGATGCCGCCCTTCAGCAGACGCGGGGAGCTGGGAAACGTCGTCATGGCCTGCAACTCACGATGCCGCTCTTCTTCCCTTCCGCCGTCGTCAGGTACTCGTTCTGTGTGAACCCGACCTGGTCGGTGACACTGCAGGTGCGAGCGCCGGCATCCTTGAAGAAAGCGGCGATGTACTTCTGCACCTTCTGCATGTCGGCATCGGTCAGGACGCCGACGACGCCCTTGGAGAGATCGACCGGGAAGGGATGCGAGCGGAGGTATTCGATGAAGTCGGCGCCGTGCTGCCCTTCGTGCACGCGCAGCGTCGTCGTCTTGTTGCGCTTGTCGTCCTCGGTCGTGCCCTTGCCGTACGCAGAGGTGTCGTTCGGATTGCCGTTGTATTTCGTGCGAATGGTCACGCCGAACGATGTCGGATTGATGGGCACGTCCGTGCTGCCTGCCTTCATTGTGAGCTTGTCGACCACGCCGTTCTTGGTGCTCCATCCGTACGACGCCCCGAAATTCGTCGTCGGCCCCGTGGCGTTCTCGGAGTTGCCAAAGGTGTCGGACATGACCGTCACGCGGATGTTGCCGACCGTCAGGGAATACGACTCCACCGAGTTCATGATCGCGTCCCGCGAGACCGTCGCGCCCTCGGGCATCGGCGTCGAGATTTCCTTTCTCACCTCGAGGTACTCGAGCATGCGGGCGACACTCACCTTGGGATGCTTCTTCCCGTGCTCCTTGATCTTCGTGGTGAGCGAGTCGATCTCGGTCGTCCTGAGACCTGTCAGCCTGTCCCGGAGTCGCCAGTTTGCCAGGTCAGCATCGTCGAGCTCCCCGGCGTCGAGTCTCGCGACGACCTTCTTCCATTCCTCGATCTCGCGGGTGTCCCGGTCGTACGCGTCCTGTTCCGGCGTGGGCACAACACCGAGCGGTCTCCCGGACCTGTCTTTCGGCATCGGGGAGCGCCGCAGTCCATCCGTCTGCTGCAGGACATGCGCCAGTTCATGGGCGAGCAACCGCTGCCCGGCAGGACTGGCCGGGCTGAACTGCCCATCGGCAAACGCGATGTGATTGCCGACGGTCCAGGCCGCCGCGCTCACCGCCTCTGCACTCTCCGCCGCACGGGCGTCGGTATGAAGGCGCACGTGGCCGAAGTCGGAGCCGAAATGCGCCTCCATGCGGGCGCGCGTTGCACCATCCATCACCCGCCCGCCCGATCCCAGCACATCGTGGACGACGGGAGGCGCCGTCTCTCCGTCGGCTCCCCGTGCTCCAGGATCAGCAGAAGACGTCGCGCTGCGCTGCAGCCGCTTCTTCCTGCACGAGCCGCACTCGCCGCCGGCGTTGGCCTGGCCACACGCGCAGCGCTGCAGCACGGAGATGCCACTCAGGCTGAAGGGCGCGCCAACGCCTGCGCCACGCATGAACGCGTCGGCCGCACGGTCGGCTTCCTGCTCGAGCGGATCGTGGGCCGGGTTGACTCGCAACCACGGACGGGTCCGATCGGCTGTGTGGGGCTGGTTCGCCTTCTCAGATCTCATACGTCACCGCACCTTGCCTATGATCGGGGGAACCCGTTGGTCGACTCGGCTGGGCGCGTCGTGGAGCTCCGGCGCGATCGCAACCGCCACGGCCTTCGCGATGATAGTACCGAGGCGAGCCGTCGACGCATCAGTCCCGACGCCGAAGGTGCCTGCATCGATCCGCGCAGCGTCCATCGACGGCCGCTCGTGGAGGGCCGCGGCCCGGGCGGAGAGCAACACCGCCAGCTCACCCTGGACAGCATCCGCGATGGCTCGGCCGTGCCGCGGATCGAAGCCGTGGAGCACGAGATCGTCGATGACGAGTTCGATGCGCATGACGCTCACGCCCAGTCCCGGACTTCGGCGTCGGTCAGCGCCTTGTCCATCTTCGAGTACTCCGAGCGCGCGGCGTGCAGGACGTCGTGGATGCCGATGGCACGACCTGCGTCGGCAGCCAGGAATGCCGCATTCAGGGCGATGTTGCGGATGTTGCCGCCGGACACGTTGAGCCTCGCGAGCCTGACGGCATCCAGGCCTTCGGTGGGCGTCGCCGCGGGAAACACGCGCCGCCAGATCTCGGCCCGGCCGGCCGCGTCGGGGAACGGGAACTCGAGCACAAAGCGAAGCCGTCGCAGGAACGCGTGATCCAGCGCTGCCCGCTGATTGGTCGTCAGGATCGCCAGGCCGCGGTACGCCTCCATGCGCTGCAGCAGGTAGCTGACTTCGATGTTCGCGTAGCGGTCGTGGCTGTCCTTCACCTCGCTGCGCTTCCCGAACAGCGCATCGGCCTCGTCGAACAGCAGGATGGCGCCGCCACCTTCAGCCGCATCAAACACGCGGCGAAGGTTCTTCTCCGTCTCGCCGATGTACTTGCTCACGACCTGGCTCAGGTCGATGCGGTACAGGTCCAGCTGGAGTTCGCGCGCGAGCACTTCGCTCGCCATGGTCTTGCCCGTCCCGCTCACGCCGGCGAAGAGCGCACTGATGCCCAGGCCGCGGCTGGCTGTGCCGAACCCCCACTCCTCGTACACCGTGAGGCGCTGTCGTACGTGCACGGCAATCTGCCGGAGCACGCCAAGCTGCGCGGTCGGCAGGACGAGGTCGTCCCAGCCGGCGCTCGGCTCGATGCGCTGGGCGAGGTCGCCCAGCGAGGGGCGGGCCTGCAGCCGGCAAGCCGTCCACAACGCCTGGGGCGTCTCCGCGTCTGCGCCGTCGATCGCGGCGGCGATCTGGCCGGGGTTGAGATCGAACTGCACGGCGAGCGCGTCGAGGCGTCCGTTGAGGCCCTCGCCCCGCTCCCCGAGCGCGGAGCGCCACCATTGGCGTCGCTCGCCGGCACTGGGTGACGCGAGCTGCAGGCGCACGAAAGGCCTGATGCCCGCGTGGACACTGTCGTCGGCGCTGACGACGAGCGCCGTGTCAATGCGATCGGTAAGGGCTGTCACAGCCGAGGAGGTGCCCCCCTCGATCAGGAGGACGGCCGGCGACAGGAGCGCGTCGCGCATCCACAGGCGCGCGAACCGTTCGCGGTCACCGCTGTCAGACGCCACATCGTCGCCGCGGAGCACGAAGAGGCGCGCGCCGATCTCCGCGCAGGCGCTGGCCACCACGTCGCGCCGCGAAGGCGCGTCGCATCCGGTCAGCGCCACGGCGCTGTCCATCTGTGACGCGAGATGCCGGGACAGACGGGTGGCGATCGCCGCATGGGCGACCCACATCTCACCAGCCGGACGGCACGCCGCAAGCAGACCGTGAAGCGACTCGTCGAGGTAGACCAGCCCCGTGAGGTGATGCAGCGCCCGCTCGGTGATCGAGAGGCGTGCGTTCGCCAGCGCACCCTCCCGCCGCGACTCGACGTCGAGCAGGCGCCAGTAGCGCAGCGGGCCCGTCGGCAGCAGCGCGCTCCAGTGCGCCTCGTCGAGCGCGCGGCTCGCCAGCGCAAAACTCACGCGACCGGGGCCGTCGTGCTGCTCGAGGCGGCCGCACAGCGAGGACACGCTCGAATCCAGTTCCACCGCTGCGCACAGCAGCAGCAGTTGCGCTTCGAAGTCCGTCAGCCCGAACGCCGTGGACACGGCGCGCAGGGTCCGGGCTTGAACGGCCAGCGGGGCCTGCAAGCCGTCCTGCTGATCGAGGAGCGCCTCGAGCCGCGCACGTACGGCAGCCACGTCGCGGCTCAGGGAGTCCTGGATGACGCTCAGCGGCTCGTGGCGGGCGTCGTGCGTCACGGCGTCACCGTGACCTTCGGGGAGTCGAACTGCCCGGCCGCAAGGGCAAGCGGGCTCTCCGCTCCGTCCACGTTCACGTACGCCAGGTAGGCGCCTGGCACCATGGTCCGGACGCCGAAGGCCACGCTCGTCGTCGTGGTCGCTGCGCCGGCGATGCCGTTCTCCGGAGGAGCGGCGAAGCTGTACGCCCGAGCCGGCCGCGTGTCCGGCGCGTTGTGCTCGTAGAGATACAGCGTCACGCGCTGCGTCTTGGCGACTGCGGGCGTGAAGCCCACGGCCAGCGTCCCGGCCGCGAGTGAACAGGTGGCGGGTACCGTGATCGTGGGATGCAGCACGAACGCGGTCGCATTCGATTCGAACCCACGGTGTGGCTGGCCCGGCGCTGGCGCCCCCATCAGCAACTGGTGAATCACCTGCGTCGCCTGCACGCCCGCGCGCAGTCCGCCAACAGTGTTGAGGTCGATCGTGATGCGCGACTCCGTCGGGTCTGCGGGCGTCACCGTCGCCTCGCCGATCTGCACGCGGGTCACGTCGCCACGCAGGCCACTTCCCTCGATGCGGATGGTGCTGGCTGCCGTGATACGGACGTCAGCGGGCGGAGCCGCCGCGGAGACCACCTCACGGATGTGCGGGTGCGAGAGCGGCATCACATAGAGATTCGGCGTCAACACCGGAAGCGCGGCACGGGTCGACTTCTGGCTCTGGATCAGCACCACGGACGCGGTGTAGGCCGCTGTCAGGCGGAAATGATTCGCCTGGAATGCCGACCACAGCTTGCTGAGGTCCTCGATGGTCAGCGGCTCGGGCGCGATCTTCACCAGTTCGATCTGGTCGGCCAGGTCGGCCGCGGCGAGTGCCTGGTATGCCGGCGGCAGGATGCTGCCGCTCACCTGCAGCGACGGGATGGCCGAGAGCGAATCCCGAATGGCGCCGGGCGAGAGCACCGGCGTCTCGTGCAGCAGCTGCATCGCGTAGCCCATCAGGATTTCGGCCTGATACTCGTCCTTGCCGTACGCCGTCAGCAGGTAGTGGAGGTCCAGCGCGAGGGGCGGATTGCTCACGCGGTCGCCGCGGGGATTGAACGCCGGAAGCGCGCTGTTGCGCAGCGTCGTGTTGTGCGTGGTGTGGTAGAGGAACAGGTTGAGCCCTGGTTCCTCGTCGGCGCCCGTCTTGAGCAGATCCGGCGCCTTCGAGGTGACGCGCACCGGGTTGCCGGCCAACGCCGAGAGGTCGTTGGCGATGGCCCCGTTGTTGAGCAGGTCCTTGATCACGGCGGTGACAGCCGCGATGGCGAGGGCGCTGCTCACGACCGCCCTCTGCTGCGCTGCTGCATGTACTCGTCGAGTGACATGAGCCCGCGCTTCGGATCCCGGGGCGGCGCCTGCGCGGCGGGTGCCTGCAGGACCGCGCGCACGTCCACGCGCCCGATGTGAATACTGATGGTTGTACCCGCAGCCGCCCGGTCCACGCCGCGCGCCGCGGTGTCCGCAGGCCGCCCGCCGGGACGCGGTGCGATCGACAGTGGCTGGGCCGAGGGGCCGACCGGAGCCGTGTCGACGCGCACGACGACCGGTCGCGCCTCGGCGGCCGTGCCCTTGGGACTGTCGTTCGGTAACGGCCCGGTCGCCCTGACCGTCGGCTGCGGATCGATCCGAAGTCCCGCATGTTCGACAACGGCCGGCGCGGTGGGCGCCTGCTCAGGCACCGACGTGGCTCGAGTGTCGTCCTGTCGGGCGTCCTCGACCGCGCCAGCAAGGCCTCTGGACAGGCGCGGCGGCTTTCCATCGGCGGACTCCGCCGACGCCACCGGGCGCCGGGGGCGATGCGAGGACACGCGGACGTCAGCCTCGGACGCCAGCCTCGCCACCGGGGGCTCGGTCGCATCATCGGACTCCCGCTCAGCCCCCGGGAGCTTCGTCGCATGCTCGAACAGCGCGCGCCGGCGCGGCTGGACACTCAGGTCCGGCTGCAGCGTCCGCGCGGCCAGGGCCGCGAAGTAATCGCTCATCGGATCATCTCGACGTAGGTTTGGCGACGCCGGGCGGTCAACTGCAGGATCGCGTCTTCGGTCCACCCGTACGCGGAGGCAAGCACGTGGATCTCGCGCAGCGTGCGCTGCGCCCATTCATCCAGCTCACGCCAGACGAACATCGCGATGTCGAATGCCGCGCGCCAGGCGTGGTCGCACGACGGGCAGGTCAGGTGCAGGTGCACGTCAGCCGACTCGGGGGCCAGGAGGGCGGCCGCATGTTCGCGCAACTCCTGGCTGTCGGCGTCGATGCAGCGCTCGATCAGGTGGTGGCGCGCGCCGGCCACGTCACCGTCGGACATGACAGCCAGCAAGTCCTCGCTGTTCGGCAGCCGACAGCTCACGCCCGCGCCGTCGACGAGCAGCGCCCGGAACTCCACATCGGGCTCCGCAGCGCCGTGGGGCCTGATCTGCGAGAGCGTGAACTGCATCTCCAGTTGTTCCGAGCAGTTCGGGCATTGCGTGACCGCGTCGAGGGACTCCCCGAACACCTGCGCGCGGAGGTCGAACAACGCCAGATCCCTGCGCGCGATGCTCCAGCGCATCGCCTCGGCCAGCGGCACGTCGCGACCCAGTGCGGCCAGGGCTGCAGCGCGCACGGGCATGGGATCGCCCCGAAAGGCTTCCCAGCCGTCCAGCAGCTGGCGCGCGGGAGTCTGTCGCATCACGCGATCCTCACGCGAACGTCGGTTCGCTCGGCTCCACGACGCCGGTGTCGCGATCCCAGCCCTCGTTCTCCAGTTTCAGGCTCTGGATGAGCACGGCGTTCGCGTTGGCGTCCAGATCCGCCTGGGCCTGGAACTCGGACACCCAGCATCGATAGACCTTGTAGGCGAGGACGATCTGCCCGGCTTCGTTGTACACCTCGATGATCAGGTCCTTGCGGAAGTCCTTGAGGGAGGTCTCGGCGCCCAGGCCTGCGCCGAAGCTCCACACCTTGCCTGCCCACTTCTCGAACTCGGCATCGTGCGTGACGCCGCGTTCGAGGGTGATGGACTCGAACTCGGTACGGCCGGGCGACTTGCGCGTGCTGCTCGGGTCGCCGCCCTCGCGGTGCTTCACCACCTCGGTCGTGCGCTTGAGGGCGCTCACCTTGCTGACGCCGGCCACGTAGCGTCCGTCCCACTTCACGCGGAACTTGAAGTTCTTGTACGGGTCGAATCGGGACGGATTCACGGAGAACTGCGCCATGGGATCTCCTCGTGCTAGCTCTGAATCTGGCCAGCCAGCTGCTGCAGCTTGATGATCACGAACTCGGCGGGCTTGAGCGGCGCGAAGCCGACCACGATGTTCACGATGCCGAGATTGATGTCGTTCTGCGTGGTCGTCTCGGCGTCGCACTTCACGACATACGCCTCGCGCGGCGTCTTGCCCTGGAACGCGCCCTGCCTGAAGAGGTTGTGCATGAACGCGCCGACGTTCAACCGGATCTGCGCCCACAGCGGCTCGTCATTGGGTTCGAACACCACCCACTTCAGCCCGCGGTACAAGCTCTCCTCGATGAACAGGGCCGTGCGGCGCACGGGCACGTACTTGTATTCATCCGCGGCGGCGTCAGCGCCGCGGAGCGTGCGGGCGCCCCAGACGATGTTGCCGTAGATGGGGAAGCTGCGCAGGCAGTTGATGCCCAGCGGATTGAGCAGTCCGTTCTCCGCGTCTGTCAGGCTCACCTGGATTCCGGCGACGCCCGTCAGGGCCGCATCCGTGCCTGCGGGCGCCTTCCAGACGCCGCGCTGCGAATCGGTGCGCGCGATCACCCCTGCGATCATGCCGCTCGCGGGAAAGGTGTCGATCTGGCCGTCGAGCATCGGGTCGGCTTGCTTGATGCGAGGGAAGTACACGGCCGCGTTGCGCGAGGCGTCGCCGTTCAGGTTCATGCCTGCAACGCCGCTC
>Ga0209668_10000654_pt1 | contig 14310 bp, 12 predicted proteins | sample FrelakmetPLP11PL_FD_187150 | JGI IMG/M metagenome (GOLD analysis project Ga0209668, IMG submission 187150) | Freshwater lake sediment microbial communities from the University of Notre Dame, USA, for methane emissions studies - PLP11 PL (SPAdes)... | ecosystem: Environmental > Aquatic >... | reverse complement strand
AAAATGGGCGCAGAGGTGCTATGAGGTCAAATTTCTGGAAAAAGTCCAATCAAACTAACTAGTCGTAAATATTATGGATATTGATACGCTGTATATTAGTTGTTGATGACCGTTGTGCAAGCTCCCAAGCTTAAACTATGAAGCTAAACCATGAAGAACCCGGGATCAAGTTAGCAAAGAAACTGCGCTCACATCCTGACACTTCTGGCTTATGCCCTATAGTTCATAGCTTTTGGCTGCAAAATTTTATTATTCCTGGAAAAAAAGAGGTAAAAATCGTGAAAGGATTGGTGCGTTTATTTACTGTATTTACATTGTTGCTAGGTTGCTGGGGAATGCTGGGAACTACCCAAACAGCCCAAGCTGTTAGTTTCAATAGCTTTGTGGGAAATCAAGTTCCAGTTTTAGCGATCGCCAGTCAAAATAGAGCAGATCAGAAGCTGGGAACCGAATTTGGCAAGAAAATTGATTTGAACAATACCAATGTGCGGGCTTTCCAACAATATCCAGGACTTTATCCCACCTTGGCTAAGAAAATTATCAAAAATGCTCCCTACAAAAAAGTAGAGGATGTATTAAATCTACCAGGATTGAGCGATAGACAAAAAGCAACTTTGCAAACTAACTTTGACAACTTCACCGTGACACAATCAGAGTCTATATTCAACGAAGGCGACGATCGCTTTAACAATGGTATCTACAGATAACTAAGGATTGGGGATTGGGGACTAGGGACTGGGGACTGGGACTGGGAATTGAAAACATATTCCCTACCCATCACCGAAGTTGAGATTTTAAATTTTGGATTGAAAATGAAATTAAACTATGATTTTTATGATTAACATAAGGATATTGTTTGGTTTTGCCAAACAAATACCCAAATCATAAAAATCATCCAAATCACAAAAATCATAGTTATCCCTTGCCTGATATAAATATTCCTAACCAATTTGATGTTTTAGTAGTCGGTGCCGGTGCAGCAGGACTATATACAGCCCTATGTCTACCCACATCCTTACGAGTCGGCTTAATTACTAAAGAAACGGTCTCCCTATCCGCCAGTGATTGGGCGCAAGGTGGCATAGCCGCAGCCGTCGCCCCAGAAGATTCTCCTCAACTGCATATTGAAGACACATTAAAAGCGGGCGCTGGTTTATGCGACATCGCCGCTGTCAAATTCCTAGCCGAACAAGCCCCCAGTTGTATTCAATCCCTGGTTAACTTAGGCGTAGCTTTTGATCGTCATAACAGTAACTTGGCTTTAACCCTAGAAGCAGCCCATTCTCGTCCTCGTGTTCTCCATGCAGCCGATACTACAGGCAGGGAAGTTACCACCACCCTCACAGATCAAGTCCTGCGTCGTGAGAATATCCAAGTCATTCAGCAAGCCTTGGCTTTGAGTTTATGGATAGAACCGAAAACCGGTCAATGTTTGGGAACTAGCCTATTTTATCAAGGGAAAATTACCTGGATTAGAGCCGGGGCGGTGATTTTAGCTACAGGTGGCGGTGGTCAAGTATTTGCCCAAACCACTAATCCAGCCGTGAGTACAGGTGATGGTGTAGCTATTGCATGGCGGGCGGGGGCAATTCTCCGGGATTTAGAATTTGTCCAGTTTCATCCCACAGCCCTCAGCAAACCAGGACGTTTTCTGATTAGTGAAGCTGTGCGTGGAGAAGGGGCGCATTTGGTGGATGACACTGGGCGACGTTTTGCCTTTGATTACCACCCAGCAGGAGAACTAGCACCCCGTGATGTGGTCAGTCGAGCGATTTTCAGTCATTTACAAAAAACGGCTGCTGACCCGGCTACAGCGAATGTCTGGTTAGATATGCGCCCCATTCCCCCTGACAAAATTCGCCACCGTTTCCCGAATATCATCGCCGTTTGTCAACATTGGGGGATTGATGTCTTTACTCAACCCATTCCTGTGTCACCTGCTGCCCATTATTGGATGGGTGGTATCCTCACAGATGTCATGAATGCCACGAATATTCCCGGTTTATATGCCATTGGAGAAACTGCCAGTACGGGGGTACATGGTGCTAATCGTTTAGCTAGTAATTCGTTGTTGGAATGTATTGTCTTTGGGGCGCAAATGGCGAATGTTGACTATGAAAAATTGCAACTGGGAAAACAGGAATCTGCTAATATTATTGAAACTGAAAGTTTGGCAGTTAACCCATCTCTAATGGAGTGGGAAAATCAACAAAGACAATTAGCAGAAATTCGCCAAAATTTACCCCGTGTAGTTTGGCAAAGTGCAGGTATTTGTCGAGAAAAATCAAGTTTAGAAACTGCCATTTCTCAAGTTGCATCTTGGCGAGAAGACTTTGCGGCTTTATCTTTAAGTCAATTATTATTGAGTTTAAAATCAACACAATCAGTTAATTTTCAACAACCACAAATTGAAAAGGAATTGCGGCTTTGGGCAGAAACTCGTAATTTATTAGATATTGCCGAATTAATTCTTAAAAGTGCTGTGTTTAGAACTGAAAGCCGGGGTGGACATTACCGTTCAGATTATCCTGAAACTGATGCTAATTGGCAAGTGCATACTCTTGTCCAAAATCAGGAATGGGTAATGGGTAAATAACAACAGAACTAGATCCCACCTGAGTTCGGTGTTAGGAGTTTCTCCTTCGGAGACGCTACGCGAACGGAGTTTCTCCTTCGGAGACGCTACGCGAACGGAGTTATGATTTTTTCAACGAGATCATCAGGGTTTGAGACTCATACTTGGGGCAGTTTTCCACAAATTATCGTTATGTCGAAGTCACGTAATGTCATTGCGTAAGCGAAGCGTGGCGCTAGCCATATGGAACGAAGTGAAATGAAGCAATTCCAAGGGTTGTGATTGCTTCCCTTCCCTGGCAATGACTGTAAATATTTTTGTCCAATTACTTAATAAAGCCACTTTCAAGCTCGCAGGTTTTAATCTGGAGGTAAAAGTGGCTTTAAAATCAGCTTATTAACAGGTTGTTATGGTGATGAACTGACAACCCATCTATTCTCTACCTGTCGGTAAACCTAACTTGTGATTGCTAGGACTAGGAGAAGATTCATTGTGAGTGATTTTCAACTTGGGTTTGGGACTACCGCCACCGCTGCTGCGTCTGTCGTCGTTACCCTTGCCTTCTTTTGACCAAGAGGAACGACCACCGCGACCACCACCGGAACTGCGTTCACGTTCGCCACTATCACCACGTTTGTTGATTCTGGGTTTGGGAGTTGGGCTTTCCTCAACAGGTAGGTCTACTCCTGATAGTAACCAAGCGGGGCGGGTTTGATCGTAGGCGATTTGTAAAGCAGCAGCAGCGATCGCATGAGCATCATATTCCTCAATCATTTCGCTGATAATCGGCAAGAAGGAAGCTAACCGTTCCCCAGTTAAAGCTTCAGCAACTTGTCCTCTTAATTTCTGAATATGTTGGGCTTCAATCTGTGCCTTGGTCGGAATAGACAGAATCTGCCAAGTTTGACGGTTGTGGCGTTCAAATGCCTGTTGTTTGCGGCGTTCAAATGCCTGAACTAAGGAAATTGCCGTTCCTTCTTTTCCAGCCCGACCAGTCCGACCAATGCGGTGAACATAAGTTTCCACACTATCGGGTAAATCAAAGTTGATAACGTGGGAAAGTTGGTCAACGTCTAAACCACGCGCTGCAATATCAGTAGCTACTACCCAACGGACTTGACGGTTGCGGAAACGAATTAATAGGCGTTCCCGGGCTTGTTGGGACAAATCACCATGATATTCATCCACACTATGACCGGCAGATTGTAATTGACTGGTTAATTCTGCGGCTGTGCGACGGGTGCGAACAAAGATTAAAGCTGTTTCTGGGTCTTCCATTTCCAGAATTGGTTGTAAAGCTTTAGCTTTTGTCCAATGACGGGGAATCATGTAAGCCACTTGATTGATTTTATTTGGTGCGGCTTTGGGTTGTTCAACGGTGACAGTCACCGGTGAGTTCAAAAATTTATTTACCAACATCCGAATTGATGGTGGCATTGTCGCTGAGAATAAGGCTGTTTGGCGTTCTTCAGGGGCTTGAGAAAGAATTCTTTCCACATCATCAATGAAGCCCATGCTTAACATTTCATCCGCTTCATCTAAGACAAACCATCTGACTTGATCTAATTTTAAGTTACCACGATCTAGTAAGTCTATGACCCGTCCTGGTGTACCGACAACGATTTGCGCCCCCCGTCTGAGTTGCATAATTTGGCGGTCAATTGATTGACCACCATAAATAGCCGCTGCTTTCAAGTAACTGTTACCAATAAATTGGGAAACAGCCGCATGAACTTGAATTGCTAACTCACGAGTTGGGGTTAAAACAATTGCCTGTACAGCTTTTAAGCTGGGATCTAGTTTTTCTAAAATTGGTAAAGAAAAAGCTGCGGTTTTGCCTGTTCCGGTTTGGGATTGACCAACTACATCCCGACCATTTAATAGTTGAGGAATTGCTTGGGTTTGAATATTTGTAGGTGCAGAAAAACCCATGCTTTCTAACAGTTCAGCCCGTTCTTGGGAAATGCCTAATTCTTGAAATGATAAATTCATTAATGCTCCTAGATTTGATTGTCAATTTTGAACTTGTCAGCCGATACTTATTTGTAAATTAAGTCTTATACAACAGCAGATAGCAGATAGGAAGATAATCTATCACTATTGATAACTTGACCATAGAGGTCATACTCATCGGCACTTTGAATTGCTACTTTGACGATGGTTCCTAGCCTAGCCTCTCCTTTAACATAGACTTGACCATCAACTTCGGGAGAAAATCTGCCGGAACGACCGATTAATTCTCCCCCTTCAGGATTTTCTTGCTCAATCAGGACATCAACTATTTTGCCGACTTCCTGTTGATTTTTTTGGAAAGAAATTGGTTGCTGTAATTCCATTAGGCGATTACGGCGTTCCGTCATCACTGCTGCGGGAATTTGATTGGGTAGATTGTAGGCGGGAGTTCCTTCTTCTGGTGAGAAGGTGAAGACACCAACATGATCAAATTTATGTCGTTGGGTAAACTCTAATAAATGTTGAAAATGTGCTTCTGTCTCTCCAGGAAAACCAACTATAAATGTGGTTCTTAGCACTGCTGATGGTAGGGCAATTTTCAGCCGTTCCATAATCCCATCATTAATTTGCCCTTGCCAAGGACGATTCATGGCGCGGAGAATTTCTGGATGGGAATGCTGGAGAGGCAAATCCAAATATGGTAAACAGTTGGGGGTTTCTTGGATGGCCGCAATTACATCTGGTGTGAGTCCAGTGGGATAGGCGTAGTGCATCCTAATCCAAGGGATATCTACTTTGCCTAATGCCCGCAGTAATTCGGCTAATTTGGGTTTCCCGTAAATATCTAAGCCGTAATTGGTGGTGATTTGGGAAATGAGAATTATTTCTTTGACACCTTGACTTGCCAGTTGTTGGGCTTCGGCGACAATTGATTCAATGGTACGCGATCGCTGGTTTCCTCGCAAATGGGGAATAATACAAAATGCACACCGATAATCACAGCCTTCTGCCACTCGCAGGTAAGCTACTCCTTCGGTGGTTGTTCGGTAACGGGGTGTGGTTTCATCGGCAATATAGGTAGGTTCGGCAGTAATTTCTTTAACTCGTTCTCCCTGTTCTACTCGCTCGATGATATCAACGATTTTGTGATAATCTCCTGTCCCCACTACCGCCACTGCTTCCGGCAATTCTTCCAATAATTGTTCTTGAAAGTGTTGCGCCATGCAGCCAGTAATGACGATTTTTTTATTGGCTTCCGCTAGTTCTACTAGGGTTTTTACTGATTCCTGTCGAGCCGCTTCGATGAAACTACAGGTATTAACAATTACGTAATCTGCTATTTCTTCGTTGCTATCTACACCATAGCCTGCATTTACTAGCAGCCCTAGCATATGTTCTGTATCAATTCGATTTTTCTCGCAGCCCAGGTGAGAAATGGCAATCGTTGGCTTTTCAACCATATTTTGAATAGATCTTCCGTTTTTCCTTGTTAATTAACATTCAAGCGTTGGCTTAGGAATATGCAAACACCAAAAGATCCCAGGAAAATGAAGCGGGTTTTACTCCTGACTCCTGACTCCTGACTCCTGACTCCTGCTATAATTTCCACCCAACTACCCGCTACTAATTACCAGATTTAACCTATATAACTAGCAACTTTAACTAGTAAAAGCCAAGTTACAACCTTGATCTATCATGTTGATAGGGGTCATGTTATGATACTTCTACTAATTTGTTTCCCAGGGTAATCTTCAAGTGTCTTTGGGTAAGTCTGACACTCATTATATTTTTAACAATTCGCTTAATGGTATTTTGCGTTACCGCAGCCTGGGCGTTGTTAATTTACCCGTTGGGAAGCCGACCAAGAGGTCTGTTGTGAGAAGCCGCTACCCAACTGGGGAAATCGCATTGGCGACTACGCCTATCAAGCAGTAATGCTACTCGGACATTTGCAATTAAATGCCGGGAAGCTGCCTTGCATCTTGTGAGTGGCAAGCTCCTCTTGTGATCAGATTCTATCTTAACATATCTTATGGAAGGTTGGAAGTTAATTTATATCTTCAGGAGGAGGCAATAATTTGACCATGAAAGGGTGGGGTCAGAGGCACTTAGATGGGAAAAATTACTAATTACCTATTACCAATCATCTATTCTCTGTTTTCTGTTCCCTAAAGCAACTTATATTATTAGTATAAAAGGCGGAAGGCTGTAATGCCTAGAGAATCTACATTTTTTTGTTTGATTCTTCCTGTCTAGTACAACACGGCGTAAATAAATTCTGTGTCGTCTAGCTCCCATGAAGATTTTACCTATTCGGAGGGTAGGAAACTAAAACTATGGAATAGAACCCCATATCAACAAGAGTCAAGGCACAGATTACCGTTCCTGTTGTTAGGTTTTTAGATAGGTTGATTACCGTTCCTGTTGTGAGCATTATAACACTAGAGAACGCAAAAAATAAATTCTCTGATCTTTTTAACCCACCTTTGCTAAAAAGAAACTCTCTGCGGTTAAAACCGCAGGATTCGCTTATATCTCAGGGAGCCAAGCCACTGAGCTTTACGCTTACCGCGAACTCCTGTAAACTACTATTTAGTACAATAAGGTGACTGGTAAACTAAATATTTAGTGAGTATTCTGTGAGTATTGAGTATCTAGTTAACAAGTTAGCTAAAAACTTGATACTAGATAGCTAAAATAGCAAATAAAGCTGTTTTGAGTATTCAGTGAGTATTGCTAATGAAGTAATAGGCTATAGGTTATAATCTTGCGTTGTTTTCATCAGTTATTTACAACCCGAACACCAATTATTGGCGTAGTACATCTGCTCCCTCTTCCGACTTCAGCCCGTTGGGGAGGTAGTCTCAAAGCAGTGATTGACCGCGCTGAACAAGAAGCCACAGCCCTTGCCAGTGGAGGTGTAGATGGGATTATCGTTGAGAATTTTTTTGATGCCCCATTTACGAAAAATCAAGTTGACCCAGCAGTTGTGAGCGCTATGACTGTTGTTATCCAACGCATCCAGAATTTGGTGACTGTGCCTATAGGGTTAAATGTGTTACGCAATGATGGTAGAAGTGCGATCGCTATTGCTAGTTGCGTTAATGCCCAATTTGTCAGAATTAATGTTCTTACGGGTGTGATGGCAACAGACCAAGGTTTAATTGAAGGGGAAGCTCATCAATTATTACGATATCGTCGGGAATTAGGATCTGATGTGAAAATTTTTGCTGATGTTTTGGTAAAACACGCCCGTCCTTTGAGTTCTCCTAATCTGACGGTTGCTGTTAAAGATACCATTGAAAGAGGTTTGGCTGATGCAGTAATTTTATCTGGTTGGGCTACTGGTAGTCCTCCTGACCAAGAGGATTTGGAACTAGCTAGTGCTGCGGCGGCTGGTACTCCCGTTTTTATTGGTAGTGGTGCAAATTGGGAAAATGTGGGTACTTTGTTACAAGCCGCAGATGGGGTGATTGTTTCTACTTCTCTCAAACGTCATGGTCAAATTCAGCAACCAATAGATCCAATTCGCGTCAGCCAATTTGTCGAAGCTGCCCGCAGACCTCTATTGTCTAAACTATGATGTTTTTGATTTTCTTGATTTAGATGATTAGGAGGATCGTTAGATTCTATTCCCCAATTACCCATTACCCATTACCAATATTATGATTCGTCGTCGTTCTACTCCTTGGATTCATAAATGGTCGCGTCCGGCGATCGCAACTATTGCTGGTTTTGGTATCCTAAATACAGGTTATCTCACCTATCAAAAGCTGACCGGCAGCACTCCGGTTTGTACTACCCCAGAAAATGTTAAAGGTTGCGTGGATGTCCTTTCTAGTCCCTGGGCTACGGTTTTCGGTCAACCATTACCTGTATTTGGTTTATTGGCATACATGGGGATGTTGATATTGGCTTTAGCTCCCTTAGCATTGAACGCAGGGGAAAATCACAAAAGTCAGAAACAACTGGAAAATTTAACTTGGTGGTTGCTGTTTGTGGGAGCGATCGCTATGTCAGTTTTCAGTGGATACTTAATGTATGTCCTGGCATTTCAACTCCAAGCTGTTTGTCTGTACTGTATTGCCTCTGCCTTGTTTGCATTAACTATGTTAGTGTTAACCGTCATGGGTAGAGATTGGGAAGACATTGGACAACTTTTATTTACGGCTGTGATTGTGGCAATGGTAACGCTAATTGGGACTTTAGGTGTTTATTCTCAAGTAAATCCATCAGGTAATATTACCGAAGCAACTGATGGCAAACCAACAGCAATTACCTTCACACCTAAAGAACAACCAAATCCTGACTTTGGCTGGGAAATTACCACTAAATCTGGTGCAGCCGAAATAGCTTTAGCCCAACATCTTGTTAAAGTAGGTGCGAAGGAATATGTAGCCTATTGGTGTCCCCATTGTCACGAACAAAAGCTACTTTTTGGTAAAGAGGCTTATCAAATCATTAATGATAATTCTAAGGTAGAGTGCGCTGGCGATAGTCCCAATGGTAAACCAGAATTATGTAAAGCTGCAAAAATTCAAGGTTTCCCCACTTGGATTATTAATGGTAAAAGCTATAGCGGAGTCCAGACTCTAGAGGAATTAGGAAAGATCACAGGTTACACAGGTCCGAAAAACTTTAAATATTTTCGTTAAAGTTGTTTATAAGATCCCCGACTTCTGAGAAGTCGGGGATCTAAATCCTGAAAATTATTTTTCCAAGTTATTGACAATAATTCCTAATTTTTATATTATACCTAAAGCTAATTGCAAATAATTTGCAATTCCTCATATACCCATATCCCTATTAGTCTCATGTCTGACAACTTTACTTTCAGTAAAGATAAAATTTGGAGTCGTCGCCAACTGCTGCAAATAGGATTATCCGGCGCTGGAGTCCTAAGTGCAGCGGCAATTTGGCAGATGTTGAATACCAAAAATCATCCCAGTGTCAGAGTACCACCGATGGAAGTGGCAGCATCTAATGGTGCTACTAACCCTATGCAGGTATTACGAGATTTTGATTATGGGACAATTAAGCAGGAAAATGGGCGCACAGTCCGCGAATTTCAGCTAACTGCTGGTACTTCCACCATTCAGCTTAATAGTGCTGTCTCCTACAACATTTGGGACTTAAACGGACGGATTCCCGGACCAACACTCCGGGCTAAAGAAGGAGAAAGAATAAGAATAATTTTTCTCAATAATGCTGGACATTCCCATTCTTTACATTTTCATGGAGTTCATCCTGCTGAAATGGATGGAATAAGACCTGTAAGTAATCGTAGGGCGACCATATATGAATTTGATGCCGAACCCTATGGCGTTCATTTATATCACTGTCACGTTGCCCCAGTTACTCGCCACATTGCTAAAGGTTTATATGGAATGTTTGTCATTGACCCGCCTAAACCTCGTCCCCCTGCTGATGAAATTGTTTTAATTATGTCTGGGTATGATGTAAATGATGATAACAAAAATGAATATTATGCTTTTAATGGTGTGCCACATCATTATATGCACCACCCCATTCAGATTTACAAAAATCAGTTAATCCGGGTCTATGTTTTGAATATTATTGAATTTGATCCTGCTGTGACATTTCACCTGCACGCTAACTTTTTTGATGTTTATCGTTCCGGTATGACAATGACACCCAGTGAGAAAACCGATGTTTTAACAATGGGTGTCGCTGAAAGGCACATTTTAGAATTTGCTTTCCGCTATCCAGGTAAATATATGTTTCATCCTCATCAAGATGCGATCGCTGAAAGCGGATGTATGGGACAGTTTGAAGTAATCGCGGAAAAAGATTCCCAAAAATCGGTCAATAAATCCTGACAAAATTCAGAAAGATTAGCAACTTAGGAAAACCCAAATTTAGTTAATTTATACTTGTCTCTTAGAAAAATAGTTGATAAATATTTGCATTTATGATAAATCATAATTATATCTAAAACGAAATATTTGCCAATTTATCTCAGTAGGTGAACACAATAAAACCAAACTGTGTAAAGAAACGTAAAATCGCTGAAAACTTCTTTACTCTTACCTTGCTATAACGACAATTTTCAACGCCAACCTACTTACTACTAAATCCTTAAATTACAAACATTAACAGTTTACCAGGAGCAACAATGATCAAATTCCGTTATTTATTCTTGTCTATCGCTGCTTGTGCCATGATTTCCTTGACTTCTTGTACCAGCGACATACCAAAAGCAGAAATGCAAACACAAAGCACAGTTCCGGTTGCAGAAATGAGCGCTCATGGTGGTCATGGTAATAAAGCTAAAATTAATATCAATAATGCAATTTTATCGCAGTTAGATAAATTAGAAGCTACATTAGGAGTCCCGGCTTTATCAAATAAGATTCAAGCCAACCGTCCCTACGCTAATCCAGGGGATTTAGTTAGTAAAAAAGTTATTACTCAGCCACAGTTTGATCAAATTAAAGACATGGTGACAGTGGAGGAAGTAGTGTTAACAGGTGAGGCGAAAGATATTGACTACATGACCAAATTGGGATTAATGAAAGGGCATCTTTTAGTAGCCAAAGAATTATTAGATCAAAATCAACCTAAACAGGCTCAACCCCATATTGGACACCCAGTTGAGGAGATTTATATTGATGTTGAAGAACAACTAGAAGAACGCAAAGTTAAAGAATTTAAAAGTAATTTGGTAAGTTTAACCGACTTAGTTAAATATAATCCCAAGGATGCCAAAATTAAAACTAACTTTACCACTTCCGTGCAAGCTGTGGATAGTGCGATCGCCGCTTTACCAACCGCAGAACGTAGCAAACCCAAATTTGTTCTCCAAGTTATCAACGGTTTACTAGATGCCGCTAACTCAGAATATGGTGCGGCAATTGCCAACGGCAAAATTACCGCCCCCATTGAGTATCAAGATTCTCGTGGCTTTATAGTCTATTCTCAAGAACTATATAAAGGTATTTCTAGCCAAATGACTCAACAACATCCTGAGTCGCACAAAGCCATAGATACAGCTTTTATGGAATTGGTGAAAGTTTGGCCTACTGCTATCCCTCCAGTCCAAGCAGTCAGCACTTCAGAAGATGTTACCAAGCTAGTAAAAATCATCGAGGAAAATACCCAAAAAGTGTGAACAAAAACCAGCACTAAAGCACAAAATTAGTATTTTCACACCATTGGAAGTCCAGAATCAGAGGTTTAAAATGGTGAATAAGAGAGAAAATAGTTAAAAACTAAAAGTGAAACCAGTTTGGGGTTTTAAAACCTGAAAAAAGTATAACTGCTCACTAATAATTAGTAGCTAAAAACTCTCCTCATGTAACTTTGCTCAACTTAACAACTAATGCAAGAACTCGACCACCAAAAAACCATTGATATTCTCAACGCCATCATGGAATTTGAACTAGCAGGGGTAGTTCGTTACACCCATTATTCCTTAATGGTGACGGGACCTAATCGAATCCCCATTGTGGCATTCTTCAAAGCGCAAGCCGCAGAATCCTTACTTCATGCTCAACAAGTCGGGGAAATTCTCACAGGTTTAGAAGGACATCCTACCTTGAGAATTGCTCCAATGGAAGAAACTTTCAAACATAACGTTAAGGATATCTTGCAAGAAAGTTTATCCCATGAAAAGAAAGCTTTGGATATGTACAAAAGTCTTCTAGAAGTCGTCAGTAATGCCAGTATCTATTTAGAAGAATTTACTCGTGGTATGATCGGACAAGAAGAGATGCACAATCTCGAGCTCAAGAAAATGTTACGCGATTTCAGCTAATACAGCAGAAGTCAGAAGTCAGGAGTCAGAATTGAGAAGCAGCAAAATCTACAACTGACAACTGACAACTGACAACCGACAACTAACAACCGACTAATAAAATGAATTTTAGTACCGCTCTACCTACTTTTGTAATTACCCTCCGAGAAGGTGTAGAAGCCGCTCTAGTTGTGGGTATTGTCCTCGCATTATTAAAAAAAGCCAAACAATCTCGATTGAACCCTTGGGTTTATGCTGGTGTTATTGTTGGTATTATAGTTAGTGGCTTAATCGGTATTTTATTTACGGGGATCATTAAATTCTTAGGATCTATTAATCCTCAATATACCTCCGTTGTTGAGCCAACATTAGAAGGTATATTTAGTGTTTTAGCTATAGTTATGCTCAGTTGGATGCTAATCTGGATGACAAAACAAGCCAGATTTATGAAAGCACAAGTTGAGGGAGCAGTCACAGACGCATTAGGTAAAAACTCAAATGCTGCTTGGGGAGTTTTTAGTTTAATCTTAGTCGCCATTGTCCGCGAAGGATTTGAAACTGTTTTATTTGTTGCCGCCAATTTTCAACAAGGTTTATTACCCACTTTAGGCGCACTGGGTGGTTTAGCAACAGCCGCAACTATTGGGGTTCTATTATTTAAATGGGGTGTGAAAATTAATATCCGCCAATTTTTCCAAATCATGGGCGTTTTATTAATCTTAATTGTTTCTGGGTTAGTAGTTTCCGGGTTGCAACATTTTGATGAAGCTATAGCTAATCTGGCTTTGAGTAGTCGTTCTTCAGAAAATCTTTGTTTCTATTATGAACACTTTACCAAAATTCACTCTTGCATCTTAGGTCCAATAGCTTGGAATACCGAAAAAATCTTATCAGATGAACAGTTTCCCGGTATCATTCTTAAATCATTATTTGGTTATAGGGACAAAATCTATATTGTTCAAGCAGTGGGGTATTTGGTATTTCTGATTAGTATTGGTGGACTATATTTCCGCAGCATTACAGGTGGAAATAATCAATCTAATTAGGTGGACATTAAAAATTATGGTCAATTCCTCACTCACGCGCATTCATCCCACATTCCTAAGAGTGAGATGTGGGACCTCTGCTGTTTGTGTTAAAAATAAAAGACTGATAATCAGGGAAAGGGCAAATTCTTGCCTATTCCCTGTTTCCTAGATCTTGCATTTTACTCCGCAACCTGAAAAGTCGAACTAATGATAGGCGCTGACATTTCTGAAAGAGGTGAGACTGCTTTGGGACGTATGGGAGTAGTGTTACTCAATACGGCGATAAGTTGCAATAAAAATGTAATAAAGGCTGCTTGTATAAGTTTTTCTAGCATAATACCCCTCTCTTCATTTATATGGATGGGACTTCCATCGGAACTGGTTATTCTCAATACACTTTGCGTTATTGGTTTATCGGATTCGGTGAATATAATTTGAGAATATCGCAGAAATCTGTTAAAGAATGTGATCTAGCTCTCTCTTTATGTGTACCTAACAACTGGGACGGTTGTTTTTCTAAAAAGTGTCCTGAAAATACAAATTTATTTTTAAATTTACGGAAACAGATGATTCCAATACTCCAATTACTCAATTATTAGAAACCGTATAAATACTGATATTTATATAAGATATATTTCTTCACAAAAAATTCTATCTGTTCTCTTTGCCCAGTTTCTTTGAATCTTAATCAGCAATTTCAACACAATCAGCCTTTGTCACCGATAGAATAAATGAAAAATAGCTAAAAACACCCTAAATGATTCCTATCGTTATTGAACAATCGGGTCGAGGCGAACGTGCCTTTGATATCTATTCACGGCTGTTGCGTGAGCGGATTATTTTTTTGGGAGAACAGGTTGATAGCAATCTGGCTAACTTGATTGTTGCCCAACTGCTGTTTTTAGATTCTGAGGATGCGGAGAAGGACATATATATGTACATTAATTCTCCTGGTGGTTCAGTGACAGCGGGTATGGGCATTTTTGATACAATGAAGC
>Ga0209668_10000653_pt1 | contig 14327 bp, 10 predicted proteins | sample FrelakmetPLP11PL_FD_187150 | JGI IMG/M metagenome (GOLD analysis project Ga0209668, IMG submission 187150) | Freshwater lake sediment microbial communities from the University of Notre Dame, USA, for methane emissions studies - PLP11 PL (SPAdes)... | ecosystem: Environmental > Aquatic >... | reverse complement strand
CCGCTCTGTATTATTTACTCGGGGCTTATTCGATATGGTGGCCAATAATATCGCGTTTTCCATATAATTAGCATTAACTTTAATCGGGTTTCTTGTTTTGAGGGATGCGTTCCAGCGATCAAATAAAGCAGCTATTTCTTGTTCGTTAGTTTTAACACAAGCAATATGGTTAGTTGAGCTCATAGCCATAATGGTAGAGGTTGTTAATAAGCTGCTTAATAATAAAACAGTTGTAAAAATAGACTTCTTACGCATAGTAAAATCCTTAAAAAATTAAACTTAATAATAGTAGGTTAGTTATTTGATGTCTGTAATTAAATTAACTATCTCTAAGTAATTCATTAATTGCAACCTTGGCTCGGGTTCGTTCGTCAATTTGTTTGATAATAACTGCACAATTGAGATGACAATGTCCCGTTTTAGAGGGAAGGCTTCCAGCGAGCACTACCGAGCCTGCGGGGACATGACCGTAAATGATTTCGTCTGTTTTCCGATTATAAATAGGCGTATTACTTCCAATAAAAACACCCATCCCAATGACACTATTTTCTTCAACTATGACACCTTCTACCACTTCAGAACGTGCACCAATAAAACAATTATCTTCAATAATAGTTGGTTTGGCTTGTAGCGGCTCTAATACGCCACCGATTCCGACACCGCCAGATAAATGAACATTTTTGCCAATTTGTGCGCAGGAACCAACCGTTGCCCAGGTGTCGATCATGCTTCCTTCATCGATATAAGCACCTATATTAACAAATGACGGCATGAGGATCGTATTTTTAGCAATATAAGCACCTTGTCGGACACTCGCATTGGGTACGATACGTAAACCCTGTCGTTGAAATTGTTGTTTATCGTAATGTGCAAATTTTAATGGGATTTTATCAAAATAATGTGTATAGCCTGCATCCAGTAATTCATTCTTAGCGATTCGAAAAGATAATAAAATAGCTTCTTTTATCCAGGTATGAACTAACCATTGATGATGTTTTTTTTCAGCGACTCGCAATTTACCTTTATCAAGTAAATCAATAACTTCTAGAACTGCTGATTTACTTGCGTTATCAATCGTTTCAGCATTAATTACATTTATAGTTTGATAAGTTTTTTCGATAATGGTTTTTAATGGCGTCATGGGTAAGAAACTCACTTGGATTTAGATAAAATAATTACTCGTTGGCAATGATCGTTTCAGTTGTTTCATCTTCTTTTTCATTAATTTTATCAGGACTTGGTTTGGAATGATAAGCCAAAGTATAGACTACCGGCAAAATAAATAAGGTGAAAAGAGTACCAAGAGACATTCCTCCCAAAATAACCCAACCTAATTGATTGCGCGCATGACTACCGGGACCATGCGCAAGCGCCAATGGGACTGCTGCAAGTAACATGGTCGCTGTCGTCATAAAAATAGGACGTAAACGTAATGAAGCGGCTTCAATGGCGGCTTCTTTTACAGAAATAGTTCGATTTTTTTGTAATTGTCGGGCGAATTCCACGATTAAAATACCATGCTTAGTAATGAGCCCAATTAAAGTAATTAAACCAATCTGCGTATAAATATTTAAACTGCCATGGGTTAAATAAAGTGCTAATAAAGCGCCTGTGAGTGATAATGGCACTGCAATAAGTATAATCAAAGGAGCACGGAAACTTTCGAATTGAGCTGCAAGGACCAGAAAAATAAATAACAAAGCAAACAAAAAGGTTTGCTCCATGTTATTTCCTGCTTGTATAAATTGACGAGTTTCTCCAGAAAAATCAATTTGTACGTTATGAGGAAGAATTTTCTGTGTCAAAGTTTTTAAATAGTTAACAGCAGCACCAATGGTATAACCTGGGGAAAGATTAGCGCTAAAGGTCACAGCGCGTAATTGTTGAAAACGATTGAGACTTAAGGCGGTAGAAGAATTTTCTATATGAACGAAATTAGCTAAGGGAATCAATTTGTTATTTTGTCCACGTACGTTGATGAGTTTCAGCTGTTGATCAGTACGCATAAAATTTGGATATAATTGGGGAATTACTTGATAACTACGACCATTCCAGTTAACTAAACTCGCTTGTGGAGCGCCGATCAATATATTTAAACTATTAGCGATATCGCTCATCGAAATATCTGACGAATTGGCTTTGTCTCTATCAATATTAAGTTGAATTTGATTCGCATCCATTTTGAGATCCGATTGTAAACCTAAAATACGAGGATTATTTTTGGTAATGGCTAACTGAAGTTTTTTACTGAGTTGATACAGGGTCTTATAGCTGGCGGTACTTTTAAGAACAAACATCAGAGGCGCATGACCCGTAGCACCAGGTAGAGCATGGGGATTAAATGCAAATGTTTGTAGACCAGTAACCCTAGAAAAACGCTTAAATAAAGTTTGAATAATGTCGATACTTGTTTTACTTCGTTCCTGCCAAGGTTTTAAAATTAAAAAAGAGAGTGCGTTATTGGTGATAGGCATTCCTATTAACGTAATATAAGTAGCTATCTCAGGAGTGGATTGATAGATGGCTTGAATTTTAGCCATATATTTTTCCATATAGGCTAGGTTAGCAGAGGTGGGTCCCGTTGCTGTACTTATAATAAGACCTTGATCTTCTTGTGGAGCTAATTCGCTAGGTAAGGTTTTAAATAATCCGAAACAAACAAGATAAACGACTACACCCATACCTAAAATGATATTTCGATGATTTATCGCTAAAAGTAAATATTTTTTATAAGCGGTTATTGTGATCTTAAAAAAAAGATCGATTTTTAAGCTAAAACGAGAGGCTTGCTGCTCAGATTTTAAAAGCTTAGCACACATCATCGGTGATAAGGTTAAAGCAATGAAACCTGAAATAATGACCGCTGCAGCTAAAGTAAAAGCAAATTCACGAAATAATAAACCGGTCATATCGTTGATAAAACCAATCGGTGCATAAACGGCTGCTAAGGTTAACGTCATGGCAATGATGGCAAATCCAATTTCTTTGGTGCCAATGATGGCGGCGTTTTCCGGTGTTTTTCCTAAGTTAATATGACGATGAATATTTTCTAGCACTACAATCGCATCATCCACGACTAATCCAATTCCTAACACCCACGCTAAAAAGGTTAATACGTTTAAGGTGTATCCTAAGGCCCACATCGCGGTACACACACCCATTAACGATAAAGGGATTGTGACCAATGGAATTAAACCTGCGCGAAAATTAGCAAGAAATAAAAAGAGGATGCAAAATACAAATAAACAGGCTTCAAAAATAGTTTTTTTAACATCATGTAAGGATGCAGCAATAAATTTTGAAGTATTCCACACTAAATGAATTTTTATATCGGCTGGAGCTGATTTTTCTAATGTAGGTAACAGTGCGATTACCACTTTGGAAACATCTAAAGGGTTAGCAGTGCTAAGAGGCACGATGCCCATAATGACTGATTGTTTATTCCCATTCACATTGGCGCTGCTTTCATCGGATTCGACACCAAGAACAGCTTGACCCACATCGGACAAACGCACTAAATAGTTATTTTGTTTTTGGATAACTAAATTATTTAACTCAGCTACAGTACGTATATCCGTATTGGTATTGATATTAATGATTTGATTAGGAGTAATCAGTGATCCGGAAGCCGATTGAATATTATTTTGCTGTAACGCAGTGATAATATCACTCGCCGTTATCTGGTGAGCGGTCATTTTTATTGGATCGAGCCAGATTCGCAACGCATAATTATTATCCCCGAATATTTGTGCTTGACTGACACCAGGAATAGTTTGTAGTTGAGGTTGAATAACACGTGTTAGATAATCAGTTATTGCAGGAAGACTTAACGTATCACTAGAAAATGAAATAAAAAGTGTTGGATTCGCATCCGGATCTTTGGTATTGATAACGGGATCTAAAACTGCTTTTGGCAGTTGTTTTCGTACGGAAGCAATCGCATTACTGACATTAGTCATCGCTTTAGTGAGGTCATAACCGAGTTTAAATTGTAGGGTGATTTGGCTAATACTTTGTTTGCTTGAAGAATGCATAATATCTATCCCTTCAATACCGCCTAAAGCATTTTCTAGAGGGGTAGTAACAAAACTTTCCATTAATTGGGCAGGCGCACCTGGATAAGTGGTTTGTATGTTAATGACAGAAGGAGATATAGAAGGATATAAGCGTATAGGCAAGGATAAAAATGCTTTAAAACCGACTAGCAAAATAAATAAACTTAAAACAATACTTAATATCGGTTTTCGGATAAAAAGTTCTGTGAATTGCATGGATTTATTTCTCAACTAAGACGACAGAGTTTGCTTGTACTTTAAAGCCACCCACACTAATGATCTGATCACCGGCATGAATATCACTACTTAATAAACCCATTTTTCCATCTTTGTGAAAACAGATATTGACACATGTTTTAACTGCTTTATGATTAATGACGCGATATATAAAGCTACCTTTTTCATCCGTATTAACGGCGGTTTCTGGGACGATAAATAATGTTTGTGGTTTGCCGATTTCTATTTGGATATCGACGAAAGCACCTGGAAGTAGTTTTTGTTCGGCATTATTAAGACTTGCACGGACCGCTATACTGCGTGTGTCGTTATCGATGTGTGAATCTAACGCATAAATACTGCCCACAAATGTTTTATCTGGATAAGCACTGGCGTGAATCAATACCTTACTGCCAATAGCGATTTTGCTAGCTTCTGTTCCCGGTAAATTGAAATCTACCCATAAGGGATTAATGGCTTCCAAATCGACAATAGGTTTTGTAGGATCAATCATGTCACCCAAATTGATTTGACGCAGACCTAATCGACCACTGAACGGTGCACGTATTAATGTTTGATTAAGAAGGGCTTGAGTTTGCGCTTGTTTAGCGAGATTGATTTGGTAACTTGCCGAAACTTTATCAAGGTCTGCTTGTGCAAATACCTTTTTTTTAAAAAGTGTTAAACCACGTTCATAATCCGCTTTACTTAATTTGGTTGCTGCCTTGGCGCCATCTAACTGGGCTTTTAAAATATCCGGATTAAGCTGTAGTAAGGGAGTACCTACTTTAACATTTTCACCGGAACGGAAATAAATGGCAGTAATCCGACCAGTTGTTTCTGCTTTAATGACGGTGCCTTGACTGGCGGATAGGCTTCCGACAGCTTGAGTCTTTTTCTGCCACGCTTCTAAGCGTGCAGGTATCGCCTCAACTAATAACGGGGGGGGCTGGCCAGCCGCTTTTTTATTATAAGAAACGACACTTGCCGTACTGGCGACAATTAAAATACACAGAAGAATAGCGTAAATGAAGCGCATATTATTATCTTTATTTTGTGACGCTTTTATTTCAGTCAATACTGAGGACTAAGGACTATATAGGCCAAATAGTTTGAAATCAACTAAACTACTTTGTAAGTGCTTAATAGAGAGTAGAGAGCTACTATTAAAGACTAGATAATGCCTTGTTCTTCGCTGCGCTTGGTTAACACTTCATACCCCGTGTGGGTAACGAGTAGTGTGTGCTCCCATTGCGCCGACAAACTATGATCTTTAGTAACCACTGTCCATTGGTCAGGCATGAGTTTAATAAACTGCTTACCCGCATTGATCATCGGCTCGATAGTGAAAGTCATGCCAGGGATTAATTGAATGCCGGTACCGGCTTGACCATAGTGTAGCACTTGCAGATCTTCATGAAAGAGTCGTCCAATACCATGACCACAATATTCACGTACCACAGAAAATCCTTCTGATTCGGCAAAGTGTTGTATGCAGGCACCAATGTCACCCAGATAAGTGCCAGGTTTGACCAAGCGTATGGACTTATATAAACCTTCTTGCGTTATTCTTGATAAACGCTGCGCTAATATCGAAGGTTTACCGACAAAAAACATTTTACTTGTATCACCATGGTAACCGTCTTTAATAACAGTGACATCAATATTAATCATATCACCGTCTTTTAGTACTCGATCGCTAGGAATGCCATGACAAACTTGATGATTGATAGAGGTACAAATTGATTTTGGAAAACCACGATAATTTAAGGGAGCAGGAATCGCCAGCTGATTATTGACTATATAATCGTGGCAGATTTTATCGAGTTGATTGGTTGTAACGCCCACTTTCACATACGGAGCAATCATTTCTAAAACTTCTGCCGCTAATCGACCCGCAATACGCATTTTATCGATTTCTAGTGGAGTTTTTATAATAATAGGTGACATATTATTTGGTTAAGATTTGCATATACTCTTCGCCCTTGAATTTTTGTCTGTGTTGCCGCTCAATTAGCAATCCTCATGTATGTCTAAATACACTCCGGTTGCTTCATTCTCGCGGCGCCTTGCCAAAAATACCATTGCTGTGAGTATAAATTAATTGATTTTACCATGGCAATGTTTATATTTTTTTCCAGAGTCGCAAGGGCAAGGATCATTGCGTCCCGTTTTATTAGTATTTCGCGTACTAAGTGTGGATGCAGTTTCATTAGTTAACGAAGTCTCATCGGCTGCCAGTAAATCTTGATGTTGAAAATCGAGTAATTGTGGCATTTGTTGGCGTCGTTGTTCCTCTAAGCGTTCGGCATCTTCAGGTGTTCTTATTTGCAGACAGCTCAGTAAACTAATGATTTGATATTTTAACTGTTCTAAAAGTTCAGCAAATAACAAAAAGGATTCGCGCTTGTATTCTTGTTTCGGATTTTTTTGTGCATAGCCACGCAGATGTATCCCTTGGCGTAAATGATCCATAGCCGCGAGATGATCTTTCCACAAAGTATCGAGTGTTTGTAGCATTAAGGTTTTTTCAACTTGACGTAGTGTCGGAGAACCAAATAAATTTTCTTTTTCAGCGTAAGCGTTTTGAGCGGCGAGTAATATTTTTTCGCGGAGATTTTCTTCTAAACAATTCGGATCTTCTAACCAAGTGTCTATGGGTAAATCTAGACAAAAATCTTGTTTCAACTGATTTTTTAAGTTGGATATATTCCATTGCTCTTCTAAACTTTGCGGCGGAATAGAGTGTTCAATAGCGCTATAGATAACATCAGTCCATAAATTATTAATGACAGGTGAAATATCTTCTGTAGCCAATAACTCGTTACGTTGTTCATAAATTACTTTACGTTGTTCGTTAGCCACGTTATCAAATTCTAATAATTGTTTACGTACATCAAAATTACGACCTTCAACTTTACGTTGTGCATTTTCTATAGCACGTGTTATCCAGCGATGCTCAATGGCTTCGCCCGGTTGCATGCCAATCTTTTGCATAATCATGGCAACTCGATCCGATGCAAAAATCCGCATTAAATTATCTTGTAAGGATAAATAAAAACGTGAAGAGCCTGGATCACCTTGTCTTCCCGAACGACCTCGTAATTGATTATCGATACGACGGGATTCATGTCGTTCGCTACCAATGATATGTAAACCACCTGCGGCAATTACTTCATCATGTTTTTTTTGCCAGTTGAGTTTATGCTGTGTAATTTCTTTGGCAGAGCTACCACTCGGTAAGGCAGCGAGTTCAGCTTTTAAATTACCACCTAAGACGATATCTGTTCCTCGGCCAGCCATATTGGTGGCAATGGTTACTGTGCCAGGACGACCGGCTTCAGCAATAATTTGTGCTTCTTTTTCGTGAAACTTGGCATTCAGTACTTGATGCGGAATGTTTTCTTTTTGCAGAAGTTGCGATAAATATTCTGATGTTTCTATCGATGCAGTCCCGACTAATACCGGTTGTTTACGTGCCTGACAGGCTTTAATATCATCGATAATGGCATTAAATTTTTCGTCTTTAGTCAGGAAAATTTGATCGGCTAAATCTTGGCGAGAAACCGGTAAGTGCGTGGGAATCACGACAACTTCTAAATTATAAATTTGTTGGAATTCATAGGCTTCAGTATCGGCTGTACCGGTCATTCCCGCCAATTTATGATACAGGCGAAAGTAGTTCTGAAATGTAATTGAAGCTAACGTTTGATTTTCGTTTTGAATGTTTGCTTTTTCTTTGGCTTCAACCGCTTGGTGTAAACCATCAGACCAGCGTCGACCCGACATTAAACGGCCAGTATGTTCATCGACAATGATCACTTGATTATTTTGCACGATATAATCGATGTCACGTTGGAATAAATAATGTGCACGTAGTGCCGCATAAACATGATGCATCAGGCCAATATTAGTGAGATGGTATAAATTTTCACCGGAATTTAATAAACCTTGTTTTACTAATAACTCTTCTAATTTTTGATGTCCTTCTTCTGTTAAATAGGCTTGTTTCGCTTTTTCATCGAGATAAAAATCGCCAGGACCGTCTTCTTCTTTTCTTAAAACGAGTTTAGGTATAATTTGATTGATTTTGATATAAAGTTCAGAACTTTCTTCACTGGCTCCTGAAATAATTAATGGAGTGCGTGCTTCATCGATTAAGATGGAATCCACTTCATCGACAATGGCAAAGTTTAAAATGCGTTGTGATTTCTCTGCCAAAGAAAAAGCCATATTATCGCGTAGGTAATCAAAACCAAATTCGTTATTGGTACCATAGGTAATATCAGCCGCGTAAGCAGCTTGACGCTCAGGAAGTGGAAGATCGGATACGATAACCCCCGTACTTAACCCTAGAAAATTATAGACTGGTCTCATCCATTCCGCGTCGCGTTTGGCTAAATAGTCGTTGACAGTAACGATGTGCACGCCTAAACCACTTAACGCATTCAGATAAGCAGGTAGAGTTGCGACTAAGGTTTTACCTTCGCCGGTACGCATTTCAGCAATTTTTCCGCTATGTAAAACCATACCACCAATTAATTGTACGTCGAAATGACGCAAACCTAACACCCGAGTACTCGTTTCACGCACGACAGCAAATGCTTCTATTAGCAATTCATCTAAAGAACAACCCTCTTTTAAACGAACTTTAAATTCGAAAGTTTTAGCTTGCAGTTGCGTATCGGATAAGCTTTGCATGCTGGGTTCTAGCGCATTTATCGCAATCACAGTTTTTTCAAATTGTTTGAGTAGTCGTTGATTACGGCTAGGAATAAATTTACTTAAAAGCGTAGAAATCATAAATATAAAAAAGTCTCAGTGTGACTCAACAAAAGCCCAGAAAGTGTGCTCACTCTACTAAAAAGTAAGTGATAGTGCTAGTCGTTGTTCAATAGCGGACAAGATAGTGGCGGCATCTAAATCTACTTGTGCAAGTAATGTATTAGGGTCACCGTGCTCAATAAATCGATCAGGTAGCCCTAAGATTAATACATCACAAGGAATACCTTGTTGATGTAAAAACTCACTCACTGCTGACCCGGCACCCCCTACCTTAACATTTTCTTCTAAGCTGACCAATAAACCATGTGTTTTTGCTAGATTACGCAACAATTTTTCGTCTAAAGGTTTGACAAAGCGCATATTGACGACAGTGGCACCCAATGATTCGCCGACAGTGAGAGCGGGGCGCAACATAGAACCAAAGGCCAGCAAGGCTATCGATAGTCCTTTGTGGCAGATTTCAGCTTTACCAATAGGGATACACGACATGTCTTGTTTAACTAAAGTCCCTATCCCTGCACCGCGCGGATAGCGTACCGCACAAGGTGTTGTTAGCTGAAACCCAGTATAGAGCATTTGCCTTAATTCATTTTCATTACTCGGTGTCATGATCGTTAGATTGGGAATACAACGTAGATAGGATAGATCAAAGCAGCCATGGTGAGTAGCGCCGTCTCCACCGACAATTCCGGCTCTATCTAAAGCAAACAATACCGGTAGATTTTGTAGTGCAACATCATGTATCAGTTGATCATAAGCACGTTGCAAAAAGGTAGAATAAATGGCAACAACAGGTTTTTGACCTGCGCAGGCTAGGCCTGCTGCAAAAGTGACCGCATGTTGTTCGGCGATGCCGACATCAAAGTAGCGATCCGGATAACGTTCTGAAAATTCAATCAGATCAGAGCCTTCACGCATTGCGGGCGTAATCGCGATCAAGCGATCATCGATGGCGGCCATATCACAAATCCAACGTCCGAAAATATTGGCGTAGGTTATAGGTTTGGGTTTATATGCGTTAGTGGGTAATGTAGGCGTTAAAAACGTAGGATTGACGGCGTGATAAGCAATAGGGTTTTGTTCTGCAGCAGCATAACCTTTGCCTTTGGTCGTAATGATATGAACCAGTTGAGGACCAGATAATTGACGTAAATTACTTAAAGTATTGAGTAATAAAGGTAAGTCATGCCCATCAATCGGCCCAATATAATTAAAACCTAATTCTTCAAACAAAGTACCCGGGACTAACATTCCTTTGACGTGCTCTTCGGTGCGTTTAGCGAGTTTACGTACACTCGGAATAGACTCCAAAATTCTTTTGCTACCTTCTCTAACGCTAGAATAAAGTTTACTTGATAATATTCGTGCAAAATAATTAGATAAGGCGCCTACATTGTTGGAGATCGACATGTCATTATCATTCAGTACCACTAAAAGATCCGCATGGATATCGCCTGCGTGATTTAAGGCTTCAAAAGCCATACCCGCGGTCATCGCCCCATCTCCTATGACGGCAATTGTTTTTTGAGCGGTTCTATTTTTTTTTGTTGCGACACTAAATCCTAATGCGGCGCTAATCGAGGTACTGGAATGACCGACACCAAAACTATCAAATGAACTCTCTTCACGCGAAGGAAAAGGAGCTAAACCATGAGTTTTCCGAATTGTACATAACTGTTCGCGGCGACCGGTGAGTATTTTATGTGGATAAGCTTGGTGACCGACATCCCAAACGATATGATCGTAGGGCGTATTAAATACATAATGCAAAGCGATCGTTAATTCCACGGTTCCTAAGTTAGCAGCAAAGTGACCTCCGCATTGATCAAGCGTTTGAATGAGAAATGATCTGAGCTCCGTTGCTAATTGTGGTAATTGCGTAGGTGTCAATTTACGTAACTGTGCGGGAGAGTTAATCTGTTCTAATAGACTCTTCGTACTTGAGTTTTTATCTGTGTTGTCGTTCAACTCGTAATCCTCAAGGTTGTTGGATACCCTCCGGTTGTTTCACAACGCGGTCCATTCCCAAAATCCCAATTGCTGTGAGATATTAAAGAGCCTATGCTATTTTTAAGGTCCATGTAGGTTATGTTTATAAGATATAAAATTATCCTGATGTTTGATTGGCGTTATTGATGTTTTGTGCTTGCTGTATGAGTTGCGATCGCCCTTGATTATTGAGCTCTAATACTAAGACTGACATAGTAGCGAGTAAACGCTCTAAAGTCATCCGTGTTTGATAGCTTTCCGCTAAATTTTCTGCTAATAGTTCGACTTGTTGGCGCTGCAAGGTAGCCGGATTTTCTTGGATCAAATCATTTTTATACCAATTTTTATCAAGAATTCGGCGCGTTGCCATAAAGTTTTCTAATTTTAGCAAACTAACGGGAGCTTGAGTTTGATTACTTAATGCGACTAATGCAGGCCTAACTGCAGGATCTGCTCTGCTAGGATCTATCGGTTGCCTTTCTGTATAGAGTTGATAAAGATTACTCATCGCGACACCTTGTATGGCTAAATAGCTGCGCAAGCTCGCGAGATAGTCTCGTATGGGTTTTTCATTCAGTTTAATTCTTAGGTTATTTGCTTTATCTCCATTTAGATTAGCAACCAGTTGGTTGAGGTTGATAGTATTGATAGGCGTTAGAGAAGAATTTAAGGCGTTAATAACATTTTGAGCTTCAATGGCTTCGGTACCATTATAACTAATAGGTTGTAGCAGGCTATTGATATCTATCGATTGTAAAGGATTTTTTTCTACACTAGGATTGGTTTTTGTATTCGGGTTCCAAGTAAAAGCGACGATATTATTACTTTTATCGCTTAAGTTAGCAAATTGCGTTAGTACTTGCTGTGTCAATAAACTAACTAAAGGTGAACTGGGATATAACAAATAAGCAGCTTGGGCATTGTTAATCGCAATGGTTAAGTCATCACCTATCGGCGCAGTGTTCATCGTGTTGGCTTTGATGGCGATTTGTCCATAACCTGCGACAAGCTTATCAACACTACTATTATTACTGGAAGTATCGGCATGGCTAGAAAGACTAAAAAAGCTTAAGCTAGCTAAGCTAATACTTAAAATACTATTTTTTAACGTTTTTATTTTTGATGAGTGAGACATAACAACATCCTCATGGAGTTTGAAAGTAAAGCGTCTTAGAAATTAGCATGGGGTCGCACTTGGTTTGTATTAGAGTTGGGTTGTGAATGGGCAAAAATATTCGGAGGAGCAGGAGTAGTTGCATTAGCAGAAACATTGGGCGTTGTAGGCCCAGGAATAGGTGCATTCGCATAAGGGTTTATTTTAGCGTTTTTTTCCCAAATATTAGGAGGTTGTTTTGCCCAGGGATTAGGTTGCAACCAAGGATTTTTATCCGATGAATGCGTTGAGTTTGCAGGGGTATTATCAGGGATAAAAGCTTTATCGTTATTTGAACGGGGTGTCGGTTTTGCTGTAGGAGATACCGTTTGATTTTGTTGAGTCACATTTTCTGGATCGGCATTGGCTTTTAAGGCATTCAGAACGGCTTGTGAGGCATTAGTTTCAGACTGTTTGATTTCATCTCGATAGGTTTGCAAAGGATCGCTTTTTGTTGATTCAGAATAGGCATGTGCTAGACCGATGAAGGAGTAGCTGAGAAAAATTATAGCGCATCTAGATAGCCAAGCTTTTAACATAATTATTCACCTTCTAGTGCTTTTAAAACGAAATCCAAACGTTCTTGTGAAAAAACTCTAGCCAATAGCCGTAAGCGTTCAAAACTAATATTTCTACGTAAAAATAAACCCGCTTCATCTTGTGGGCCATTACTGATTTCTTCGGCATGCATGAGCAGTTTAGCAGCAGAACCCGGATGTGACGTGTCTAAAGCTTGGAGGAGGTGCAAGGTACGAGACATACCTAAATGATTACCTAAGCGGATAAACAAAGCTTGTTGGGAGAGTTTATCGAGATCGACTTTATCGATATCATTAAGTTCTTTACCCAGCTCTAGAATGCTTGCTTCAAGCGCGTCATCACCATCTTTAGTCCAAGACTCTACGCTTTCCATGAAACAAAGAACTCGATAGATCAAGGGATCTTGATAGTGTTTCCAATAGAGGTGTGAACCTTTGTGAGTGAGATCGGGCATAAATAGTATCTTTTTTATTGGTCTACTTTAATAAGTATAAAGCCGAAAAGGAATCTTGATTATCCAACTTAATGCAAGCTAAATCAAACTCTAAAAAAAAATCAACTGGATTTCCTAAGCTAATTTTTTATCGTAGGTTCCTGTATGGCCCTCCATGTATCGTGTCATTAAAATTTGCAAGTTGGTTTCGGTCAAGATAATATAGGCGATTAAACCGCGGAGTAGCACGTGAGTTTTTTTGGTAGTATAAAAAAAATAATTAAGCCTGCTGTCGATGTCCCAAAGTGGATAGGCTATCGACAATTGGTTAAAAGCAACCGCTTGTTTTTCGGATTTATTAAAAAATTCTTCATTCCCGATCAAGCTAAGACCGAGGAATCCTTTGAAGAAGCACTATTACGTCTTAAGCTGACTCCAGCTGATTTAATTCAACGTAGCAAAGAATTTACACGTTTGATGAAGGTATGGATTTTTCTTTTCTTTCTTAGCATTAGCTATGGCATTTATCTTTTTTATAATCATGCTTTGCGAGGGTTTTTTCCTTGTCTAGGCATTAGTATTATTATTTTAACGCAAATTTTTCGCTATCATTTTTGGCTTTTTCAAATTAAACAGCGTCGTTTAGGTTGTGGTTTTCGTGATTGGTTGGGCAGTCAATTTATTATTGGAAAGAAAAAATAATGAAAAGGTTTCTATTAAGTGGCTTTCTTTACTTGTTTCCATCCTTGTTATTAGCGGATACCTTAAGCTTAACACCACCCAGTACCGATTTATCCATGTCGTATTTAGCGACTATTTTCGGCGTGGTGGATGGCGTATTACATGGAACAGGAAGTCAGATTTTAGGAACAATGTTTGGCGCATTTAATTCCATTATATTAGTCATGGCTTCCATGATATTAAGCTATGTCTTATTTGTATCTATCTTAAATACCTCACATGAAGGCGAATTTCTAGGTAAGAAATGGTCTTCGATTTGGGTGCCAGTTAGAACGGTTATGGGAGTTGGTTTATTATTACCTAAGGCAACCGGTTACTCCTTTATACAAATCATGGTGATGTGGGTGGTAGTACAAGGAATAGGTGCGGCGGATGAAGTTTGGAATGTCGCCTTAAATTATATGAATCGTAATGG
>Ga0209668_10000652_pt1 | contig 14327 bp, 17 predicted proteins | sample FrelakmetPLP11PL_FD_187150 | JGI IMG/M metagenome (GOLD analysis project Ga0209668, IMG submission 187150) | Freshwater lake sediment microbial communities from the University of Notre Dame, USA, for methane emissions studies - PLP11 PL (SPAdes)... | ecosystem: Environmental > Aquatic >... | reverse complement strand
GGCGCAATACTATTTGCTGAGGCAGGAAATACTAATTTATCAGCAGAATTTGCACCTTTACCTGTGACCATCGTTCCCGATGTCTCCAATGGTGAATGGCAACCTCTGATAGATGCTTTACCCAACCTTGCTGAACAAGCATTACAAGCCAACCCACCCATTGAAATTGACGTGCATAATCGCCAAGTACGCCTATTTTTACCTGGTTTCGACAAAAAACAGGTAAAACTCACTCAACAGGGTCCAGAGGTTACAGTGGAAGCCGGAGATCAAAGACGTAATATCTTCCTCCCCCCGGCTTTAAGTGGTAAACCTGTGACGGGTGCAAAGTTTCAAAATAGTTATTTGATAATTTCTTTTTAGGTAATAGGTAATAGGTAGTGGGTAATGGGTAAAAGGTTTTCCAATTACCAATTACCTATTACCAATCACCTCTTCCCCAATTACCATTACACCTTATGTCTGAATCAACTCCCATTAATCCAAATCCTCAACCGAATGAGGCTGTAGAATCTCTAAATACAGAAGTTACAACCGCAGAAGATCGCAATGCGAAAACTCGGCAATTGCTGGGAATGAAAGGTGCGAGCGCTGGCGAAACTTCTATTTGGAAAATTCGCTTGCAATTGATGAAACCGATTACCTGGATTCCCCTGATTTGGGGTGTAGTCTGCGGTGCGGCTTCTTCTGGAAACTATACCTGGACTTTAGAAAATTTCTTAAAGTCTGCCCTGTGTATGTTACTTTCTGGTCCTTTATTGACTGGTTATACCCAAACCATCAATGATTATTATGACCGGGAAATTGATGCGATTAATGAACCTTATCGTCCTATCCCTTCTGGGAGAATTTCGGAAAAGCAAGTAATTAGCCAATTCGTGCTTTTACTATTATTAGGATATGGGGTAGCCTACACCTTAGATTTATGGGCAGGTCATTCAGTTCCTAACGTTTTACTGTTGTCTGTTTTTGGTAGTTTCATTGCCTATATCTATTCTGCACCACCATTGAAATTAAAACAAAATGGTTGGCTAGGAAATTATGCTTTAGGTGCAAGTTATATTGCTTTACCTTGGTGGGCTGGTCATGCTTTATTTGGGGAATTGAATTGGACAATTGTGATTCTGACTCTATTTTACAGTTTGGCAGGTTTGGGGATTGCCATTGTTAATGATTTTAAAAGTGTGGAGGGCGATCGCCAATTGGGATTACAATCATTACCAGTTATGTTTGGGATAAAAACTGCGGCTTTGATTTGTGTAGTCATGATTGACTTATTTCAAGGTTTGGTGGCAGGTTATTTGGTGAGTATTCACGAGAATTTATATGCAGCCATTCTCGTATTATTAATCATTCCCCAAATCACTTTCCAAGATATGTATTTTCTCCGTGACCCCATAGCCAATGATGTCAAATATCAAGCCAGCGCTCAACCGTTCTTGGTGTTGGGAATGTTGGTGACGGGTATTGCATTAGGTCATGCCGGCGTTTAATCCTAGAGTGTAATCAGTCGTAAAAACCCCTATCCCGTCTGGGAATGAATTCCCAGTCTCATAGCGAAAGTCATCTAAAGATGACTAAAAACTGGGTAAATTTATTAGTCCGTTTTAACGGACTTTAGCTATGAGACAGGGAATTTATTCCCTGGCTTAAGGCTTAAGTTGATAGATATCAGCAATGCACTCAATTCCTAATTATGAAAAAAATAGAACTAGAACTAGATCAAGAAACCTATGACAAAATACAACAATTAACCCAGACTAATCATTGTCAAATTTCAGATTTAATTAAAGCCATGATTGAGCAACTTACTCAACCAGAAATTCTCAACGATTCATTTATTGGCAAATGGTCAGATGATGCGGAATTAGTTGATCAACTAATTGAAGATATGTTAAAACATAGAACCTAAAAAATAATAAATTAATCTTGAAAAATAAAACTTTAATTGATACAGATATTTTATCGGAAATTCGCAAAGGCAAAAATCCCCAAGTTATAGCTAAAGCCATTGCTTATAAAACTAGTTTTAAAAATTATACCATATCTGTAATTACGGTTTCAGAAGTTATCAATTGATGTATCGCTTTTGGGTAGTTATGGAGAAGGCGATCGCTCTTCTATCATCAATATTTGTAGGTAAATTTAGGCTTTTAGCAATGAAAAGTCAATAATTAACCAATATATTCAATTTCACCTAAGTCATTGATTAATATAAGTGATCCCACAGATAAAGATGAAAGGATTTCACTAATTTTTTCCATCAGAGGAAGTAAATGATTAGGATGAGTGCTAGAAGCATCTAAAATAATAATTCTCAACGTTTTACCTGTTAAATTTTGCTGATAGGGTAGATTTTTATCGGCTGTAATAAAAGCATCAAAAGGATGTTTTTCAGCTAAGTCAAGAATTTGTTTATCCTTGAAACCGCGCCATCCCATATCATTAACATTATAAATTATATGACCTTTATTTAAAAAAGGTTGTTTGAGTTTTTTACTTAAAAGATTTTCGTCTAATAATATAATCATTAAGCACAACGTTCCTGAGCGATTATCAATTTAGCTGCATTTTCTAGGACTTTCATAGTTTGAGTCTCCAGATAGGGAAAATCATTAATAAACTCAGCTAATCCTCCCTCACTTTCAAGATAGTCAAACAATGTTTGTAAAGGAACACGAGTTCCCACAAAAACCGGAACCCCACTCATAATTTCAGGATCGGAGTGAATAATACCTTGAGTTTTTAATAAGTTGTTTAGTGTCATATTTCCTTCAAGATATAACTTGATATTTTTTATTATAACAGTGATAAGTAGGTTGGCGTTGAAAATTGTCGTTATGGCAAGGCAAAAGGCAAGAGTGAAGAGGGTTTGGGCGATTTTACGTTTCTTTACACAGTTTGGTTTTATTGTGTTCACCTACTTAAATACGGTGACCGAACTGATAAGTCAGCGCTTGCGCTATTACTACTCATCTATCGTTAATAATTTGGGCGTTGCTGATTTTAGGGATGAAAATAATTTTGCATACGTTCAAGACTCTTGTAGAGACGTTCCATGGAACGTCTCTACCTCCAAAAATCATACGCCAATTCAGCAACGCCATAATTTGAAGGGGTTTAGTAATGCGCTTTACATTTAATGTAACCTCTGCATGAGGTTTCTGGCCTGTTCACTGATAGCTTGCCAATTTCCCTGTAATACTGATTCTGTCGGGAATAATTCGCCACTTAACCCCACCGCTACTGCACCAACTTGTAAAAAATCTTGAGCATTGTCTAATGTTATACCCCCCGTAGGAATTAGGGGAATATGCCCAAGGGGTCCTTGTAAACTCTTGATATAGCTAGTTCCGCCCACTGCTTGCACCGGAAACACCTTGACACAACTTGCACCATGATTCCAAGCGGTAATAATTTCTGTGGGTGTCAATGCACCGGGAATAATGGGGATATTTGCGGTTAATGCAGCTTGAATCATATCTAGATCAGTGTGGGGACTGAAGAGAAATTGCGCCCCACAAGCGATCGCCTCTTGTAATTGTTGAACATTAAATAAAGTCCCCGTACCAATCATACAGTTAGGTAATTTAGCACGGAGTTGGGCAATTAATTCCGGTGCGCGATCGCTATTCCAGGTAATTTCAATTAACTGCATTCCTCCAGATGCTACAGCTAGAGCCATTTTCTCACCCCATACCATCTTCGGGGCGCGAACAACAGCGATCGCTCGATGTAATTTTAACTGTGACAACCAAACTTGATTAGACATTCTTACTGTGACTGTGACTTGCAACCAAGAGGTTAAAAACCTCAAATATAAACATAACCTAGGAACAGAATCTTAACATTCCATCTTGCTTATTCACTCAATCTATGTCATATTATATATATCACTAAATCTATCGGATTACCGTAGTTTAAAATGAACCTAGCAAAACAGATGGAGATTCAAGATTTCCAGAACTTATTCCGCATATTTTCAATACATCGAGTTTTATGGCATTTATATGCTTATGTTACAGTTTTCAAAGTCCTCATGCTCACCTTGGTAAGTTTAATTTTCTTGAGTATCCATTGGACTCACCGCAAATTATTTTCCCACCGTCGCGTCATAGAAACAAATGAATGGGACTTAAACAGCATCAATTAAACCAACGAGTGAATTTAATTTTGTCCGACTACTTAGCGACTCTGCACCAAACAAAAAAGGGCGGGTATCAAACCCACCCCAGTTGTAATTACAAATTAATTACCAATTATCGGCGCACTCAAAGAGACATTTTGTACTGCTTTGGTTGCGGCTAAGGTTGGTACAGAGTCACGCAATCTTGCTGTTAATTGTACAGTTGTAGCGTCGTACATTTGGGTTAGCAATTTGGGATAAAAACCAATACCAATAATAGGTATCAACAAACAGGCAATGATAAAGACTTCGCGGGGTTCAGCATCTATCAAATTTTGATGAGAAACTAACTCTTCATTTTCTTGTCCGTAGAAAATCTCGCGCAACATTGAAAGGAGATAAATTGGCGTTAAAATCACACCAACAGCCATCAAGAAAATGACAATAACTTTGAATGTCGAGTTATAAGCATCACTGGTGGCAAAGCCGACAAATACCATTAATTCGGCGACAAAACCGCTCATTCCTGGTAATGCTAAAGAAGCCATTGAACAGGTTGTAAACATGGCGAAAATCTTTTGCATTTTCTTACCGACACCACCCATTTCATCTAACATGAGGGTGTGTGTGCGATCGTAAGTTGCACCGACTAAAAAGAACAAACTTGCCCCAATTAAGCCGTGAGAAACCATTTGTAAAACTGCCCCACTTAAACCCAAGTCGGTGAAAGAGGCAATCCCAATGAGAACAAAGCCCATGTGGGAAATTGAAGAGTAGGCAATTTTCCGTTTTAAATTCCTTTGGGCAAAGGAGGTTAGGGCAGCGTAGATGATATTTACTACCCCCAAAACTACTAACACTGGGGCAACGTAAGCGTGGGCATCGGGTAGCATTTGGGCATTCATGCGAATTAAGGCATAACCACCCATTTTTAACAAAATACCTGCTAGTAACATATGGACGGGCGCTGTAGCCTCACCGTGGGCATCTGGTAGCCAGGTATGGAGGGGAATGATAGGCAACTTGACAGCGTAGGCAATCAGGAAGCCGGCGTAGAGTAGAAGTTGTAAATTGAGTCCGAAATCTTTTAAGGCCAGCGATCGCATATCGAAGGTTACAGTATCGCCATAAAACCCCATTGTCAAGGAAGATAGCAAAATAAACAGCGAACCACCAGCGGTGTACAAAATAAATTTGGTCGCTGCATATTGACGCTTTTTCCCTCCCCAAATTGACAAAAGGAAGTATATGGGGACAAGTTCTAGTTCCCACACCAGGAAAAATAACAGCATATCCTGGACGGCAAAAACGGCAATTTGACCGCCATACATTGCCAAAATTAGGAAATAAAACAATTTAGGCTTTAGTGTGACAGGCCAAGCTGCTAAGATTGCCAGGGTGGTGATAAATCCTGTTAAGAGAACCAGAGGCATGGATAAGCCATCAACCCCTAAAGACCAATTTAAACCCAACTGGGGAACCCAGGGATAACTTTCCACCAGTTGCAAATCGGGATTAGAGAAATCGTATCCAGTATAAAAAGCGCAGACAATGAGGACAAAATCTATCAACCCGACAATGAGAGAATACCAGCGCACGGTTTTTCCATCTTTATCTGGGATAATGGGAAGGAGTAGTGATGCGGCTATGGGAAATAAAATAATCGTCGTCAGCCACGGGAAATTAGCTATATTCATCACATTAATCTGCTATTAAAATCATGTTTGGTTGGCAACAAGTTAGGATCTAATAACTTCTAAATCACCTTAAATCAAGGATTACAGCCACAAGGTTAACATAGATGCTCAAATTAAGTTAATTTTAGATAAAAGAATTAACCAAATTTACCGTTAATGTAAGCTTTGGTGTCTTCCTGTTGAGGATCACTGAAAATCATCTCAGTTGAGTTGTACTCTACTAAGTAGCCACTACGTCCACCTGTTTCGGAAGCTTTAACGTTAAAAAACGCGGTTTTATCAGATACTCGTGATGCTTGGTGCATATTGTGGGTGACAATGACGATGGTATATTGTTCTTTGAGTTCGTGAATTAGTTCTTCTATCCGTGCAGTAGAGATAGGATCAAGGGCAGAACATGGTTCATCCATCAGGATAACTTCTGGTTGCACAGCGATCGCCCGCGCAATACATAAACGCTGTTGTTGTCCACCGGATAATGATAACCCATTTTGTCGCAATTTATCCTTGACTTCATCCCACAAAGCCGCCTGTCGCAAACTCCGTTCCACCAATTCATTCATATCACCTCTGTAGCCATTGATTCTCGCACCAAAGGCAATATTTTCATAAATTGACTTGGGAAAGGGGTTGGGTTTTTGAAACACCATACCAATGCGTCTTCGCACTTCTACAGGATCAATATTCGGTGCATAGATATTTTTATCATAGAAATAAACTTTACCTTCGGCTCTAAATGAGTCAATTAAATCATTTAGCCGATTATAACATCGCAATAAGGTAGTTTTCCCACAACCGGAAGGACCGATAAAAGCGGTGACTCGATTTTTAGGAATATCTAACCAAACATTTTGTAAAGCCAAAAAATTGCCATAATAGATATTTAAGTTTTCTGTGCGTAAAACCGATTCAGTTCCATTAATTGTGCTAATGATAGTATTCATAAAATCGGGCTTGATGAAGGAGGCAGGAGTCAGGAGTCAGGAGTTCAGGAGGAAGAAGGAAGAAGGAAGAAGGAAGAAGAATAGTTTTCACCAATGACCAATGACCAATTACCAATTACCAATTACCAATTACCAATTACCCGTTCCCTTGCTAACAATTTTTAACGCCAACTTAATTAGATAAATTAAATCTTTTTTCTAGTAACCCAACGGGCAATAATACTAGTAATTAAAACCATCAATACAAGAATTAAAGATGCAGCCCAAGCTAAAGATTGCCAAGTTTGATAGGGAGAAGTAGCAAAGTTGTATACTAAAACTGCTAAAGAAGCAGTTGGTTTGAGGATACTATCAGGCCAAAAAGCAGAAAAAAGAGCCGTAAATAGTAATGGTGCAGTTTCTCCAGCAGCACGAGCGATCGCTAAAATAGAACCAGTGACAATTGCAGGTAAGGCAGTTGGTAATACCACCAAGATCACAGTTTGCAAATTAGTGCTTCCTAGTCCAATAGATGCTTGTCGTAAATCTTGAGACACTAATTGCAACGCCTCGTCTGTAGTTCGCACAATAATCGGTAACATCAAAATTGCTAAGGCGACTCCACCACCCAGGGCTGAATAAGAGCCTAAATTCAATTTTACTAAGGTTAAAACCACAATTCCATAGGCAAAAACCCCAGCAATAATCGAGGGAACTCCACTGAGAACATTAGTAGCGAAACGTATCCATCTGGCAATTCTTTGAGAACTAAACTCAGTTAAATAAATTGCCGCCAACACACCAACAGGAACACTAATTATCGCAGCAATTCCTACCATTAATAATGTTCCCACAATGGCATTTCCAAAGCCGCCATTTTTACCAAAGGGAGGAGGTGGCAACTGTGTAAAAACATGGATATCTAAACTACTAAACCCTCTAATTACTACATAATAAAGCACTGCCAATAAAGGAATCAGTGCCAAAACTCCACAAACAAAAGCTAATCCAGTCATGACCATATTAACTAATGTTCGAGGAGACGAAAGAGAACGAGTCAGGCTTCCTCGCGGAAACAAAGAATTCATAATTTAACCAATATAATTTTTACTAAAGATCCCCGACTTCTTTTATTGATTGTGTCCACAAACTATAAATTGATGTTAGAAGTCGGGGATCTTATGCCTTCTAAATTCGCTGTACTCTTGCCACAATAAGATCCGCCAGAATATTGACGATCATTGTTAAGATAAATAAAACTAAAGCTGCATACATTAAAGCCGCAATTTGTAACCCATTAGCCTCCGCAAATTGATTGGCTAATAAAGAGGAAATCGTATTCGATGGTGCTAAGAGAGAGATATTAATATTGTTAGCATTACCTATTAACATTGTCACAGCCATTGTTTCACCCATTGCCCTCCCAAGTGCCAACATTACCGCACTGACAATGCCAGAAAATGCAGCAGGAATAATAACTTGAAAAATGGTTTCCCAACGGGTTGCACCTATTCCTAAAGCGGCTTGACGCAAACTTGAAGGTACAGAAATCAAGGCATCACGAGAGATAGCCGTGATAATTGGCAAAATCATAATTGCTAATATTACCCCTGCTGGTAACATCCCTGGACCTGTGGGTGCAGAACTAAAAATTGGCAACCAACCTAGGTAAGTATGTAGCCATATTCCTAAATTTTTCAACACAGGAATTAAAACAAAAATTCCCCAAACTCCATAAACAACACTGGGAATAGCTGCTAGGAGTTCTACTAAAAATACCAGGACTAAATTTACTTGCGGGGGGAGAAAATTCTCACTTAATAAAATTGCTGTTCCTACACCAATAGGGAGGGTTAAAATCAGTCCAATTAAAGAACTGATGAGAGTTCCGTAAATTGCTGGGAGTACCCCATATTCATTATTAACAGGATTCCAATTGCTGGTAAAAAAGAAATTAATCCCGAATTTTTGGATAGCTGGTAAAGCACTAGTAGTAATTTGCCAGGCAATCCATAATAGAATAGCAGCGATCGCTAGGGCAAAAATTCGGGTTATCCAAATAAAGCTGCGATCTAAATTTCTATCTATTTCCGAACGGTTTTTTGTGGTTAATGAATCTTCTTGAAAACTTGTAGTCATTTTCCTGACTCCTTACTTCTGGCTTCTGACAAAGGGCGCAGGCCCTGCGCCCCTACTTTGAGAAACGGAAATTTGATAATCAGGACTAATTTGATCAGCCGCTGCTGCGACTTTAGCAATTACATTTGCTGGTAAAGGCACATATCCTAATTCACTAGCTATCTTTTGTCCATCAGTTAAAGCATACTCAATAGTTGCTTCCATTGCTTTAGCTTTGCCGGCATCAGTATATTTTTTATGGGCGAGAATCCAAGTGTAAGTTACTATTGGGTAGGATTCTGCACCTTCAGGGTCGGCAATAAAAGCACGCAGATTTTCTGGTAAAGTTACTGATGCTAGAGTTTTAGATGCTGATTCTTCAGAAGCTAAAACAAACTGGTTGGATTTATTTTCTAAAGATGCAAATTTGAGCTTACTTTCTTTCGCATAGCCATATTCTACATAACCAATAGAACCTTGAGTTTGTTGAATTTGGGCGGTAACACCTTCATTACCTTTAGCACCAACTCCTATCGGCCATTTTACACTTTTACCTTCACCTACTTGAGTTTTCCATTCTGGACTAATGGTACTAAGATGTTTGGTGAAAACGCCCGTAGTTCCGCTACCATCAGCACGAAAAATAACTTTGATTTCCTCTTTTGGTAATTTTAGATTAGGATTGATTTTAGCGATCGCCGGATCATCCCAAAATTTTATTTTACCTAAGAAAATATCAGTGTAAACTGCTCGTGATAACTGGAGTTGAGGAACTTCTGGCAAATTATAAGCGAGAACAATACTACCCGCAGTTAGAGGTAATAGTAACACACCTTTTTCTGCCGGAACTTTGTTAATTTCTTCATCCTTCATTGCTACATCACTAGCGCCAAAGTCTAATGTTCCTTGGGTAAACTGCTCAACACCCGCACCACTACCCACAGACTGATAATTAACTTTTAAATTGGGATATTTTTTGTTTAACTCTGTAAACCAAGTTTGATAAAGTGGGGCAGGAAAAGAAGCACCCGCGCCGATTAATTCTACATTACCTCCTAAATCTAGTTTCTGAGCATCGGCAGTAGTTGTATTTGTCGTTTTACTAGGAGACTCACTCATAATTGGATTCTTTGAGTTAGTTTCTCCACAAGCTGATAGACTAATTACTACTGTTAATACAGATATTGAAACTATCAGATGATGATTTTTCATGAAACTGATTTTAAGTAGAGCAATCCTATTTGAGTTGAGAACGTATCGGTGATAGCGTAATTATATTCACTGAAAACTTGTCAAACATCCTCTTAAAGATAGGTTGATGATCCATTAGGAGAATTTCAATGTATAATTTGACAATTTCTGTTATATTAGCGATCGCTTCTTTTGTACCTACTGTTAATTAACCCTTGCGCCTAATCAATGTTTGCTGCCTCGAATCAACTGCTATGGTCTATGATAGGCTTGCTCCTCACAATGGGTGGTACTTTCCTGGAAGCTTATGGTGTTACCTCACCTTGGAATTGGAGTCAGCACGGAATTCAAACCCTTTCGCTAGGTGTCAGCTATCAAATTGGTGCAGTCCTATTGGTGGGCTGTTTAGGAGGTCAAAATGCTGGTGCGCTCTCGCAAATTGCCTACTTGGTCATGGGATTAACCTTGTTGCCTGTATTTGCCGAAGGAGGCGGTATCGGTTATGTTAAACTATCTCAGTTTGGCTATTTGCTAGGATTTATTCCCGGAGCTTGGATTTGTGGATATTTAGCCTTTAAAGCTCGACCTCGACTAGAAACTCTGGCTTTTAGTTGTCTTTGTGGCTTATTCACCGTTCACATCTGCGGTATTGCTTATTTAATCATCAGTTATGTTTTACCCTGGAGAGGAACAGAAAATCTATCGCTGATTCAAGCTATCCTGAAATACTCCTGCTTTGCAGTACCAGGACAACTAGTAGTTGTTTGTGCTGTTACCATAGTAGCTTATGTGCTACGACATATAATGTTTTATTAGTAATTGGTCATTAGTCAGTGGTCAGTGGTCAGTAGCAAGGAAAAACAACTGATAAAGAACAACTGACAACCGACAAAGAACAACTGACAACTGACAAAGAACAACTGACAACTGACAAAGAACAACTGACCAATTTATCATGCGTATAAAAAATCGCTTCTTCTGGATTGCCGCTCTGATAGCATTTGTACTAGACCAACTGACAAAATACTGGGTAGTGAAGACCTTTAGCCCAGGACAAACACTACCACTATTGAGTGGGATATTTCATTTTACCTATGTGACTAATACAGGTGCAGCCTTTAGTTTATTAAGTGGCAAAGTAGAATGGTTACGGTGGCTATCGTTGGGTGTTAGTTTAGTATTGATAACCATTGCATTATCTGGACCATTGTTAAGTTTTTGGGAGCAAATGGGTTATGGTTTGATTTTAGGGGGAGCAATGGGCAACGGTATTGATAGATTTATACTAGGGTATGTCATTGACTTTCTGGATTTTCGGTTAATTAATTTTGCCGTGTTTAATATGGCTGATTCTTTTATTAGCATTGGTATAGTCTGCTTGTTAATTGCCTCATGGAAAAAAACACCAAGTAATTAAAAAATTTAATTCTTCTTAGGAAAATTCCCCTACTTTCCCGTTAATTTTTAACTTTTAACTTGCAATTGTTTATGAGTTCTCCCCAACCTCCTCAAAAGCCAAAAACTATAATTGGTCAAGTAACTCAAGCGGTCAGCACCATTCATGCTAGAGTCAACTTTTCCATGAAGCTCAAACCCAATGCGAAAGTACCAAAACTATTGGTCCATGATGCCGGCGGGAATCAAGAAGAAGAATATGATTTATTAGGCGATCGCTATATACTAGGACGGAGTTCAAAATCCTCTGATATCGTCGTCCGTAACCCCCTAGTCAGCACAGTTCACCTCTCATTATCGCGGGACTCCACCCAAAACACCCCCGTTTTCACCATCAAAGACGAAAACTCCACCAACGGCATTTATCTCGGCAAAAGGCGCATAAATACCCTAGAACTGCGGCATGGAGATATCATTAACTTAGGACCACAAGACCTAGCTGATGCCGTCAGTATTCAATACATAGACCCCCCAGTCTGGTACGTCAAAGCTGCCACCTGGACAGCCTATGGAGTCGGTGGTGTCACAGCCTTAATTGCCCTAGCCATAGGTGGAGAATGGCTGAAATTTTCCGTGAGACCCCTACCTACAGCCACTCGCGCCCCTGTTGTTGTCTATGCCCGTGATGGCTCAACCCCACTCCGTGAACCCCGCAATATCGCTCACATAGACCTGAAACAATTATCAGACTTTGGACCCTATTTACCTGCTGCGGTCGTAGCCTCCGAAGACAGTCGTTACTATTGGCACTTTGGCGTAGACCCCTTGGGTGTGTTACGAGCCGTACTTATCAACAGTCGTAGCGGTGACGTTCAACAAGGGGCAAGTACAGTTACCCAACAAGTAGCTCGAAGTTTATTCCGGGAATATGTAGGCAGTCAAGACTCTTTAGGACGGAAAATCAAAGAAGCCGTCGTCTCCCTCAAACTAGAAACCTTTTACAGCAAAGACGATATTTTACTAACCTACTTAAATCGCGTATTTTTAGGTGCAGACACCTCCGGCTTTGAAGATGCAGCTAAATATTATTTTAACAAATCCGCCAAAGAATTAACCCTAGCCGAAGCAGCCACCCTAGTAGGGATTTTACCCGCCCCCAATGCCTTCGATTTTTGTGGCAGTGGTCCCCGGAAACTCGGTGCAGCCGACTACCGCAATCGAGTCATTAAACGACTACTAGAAATGGGCAAAATTACCCAAGAAGAAGCCAACCGCGCTCGCCGTTCTACAGTTCAAGTTAGCCCTAAAGTTTGCGAAAGGCAAGCCAAAACCATTGCCCCCTATTTCTATGATTACGTCTTTCAAGAACTCACATCAAGGCTAGGTCCAGCAGCAGCCAGAGAAGGTAACTATATCATCGAAACCCAACTTGATCCAGCTATCCAAGCCAAAGCCGAAACAGAGTTAAAAAATTCCGTCACCAAAGCAGGCTCGAGTTTTGGATTTTCCCAAGGAGGAATGGTGACTCTCGACTCAAAAACCGGGAGTATTGTCGCTATGGTAGGCGGGACTGATTACAAAAAAAGCCAGTTTAATCGCACCGTTCAAGCCCAACGCCAACCGGGTTCTACCTTTAAAATTTTTGCCTACGCTGCGGCTATAGAAAAAGGGTTTTCGACCTATAAAAGTTATTCTTGCAATCCTTTAACTTGGCAAGGCTTTACCTATAAACCCTGTCGCGCTGGTGCTGGTGGTAGTTTAGACATAGCCACCGGTTTGGCAATGTCAGAAAACCCCATTGCTTTGCGGGTAGCCAAGGAAATTGGCTTGAATAAAGTCGTAGATATGGCGCAGCGTTTGGGTGTTAAATCCAATCTTGAGGCAGTACCTGGTTTGGTATTAGGTCAAAGTGTAGTTAATGTTTTAGAAATGACTGGGGCATTTGGGGCAATTGGTAATCGTGGAGTCTGGAATCCCCCTCATGCTATTAGTAAAATTCGTGACAGTAGTGATTGCCAGGATCTTAAAGATTTTGAAACCTGTCGGGTGATTTACTCCTTCGATACAGATCCAAATGGTTCTAAACAAGTGCTAAAAACAGCAGTTGCCAATCAAATGACTACTATGATGCGAGGAGTAATTACTAATGGTACTGGTCGTAGCGCGGCTATTGGTTTAGGCGAAGCAGGTAAAACCGGAACCACAAATGATAATGTTGACCTCTGGTTTATTGGTTTTATTCCTAGTCGTCAACTTGTCACCGGCATTTGGCTAGGAAATGACGATAATTCACCTACCTCCGGCAGCAGCGCCCAAGCGGCACAACTTTGGGGCAGTTATATGGGTAAAATTACTAAATAGGGTTTGCTGAATAAGTGAACCTGTCACCTCTCCTCACAGACAACTTATTCAGTAAGAGTCCTATTATTTCTAATTCATCACCAGTTATCCCCATTTCAGAATCTACATCACGTTCACATGATAATGTAGTTGATGCCACTAAACCTTGGGAAAATACACATCCCATTTCTAAAGCTTCGGATGAATTAGAACAGATAAATCAATAATGAAATTCACAATTAAACGTTTAATTGCTTTGTTTTTAACTTCAATCAGAAGTGATGCTCAAGTTAATATGAAGAGACTGGCTGAGGTGACTAAAAGTTGTCAGCAAGATGTCTTTTCTCAAGAATACTATCAACAAATGCTACTGGATGTTGATCAGTGGGATAACAATGATTTAGAAAAATGGGCTCTTGCGTCTCTTTTATGGTCACAACTAAAATCACCAAAATTTAATGCCGATAAATTTAAACCATAAAAGCTGAAAACTATATCTCTGTAAAGGTTTGCAAACTTTTAAATACAAGGTAATCA
>Ga0209668_10000650_pt1 | contig 14364 bp, 17 predicted proteins | sample FrelakmetPLP11PL_FD_187150 | JGI IMG/M metagenome (GOLD analysis project Ga0209668, IMG submission 187150) | Freshwater lake sediment microbial communities from the University of Notre Dame, USA, for methane emissions studies - PLP11 PL (SPAdes)... | ecosystem: Environmental > Aquatic >... | reverse complement strand
GACTAGGCCCTCAACCTAGCGCCTTTGACCTAGCTTGGCTACCCTCGCTCTCGCGCCATAACAATGAGGATGTCTACCTAAAATAATGTATCCATCCGGTTTTCACGTATCCCCTCAACCAATGAAAGTCCCTGCTGCATGACAGTGTGAAAAACCGCCCCTGCATTGAATAGAACTGCATCGATGTATTTTTATATCCACTAACAGCAGATCTCAATCCATGTGGTCTGATATCATTCACGAGTTTGCCGATTCCCCGTCCCAGAGTAAAGTGGTGCGTTTTCTTCTCGAGAACGGTTTTGGGATCAATAAAAACGGCAGGGTTACGTGTAATGGGATCGAGGTCCCAGCCACACAGATTGCAAAGGCAATCGGCTCTGATCGACGGGTCGTCGATGCCACTGCCCACCGGATCCTCACGATCCCATCACTCATGGAGATATTCATCAGGATGAGAGCGACACCAGACCTGTCAAATGTCGCAGAATCGCTCGGGCTGACGGTCATCACAGTCCTGCCTAAAAATGCATCAGAGCGGGGGATTGTTGGGGCTGCGGTCAGGGTTCTCAGCGCTTATAATCTCTCGATTCGCCAGATATTTGTCACGGACCCCCAGTTTTCTGAAGAGCCGAAACTTGTTATCATCCTCGATGAATTACTCCCCCATGGTGTTATCGAGGAGATACGGGCCCTCCCACAGGTTAAAAAAGTGATTATTTAGTTAGTTTTCCAAACAATGCCATTATTTATTGTCAGGGTATCGTGCGGGAGAACTCGCTAACCCGGACCGCAGCATCGGGTTTCAGGGGGCTGCCATGCCCGGGAAGCATCAGGTCATAATCGAGACCGGATAAGATAATTATTGAGTTTTTAACCAGTTTCATATCCTCCGAAAATTCTTCCTGCGGGCCATGAACGTGTCCTTCATCAAAACCAAGCGTGTCTCCACTGAATAAGATCCTCCTGTTCGGGTCGTATAACGCAACACTACCCGCGGTATGACCCGGGCAATGGACACAGGTGAGCCCTGCGATTTTGTCCCCGTCCTGCAATAATGTATCCGGAGTCACATGCTGTATTGGTGTGCGCCCGGCAGGCATCTCCTTTTTTCCTGACACATAATCCGCATCATCGGCATGGATAGCAATTATTGCACCGGTGAGATTCTTCAATTCATAAACATTCCCTGAATGGTCTGCATGGTAATGGGTGAGAATAATTGTCGTTACATCATTCGGAGAACGCTTGAGCGCAACCCGGATATAATTGATTATTTTCCGGCTGTTTCCGGGGAGTCCGGTGTCAATGACCACCATCTTTTTCCCGTTGATGATGTAGCTGTTCCCAATAATCCCGTCAACCTGATGAACCCCCCTGACTATCTCCATAGTAACACCCGCTCACTTTGTCTCTTAAAAAATTATAAAAGATTTTTGTGCCACCAGACGGGCACGGTACGTTGTCTAGTATATGTTATCCCCCATTCCTTATTATCGGGATCTATTGGAGACGCAACAGTTTGAAAATGATATGGACTAAATAGTCAATTAATAGCCGGTATTTTTAAAAATAAAAGGATATGGAATTAAATTAACCTGATAATGGTCTTGGTAGTAACGAGACGAGGGCACCAAGGAATGTTGAAACAACTGCAGTACCCAGCACGAGCATAATCAGTCCCAGGATAACAGGAATAACAGCTACGAATACTGCTTTTTCAAACGATAACCCGTTGTTGTCCCTGAACCCGAGGATAAGGAGCACAAACGACCATACCCACCCGATAATGCAGATAAAGGGTATCCAGCCAAGCAGGAGCCCGGGGGTTGCTGCAAACATGGTCGTCTTGATGGTTTCTCTCACACCTTTCTTTCCATCCATCATGATAACGAAGACATGGAGGAGGAAGCCCACAAGGAAAACTCCGAACAGAAGAGCCAGAAAAACCATGTACACATAGAACAACTCTGAAACCATAACAAAGGCGCCGAATTTTGCCAGTTGAGCAGACAATATCTTCCCGATGAGTGGGACCATCGAAAGCTGCTGCACATAGCCATTGAACATGAAAGCCCCGACTGCAAGGGTAACTATCCCATAAAGCACGGCAAAGATAATCAGGAGCATCGTATAATACTGGTATGCAGCCCCGAGCGATTTGGTTCCTACCTGTTTAAACGCCTCAACAGGTGACATCAGGAAACCCTTGACATTTTTTACAAAATCTTCAAACATATAACTCACTTCACGATATGAAACCAGATAAGGTTATCTGTTAAATTCAGGGGCATTAAATATAATTACCATTAATATGCCATCCGATTTTTAATAAAGGGTCATTGAACGTATCATTTCCAGTCAATCAATCAGGCCGGAATTCGTTTATCCCTGCGAAGAAACTACATACCTGGGATGTAACGTATTCTTTATGAAGTTGGTTCCATGGTCGGGCTGAACGAGGACAATTATAAAGAGATCATCGACTTCCTGCCGGATGCGATGTTTGTTATCGATTCTTTTGGTACCATCATCGCATGGAACAGGGCGATGGAGGAGATTACCGGTGTTCCCGCATCCCGGATGCTGGGAAAAGGGGATTACGAATATGCAATCCCGTTCTATGGCGAACGAAAGCCCATGCTCGCAAACCTTGTCTTGATGGCGAATGAGGAACTCACAACACGGTACAATACAATCCAAAAGACAGGCGACACGCTTGTTGTCGATATTTTTATACCGGGCTTCCGGCCTGGAGGGGCATGGTTCTGGGCAAAAGCCCGCCCGCTTCGTGACCAGCAAGGTACTATTACCGGTGCAATCGAGACCATCAGGGACATTACTGACAGGAAACAGGCAGAACATGAACGGGAGCAGGCAACGGCGAAACTTACCCAGATGATTAATTTCCTGCCGGATGCGACGTTTGTCATCGACAACAAGGGCACGGTGATCGCATGGAACCGTGCAATGGAACAGATAACAGGAGTACAGGCTCCGGATATGCTCGGAAAAGGTGATTATGAATATGCGATCCCGTTTTATGGAGAGAAGAAACCGATGCTTGCGAACCTTGTCTTTATGCCGGGTGATGAAATTACGCAGCGGTACCACTTCGTTGAACGGATTCGCGATACATTTGTGGTAGATATTTTTATTCCAACATCCGGACCGTCGGGGACATATTTCTGGGCAAAGGCAAGCCCTCTCTACAATGAACGGGGAGAGGTATCAGGTGCAATCGAGACGATCAGGGACATCACCGACAGGAAATTGGCAGAACATGAAATGGACCAGGCACGACTGAGACTTGCAGAGATCATCAGCTTCCTTCCGGACCCGACATTTGTGATTGACCGGAACGGGGTTGTAATCGCATGGAACAAAGCACTCGAAGAACTCACGGGGACCCCCGCTGAACAGATGATCGGTAAGGGGGATTACGAGTATGCTATTCCGTTTTACGGTGAGAAGAAACCGATGCTCGCGAACCTGATCTTCATGCCCGGAGAAGAGATCGGACAGAGATATCACACGGTCCAGAGGATCCGCGACACCCTTGTCGTAGATATTTATATCCCGGGTTTCCGGCCTGGCGGGGCATATTTCTGGGCTAAAGCAAGCCCTTTGTATGATCCGGATGGCAATATTACCGGTGCGATTGAGACGATCCGGGATATCACGGAGCGGATCCAGATTGAGCAGAAACTGGCGCGTTCCAGTGCCGAGCTACAGATTGCCGCCGAGATCCAGCAGAGTTTCCTTCCAGAGGCATTACCGGAGATCAGGGGATTCGATATTGCAGCCAGGAGCGTAATGGCAAAAGAAGTAGGGGGGGACTTTTTTGATGTTATTCCCTTTGAGGTGATCCCGCTGGACATGGGAAAGTTTGGCATCCTTATTGCCGATGTTTCAGGGAAGGGGGTCCCTGCAGCCCTTTTCATGGCACTCTCGAGGATCGTTGTCAGGGTCAACGCCCTCTGGCACCGGGACCCGGCAAAAGCTATCGGTTTTGCAAACGATATTATCACGCAGGACTCAAAGGCAGGGATGTTTGTTACCCTGTTTTACGGGTCGCTTTCAGAAAAAGACAGGACACTCACCTACGTGAATGCCGGCCATAATCCCCCGTTACTGTACCGGTGGAGGACAAAAACATTTGAAGAACTCATGCCGACCGGTATTTTCCTCGGCGGGTTGGAACACCAGGTATACTCGTCACGGACCGTGGAGATCGGGGCAGGCGATATTGTCATACTCTATACGGATGGTATTACGGAATCCATCAACGGAAAAGAGGAGATGTTCGGAGAGGACCGGCTGAGATCGATCATCCGGGAACATAACGGGCTTTCTGCCATCGGCATCCTCGAAAAGATGCTGGAGGAGGTCAACTCCTTCGCAGTTGGCCAGCCACAATTTGATGACATAACCCTGATGGTAATCAGGGGGGTGGATTAGCGGGGATAAAATAATTTCAGGCCCACATGGAAATTAATTCCCAAAAAATTACTGCCTGATAGACGGAACGAAGTTGTAGTCCGGAACAATCGAATATTTGGATACTGTTATACCGTTATAAAACGGCCAGGCCTCAATTCTGAAGGTTTTCTTATCACCCGGGTTCATGTTCATCAGGGCACCATAGGTATCACCGATTACCGATCCATTTACGTCATACGTCGTGACAACGAGATATACTTTTACAACAGCTGTTTTCCCGGTATTCTGGGCGGTACCGGTCACAATATACGTCCCACTGCTTTTATTTATTTCACCGCTGTGGTCCATGACCGTTATACTTGGAATTGGCCGGGTTTCTTTCGGGGGGGCAGATAGTCCAAGCAATGGAAAGAACAAGTACAGTACCAGTACCGTGAGAATGATGAGACACAGGACCAGAAAGTACAGTACTTTGGTATATCCCATAGTATTCCGTATGGTTGCTCTGATTTATTAATTCCCCTTAATCAGCGGTACATTGGATAGGCAATTTCCGGATAGCCTGATAAAAAAACTACGATTGTCCGGAGATCATGGGGACGGGTTACCCCGCAAAAAACTTTACGGGCCACTATATGCGATAACATTGCATCTGGCAGGATTTGCCGCAATAGAAAATGGAAAGGTTGCCCTGCTGTGAACCCATGAATCATACCCTGAACAATTCCATCTCGAGCCAGAGCCGGTACATCCGTTTCCGAACCTTCCGTGGTAATGAGAATGAATCCATCAGGTCCTGCTCGATAGAGATCCTGCGTTTTCCACCTGCAAGATTATCGGCATTGGTAACAATCTTCTCCTCAAGGGTCACCGGCATACAGTCTATCGGAAGCAGGCCGAGCAGTGTGCACTCATCTGCAGTCAGTCCTGCACCTGTATGGCATTCAACCATGCGTGCCACGGCCTCAGACAGGCCAGATTCCCTGCAAATCGCTGCTCCTGCCTGTGCATGCCCAATAGAATGTGTCCGCGACCGACCGACGTCATGTAGTAGAGACCCCGCAAGGACGAGTTCCGGGTCTGCCGGGGATCCCGAATGGACATACTCCATTGCAATAGCGTTGACCGTCCGGCAATGGGCAATTACTTTGGGACTGCAACCATTCCTGGAAAGTAGTCCTTCAAAAAAAATGGCGCCCTTATGCATGCCCAAGCGTCTGTTTCATGGTATTGATACGCTTTTTGAGGGCACGGAGGAGTATTTCGTTATCAAAATGTGCCATCTGCTGGTCACAGTCAGGACAGATAAAATTGACATCAATCGCCTGGTTAAAGGTACAGATGATCCCGCAGGACTTGCAGATATAGAAGTCATTCTCTTCCTCAAACCGTGCGCGTGCCTCAAGCTTATCGAGCACCCGTTCGAGGTCCTCACGGATGGCATCGTAAATAGTATCCATCCGCAGTTGCCAGAGGTAGGTGAGCCAGCCGGTCTCATTATTCTTAATTCTCCGGTACTCAGCAAGCCTCTTCTCGTAGAGCGTATAGAGGGTGTGGCGTACAGAGTTTAAGTTGATACCCGTCTTTGCGGCGAGTTCTTCATCACTATATTCGTTATTATCGGGATATTTTGATAGCAGGTCAAGCCCTTCCTCGCCAATAATACGCAGCAGGTATGCACGGATTGCCAGGTTACTCAGTAATTCTTCCATCAGGACGTCCTTCCTATATATTGCTGCACAGTGCTAATATGTTTATCCAGCATCAATATTGCGTCTCTGCGTGACTGGCCCCACCCGTATACGCTGATGATTGCACCTCCTTTTTCAACCAGTGAACCCGGCCACGGGATGTCGGCAACGAAGGGGAATATCCTGAGGTCCGGTCCTACAGGGAGGTCATCCAGGGCAAAAAGAATTTTCCGTGCCGAAAATTGCCGGGGTTGCGGCATTTTTGGGGGGATCCTGCCTTCGCAGGCATCAACATGGAGTGAAAACAGGTTTACCCCGGTCGCTATTTCCACCGTGTCAACAGTCCCCTGGAACCGTGGGTTCACTTCAATTGCGAAAGGCATATCTCCGACGACGAAGTCAACTCCGATTGTTCCAATACAGCCCGAAGCCGCGGCAATTTTCTCTGCATTCCGCACCATGTCATCCGCCAGGGGATGGATAAACGGTGTAACCGATCCTGAAAAACCATATGCGGCATCTTCTCCTCCCCTGAGCAGCTGCTCGTTTACTGCAACCGCCTTTGCGCGGGTACCATCCGTTACACAACACACAGATGCAGGGGTACCATGTACTACCTCCTGCCAGAGGGCCGGCGGTTCAGCGAGCTCTTCTTTCCATTTGCGCCATTCTTCATCGTTATGAAGTACCGCGTTACGCCATCCCCCCGATCCACTTCTTGGTTTTACCATTGCAGGATATGTCCGTTCGGGAAGAGTTGCAGGTGCCGGCAATCCGGTCTCAATAAAAAAACGGGATGTCTGGCACTTGTCGAGAAACGTTGCAGATCTCTCCGGGGACGGGCCATACCGGGGTATTCCAACCGGTAGCATCTCGGCCCCGGAAGTCGGGATGAAAATATCACAGCTATGTCGCGCTGACATCTGCTCAATCGCAGCGGGTAATGAATCAAGATCGTCAAACGAAAGGCAATCATCTGCATACCGGGACAAGTCCCGGTCGCAGAAATGATCGACCGTGCATACCTGGTACCCGGCCGCGTACGCTGAACAGGCCACATGACGCGTGGTAAACCCTGCAATCAGAACCCGGCGGTTCAGTAACTTTCCGTCTGTTTTCCTTTCCCACATGGGACAATCCTGATCTTTGCACCCGGAAATTCGGCGGAAAGTTCTGAACCCCCGAATAAACGGTCTAAAAACACCGCAAGGCTGGCAATCTCGGAATGGGGCTGGCTTGTAATGGAAATATTCCAGTCCGAAAGCCCGTACACTTCTCCCGGGACCTTCTCCGCACCGACGACCACAAGTATTTTTCCAGCGTCCCTGATCTCCATCTCGTGCTCACGTACCGGGAGACCATACATTGTCAGGTGGACCACTTTTCCACCGCTTTTGTGCCATTCTTCAATACACCGGCGCCATTTTACCTTGTCTTCGATAAAAAAATCCCCGCCCCATTGCTCCACGACCCGGGTGATGCTCCGGACGATCCCGGAATCCTGCCCGGCAAGGTACATGCCCTTGGCACCAAGCGCCCTGGATAGTAATCCCACGTGGGTTGTCACCCGCTGGTCACGTTCCGGGCGGTGTCCAAGCCTCAGGACAACAACATCCATATTATTGCTCCGGCTTTTTCACTTTTACAACGCCATCCTCGATGACGACGGGAATATCCGTGCTGTACCGGCACTGGCACCGGAAGAGCATCTCCGGGATGGATATTACTTCGTAATTGCCATCACGGAAGTCTATAAGAAGATTTGACTTCAGCCTGGAGAGCGATGCACTGATATCTCCTGTTGGCATCCCTGTTTCCCGGACAAGTGACTCTTCTGTTTTCACACCCCCGTTTGAAAGGACATGGTACACTATCCAGTCGAGGTCTTCATCTTTCACGGGCATGTATTACACCCGTTACAGGTTATAGCTTTTCTGGTGCTACCATGACATTTTTCTCGTCTGGATGTGATATCATTGTGAATGAATACCGGTCCCCAGGGGAAATCCTACCATGATCTTGCAGAAATTGCAGAAAGGCTTTTTATACAGAGTAATGATGACGAGGAACAGCTCGCAACAGCACTTGACTCTGTTGATGAGGAACTCCGGCAGGACCTGCTTGCTTCTGACCTCCTGAATGCCTACCAGGTTTTTTACTACTATTTCCGGGAATTCCCCGGTGAGCTGGCGAAGGAACGGCTGCTGTTGTTACCTGCCTCGGCACTCTCTCATGGGGTAATCCTGGCAGAGATCGACTATGTCGAGGTGGTATTCAGGATGGAACCCGGGATGCCGGTTATCACCCTTCACGATGAAGGCCAGGTGATAGCAAATTACCATGGAAAGGATGCTTACCGGAGCGCGAAGCAGTTTATCGATGACAGCTATTGATACAGCGGGGCTGTCTGCCGGCTCTGAAAAGGTGCAGGGACCAATCGGTCATATCCAGGGACAAAAAAATTGAAATGCAGGAGCATATCACCTGATAACAGGGAACATTCCCGCATCACCGTGGTAATCGGATACCAGATGAAAACAGGAAAGGCCTGCATAGTAATTGGAAAAATGCTATCACACCGACAAAATACAAGGATAATACCGTGCGTACCATGCTATTGAAAGGATTATTAGTGGTGTTTCTTCTATTCGTTATCATGGTTACGGGATGTACAACATTGAATCAGGAGGTCACAATCCCGCCCCATACGCTGAACTTCAGCCCGGATACACATCCCATGCCAAAACCGACATTATTCATTCCAAAAAAGATCCCATTCAACTCGTTACCCGATGTAACAATTGAACCCATCCCGGGGATGATTGTAAACATCAGCAGCTCAAACAAGCCACTGCAGTTCGAACACCGTAACGACACCCCGATCACACCCCCACCGGTATCTGAAAAGCCATTATTTACCACATTTCATACAGGAGAGAGTGCGAATGATGGAAAGACCCGCATCACACTGAATTCCATCAGGTATAACAAGTCTTTCAGTCTCGAACCATACAACCAGAATGGCGAGTTCAGCAGTTACCAGCCAAGTTACCAGCTGATGGTGCTTAATATCAGCATCCGTGACCTTGGTGATAGACAGGCAGGAACAGAAGGTCTTTTTAACGGCATAATAATTAAAGATGCGAATGGCCGGCGATTTATCCCCGGGCTCTCGATTATCAGTGATATGGCAGATGGGAATGGCGACAGGACAGGGAACCTGTTCTACGAGGTACCTGATAACACAGCCGGAATCACCCTTGATTACCATTTTCCTGGTTCAATAGGTGTTGTCGCTAAATTTGATCTCCTTTAAAAAGCCTTTTTTCCAGGTGCTGCCCGGGATATTGATTTCCTGCTTTCAGTCAGGTGTATCTTATATAAGCCAGTCAAACGGGACCAGGTTACAGGTTTCGACCTGATGTAATCAGGTTTTTTTTAACATTTGCCCTTACAAGCGGGGGTAATACACCATAACTGCCGGTCCATTCGCCTATTACAAAAAAAACGCCTGTCACTTCCTCCGGGTTTATACGGATGAGGACCGAGGTGTCATCTGTACGTATCTCGTTGCAGATAGCAGTCGCCCACGCATCGGCGAGTGCAACGTCAGGTGAAAATACCGTTACAGCATCAGCAATTCCAAAAGAGATTGATGGTCCAACGGTTGCAGACGAGGTACATACCCCGAGGATCCTGCTCGTCGGCGGGACCGCAAACGCCACCCGGTCACTCATTGGCGAACTACCCGCATGCACTCCGATGAGCAGCTCATGGTCAGAAAAGAGTGCAATATCCCCACCGTTATCCACCACTCCATACCCGGCACCGGTTTCCTGCATCGCCTCAATCCCGGACCAGGCTATCGCCCCTGCAACAGCAGCCATGGGTCCGACACCGGCCTTCCCGGCTGCCGAAACCATCCTCATCACTACAAGGTCATCCGATTCCGGGGTATAGGGCTCAAATGTTGCCCCAAAAAAAGGGTCACCCGCAATACACCGCTCCACGGCCTGCCGGGCCTGAATAATCCCTTCCACGGCCGCATCGATATGTGACTGCTCATCGGCAAGGATGGTCGTAATCGTCTCACGCAGTTCGAAGTGATGCCGGATCATATTCTTTTCAGCACGTACCAGTTTGCAGACAGGACTATTGTAAGTTTGGGAAAATTATGGCGGGCCTGGGGAGTAGTCAATAGCAGACCTGGATTACCTGGGTAATGCCATGTATTCTCTGCTTCTCTGCAGGCTGTAAATGTATATAGCAATACGATGAAAGGACTTCTGAACAACGATGGTGAAGGCCGGAAGGTACCGCCCGTTAAAGCGATGGGGGCACCGGTACAGGGAGTGGGACGAATACATGCTCATGCTCCGGGTCGATGACTGGAAACTTGGCCGGAAAACTGAGGTGTTCCGTTCGCTGGTGCCGGACATCTATGCATCCCCCCATTTTCACCATATTACCTTATACGGCCCGTTCCTGGCAATGTCGGGAGAGCCCCCGCTTACGGTATACGACGCGATAGAGTCAGCATCCATTGGGATTCCCGGCCTTTCATTTAACCTTTCAGGTTATCTGCGTCTGAAAAGCCGGAGAGGATACGCTATTACCCACCGTGTCGTTCCATCAGAAGATCTCATCAGGTTTCATGAAAGGCTCTGGCACTCGCTTGCATCTATTGCACGCAGCCAGAGCTGGATAGACCGGGACCCCTGCATCCGGCAGTTCCATATCACCCACGGTTATAACCTCAGGACCAGTGATGCAGACCTTATCTGTGAGACCGTGAGAACCTGCCTGGCGGACACAAATGAGTATAACTCACGGGAGGGAGAAGGTAAGAATTATGCAGTAATTCACCCTGAAATTACACGAAATCAAATTTTACTGCCAGAATATGCCCCTCTTACCTCACTTCGGGTTATTGTCCTGAAAAATGGAATTATCGAGAGGGAATTTGATCTCCCGGCACATGAATGGCTCAACCGGCAACTCGTATATGACCCGGACCGGACAGCGGTATCATTGATGCAATACCGGAAGCTGGCCGGGCTTGAGATTGTATCGCACCCGGAACCTTTGGAAAAACCACCATTCATATTGTCAGACCTGCATCTCGGCCATAACAATATTATCAGGTATTGCAGGAGACCGTTCAACAATGCAGGTGAAATGGACCGTGTACTCATCAGCAACTGGAACCAGACTATTGGAAATTCTGACGAGGTCATCTATCTCGGAGATTTACGTTATAGTTTCATGGCCCCTCCATCGTCCGAATACCTCGCTCGTATGAACGGCAGGATCACGTTCATACGCGGAAACCATGATACCGATATCCATGACGCAATCCTATCCCTGCAAATCAGTTATAATGGTGATGAATTCCTCTTCATCCACGATCCTGACAACGCACCACCGGGGTTTACCGGATGGATTGTGCATGGTCATTATCATAATAATGACCTGCTACACTTCCCTTTCATCAATTTTGAGAAACGGCGGGTTAACACAAGCTGCGAACTGACCGGGTACCGGCCAGTCAGCCTTGACACAATTCACACCCTGATAGAGGAATATTCAGGCCAAGGAAACCTGGAAATGATGCCAGGTACCAACGGTGCCGCAACAGACAGGCCTCCATCCCCCATTACATTACCTTTTTCTTCGGAAAGGCAGGGTCCCAGTTGAGACCTGAATATTTCCCCTGTCCGACAGGTGTTACCAACCCAGTAGTACCGATCAATGGGTATTATTTCCCCGGTGCCGTGCTGGCCCAATAATGGAACAATTACGAGAGGCAGTAAACCTTTCCGGGCCATTTTAAGGATAAAAAGGATACGGAATTTTTCAAAAATCGTCTTTATGGTAGAGGGCATGGTGCGGACATGCATCCATGCACCGGCCACAGAGAACGCAACGCCCTTCCCTGACGTGGATTACCCATTGATCATCGAGGTAAAACACTTCATGGGGGCAGACACTCACACAGGCACCACAGTCCACGCACTCGGTCTCATCAAGAATGATCCCGTGTTCCAGGACCCGGACCGTCGCCCCGAGGTTTGCCATCTTCTCCTTGACAATCTTGCAGGATTCGTCCGGGATGTCAATCAATGCCTCTCCTTCGGATGAATCAATAATTGCCCGCTCGACGTTGATCAACACCCCGGTTTCCTTTACCACCTGTGCAATGATCGGTTTCTGGCCCGCTTTTCTTGAAAAATTGACGAGTAACTTCATTTCAGCCACCTCCCGCCGATCAGCTTCCCTAAATCAATCGCGGTGAGCATTGCAATCACATGCATGTCCCGGTCAACCACGGGCATTGCACTGATATTATGTCGTTCAAGTTTCTGGACTGCAATATCCACCGGTTCATCCTGTGTGGTCGTCACGACTTTCTTTTTCATGATATCACGCACAAGGGTAGCTTTTCCCGGGTTCGCCACCGCTTTCGAGATATCGTATGTTGTCACAATACCGACCAGAAGACCGTTACTATTGATCACGGGGAGGTGGTTTGTTTCGCCTTTCAGAAGTTTCTGCGCCGCTGCCCTGATCTCTTCGGTCTCCCCTATTGAGACCACCCGCTTGTCCATGATATCCAGCACCCGCGGCCCGTGCACGGATTCATGCATGGGTTTTACCTTTGATTCGGGGTTTATTGGACGAGTAGGCAGTACAAGGGTCATCCTGCCCTGCTCCACCCACGATTTTAACGTTTCGGCGACATCTTTCGCCTTCCGGTAACTGGAAAGCGATGAAGTCCGTATTTCTTCACCATTCACCTCGACAATTCCACTCCGGAGTTCTGCATAATTAACCTTCCTGATTGCCGGCCGGTTCCTGCTCGGAATACCATAATCAAGGAGGTCAACCGCGATATCCTCGTCCCTGACAGCTGTACTCCGGACAACATCAAGGTCAACCACCGGTATGGGGATGCCGACCCCGATATACAGGGTCACGCCGTACCCCTGCATCGTCGCAGCACGGACATAGTCCTGCGACATCTCCTTCATATTGCCCGTCACCATCAGCGTGCCAAACCCGCCTGCAGATGAGTGCTGGGTCCCTTCGCCGACGACCATCCCCTGAGCACCCCCGAGGAATATCGGAACCCCGCACCCGATCATGCGAAGTTTCGGGTCATTGGAAAGGGGGTTTAACACTCCTGCTCCTGAAAATGTAATATTTCCCGAATTCGGGAGGAGCATTCCCATGTAGGTATGGAGGACACGGTCGGTTGTATTGATCGCCGCATTATACCGCTGGTAGGCATTCCGGGGGTTACACATGATCGCCTGGTTCAGATGTTCAAGGAGCAGGTCAGTCGTAATGGTCCTCCGCGGGTAACAGTCAGTCCCCCGTGACATCGCCCTGAGCTCAACCGATTTACCAGCGATAAAGTCCTCGATAACATGGGCCCCGCCATACTGGTCCTCCCGTGTAGTAGACTGCTGGGTCGCCCCGATATAGGTGTCAACCGCCGCAAGTCCCCCGTATGCCTCGACATCGTTTAACCATATCCGCTCCATGCGGATGGGGGGTTCTGCGTGTCCAAAATTAAAAAAAGCACCTGATGAACACATCGCACCGAAGGTCCCCGTGGTAACGACATCCACTTCGCGGAGCGTCTCCTGCTCACCTAGTTCGGCGACAATTCCGGGCATTTCATCAGCGGTGACCACCCGTGCATTGCCATCCCGTACCCGTTCATTGATCAGGTTGATGGACTTCTTCATACGGTAGATATCATTTTTGTGAATATTTATAGGTTAAGTATATTACCCGCAGTAATATAGAGTATTTAAACTCCCCGACCTAAACCGGATTATGGACATTCGCGAGTTTATTTCCGGGATGGAAATAGTGGCGCCACCCGGTCTTGCAGAAGATTTCGATACGGGCCGTATTGGCCTTATTATTGAAGGAAAAAAGGATATTAACAAGGTTTTCTGTGCTCTTGACGTTAGTCCGGGGGCAATTGGAGAGGCTGTTCGGCTACAGGCGGATATGCTTGTGGTGCATCATACCCCGATCTTCCACCCGGTTACAGCAGTCCGGGAACCACTCGTATCGCTGCTTCGGCCCGTGCTCGCTTCAGGGATGAATGTTTTTGTAATGCATACGAACTTCGACCACGCACCACAGGGGATCAACGATTCACTTGCAGGGCTCCTTGGTCTCACGAATCCCACCCCGATGGCCATTGGACTAGTCG
>Ga0209668_10000649_pt1 | contig 14370 bp, 10 predicted proteins | sample FrelakmetPLP11PL_FD_187150 | JGI IMG/M metagenome (GOLD analysis project Ga0209668, IMG submission 187150) | Freshwater lake sediment microbial communities from the University of Notre Dame, USA, for methane emissions studies - PLP11 PL (SPAdes)... | ecosystem: Environmental > Aquatic >... | reverse complement strand
CTCCGCCTTCGGGGGTGCTTTGGCCGCAGCTTTGGACGCAGCCTTGGAGGAGGCCTTGGCTGGCGCCTTCACCGATGCCTTCACCGATGCCTTGGGCGCTGCCTTGACTTCGCCCTTAGCCGATGCCTCAGGAGCCGCCTTCGTCCGGCGGGTGCGTGTGCTGCCTGCGGTGCGGGAGCGCCGCGGTGTGGATTCAGATTCTTCGGAGGCCATGAAAACCCTCGAGTACGCGAAAAAAACGGCAGCGGCGGGGAGGGTGTCCCCGAACACTGCGGTGCGCGGTTGGGCGGGAGGTGCGCGTGCGCAGGTACTCCCACCGCGCGGAAGGCCACGATCACCAGCCCCAGGGGCCGATCGTGCCAGCGGTGGGCGGAACTTGCCCTATTGCCGAGCCCGATGGAACCAAAAAAACTGGAAAAATCGGCCTGTGAAAACTGGCCTGCGGCGGTCTACCGGGGTCAGCGACCCCGGAAGCAGGCGGGAAAGTGGTCGGGGCGAGAGGATTTGAACCTCCGACCTTTGCGTCCCGAACGCAACGCTCTACCAAGCTGAGCCACGCCCCGACGATTTCGACGGGGAAGCATAGGCTCCCCACCCCGCTCCGTCAACCCAAGCCGGGATTACTTGCCCAGATCGACGAAAACCCCGCCGTTCTGGTCCGCCAGCCGCTTCATGAATTCCTTCTGGAATTCGCCGATGGCGATGGTGTGCAGGACCACCTTGCGCAGCTCGTTGATGGCCTTGATTTCGCGCAGGATGTCATCCGGATCGACGTATTCCCCCACCGTGGGACGGCCGTCGGAGAGGAAGAAGACCGTGTCAGCCTCAACCTTGTAGTTCTGATCCTGTGTGCGCAGATCGTTGACGCCCAGCGCGGTCTTGAGTGAGCCGAAGGTGTTGGTCTTGCCCTTGTCGAGGTTGGCGGCGCCCGCCAGACCCACCGAGGCCAGATCCTCCTTGGAGGAGCCGCCGATCGGCTCCAGGCGCATGACCCATTCCTTGGCCGCCGACTTGTTGAGGATATTGGCGGGCTGAAGGGTCTTCTTCCACATGCCGACATCCGTGGCGAACCAGATGATGTTGAAGCGCACGTTGGCATCGAGGCGCTCGATGGTGCGCGCGAGCTCCGTCTTGCAGATCGCCATGCGCGAGAAGCCCGGATAATTGCCGGCCTCGAAGCGCTCCTTCTCCGTGACGAGCGCTTCCATCGAGCCCGAGCAGTCGATCACGAAGATCATCTGGCGCGAGGCGGTCTGAATGCCGTTGTAGCTCGTCGCGACACCGGACTTGACGAACTCCCAGCCCTGCCCCTGGCCCGACTTGAGGCTCTTCTTGCCGCGCAGGAAGGCGATGCCCTCGGGCGTGGGGATGATGTAGGTGGCCTTGTCCTGCTGGCCCCACCACTTCAGCCACTCATCCGGCTTGGGTCCGATCTCCTGTCCGGTGAGGTTCGCCAGCGCCTCCGCGATGTCCGGCACCAATCGCCCATCTTCCTTGATCAGGCGCTGAATCAACGGTTCAACCGCATCCTTGTGGCGCACCAGCGTCAGCGCTTTGATCGCGCTCGCACGCACCTGCCAGGTCGGATCGTTGAGCGCCGTGATCGCCTTGGGCACGACGAGCTCGCTCTTCATGCCGGCCAGCGCATCGAGCGCATCGCCCTTCACCGCGGCCTCCGCGTCATCGCACAGCGGCAGCACCTGCGGCGCGCAGGATGCATCCGAGCTGGCGAGCACGCACTTCAGCGCCATGCGGCGGATCGTCCATTCCTTGTCGGCGAACAGTGCTGCGATCACGCCATTGCGGTCCTTGTGCTTGCCATCGGTGATCGCACGCAGCAGCAGCTCCTTGCCGCTCTCGGTCTTCTCGGCCTTGAGCGCATCAAAGACCTGCGTCAACTGCGCTTCGTTCTTGAAACCCGCCAGCACGCGCACGACGGCCCGCACCAGCTCCGGCTCGGCGTTCTTGTCCTTGCCGCGCGCGAACAGAAGTTCGAAAACCTGAGGATCCTCGACGCCTTCCAGCGTCAGCACGGCTTCGACGCGACTGGGCGTGTCCTTGTACTGGCCGAAGTACTTCTTGAACAACGCGACCGGCGAATCCGATTGCGCCTGTCCGCTGAGGGACAGCGCGATCGACGCCAGCAGGACCAACCACAGTGCGCGCAGGGCTTGGGGACGCATGACCCCCATCCTAGCCCCGCCGGGCGCTCAGGTATCACCCTCGAGCCGTGAGAGTTGCGCATGGGCTCCGCCGGGAAGTTCCAGCAGCACGCCGTCGGGTCCGCGCTCCCGAACGGTTCCCAGCCAGACGGCGCCGGGGGTCAGGATGCGCACCCGCTCCCCTCCTTCGAGAGCCTGCGGCGGTTCGATCTGGGTCAGGCTGAGGAGCTCAGGTGCAGCCAGGCGCAGCTCGCCGCCGGCGGTGGCGAGTTCCAGCGTGCCCTGCCCCACGGCCACCAGCCGCCCTTCCAGCACCGGCAAGCCGCGTCGCTCCAGGCGCACCCAGCCCACCCGCGGGGTTTCGATGCGCGCGGGGCGCAGGATCTCCCCCATCGGGACCAGCAGCCCTTCGTAGACCCGGCGCGGGGCCTGCTCGGTCCCGACGCCCTTGGGCGAGAGGGGCAGCAGGGCCGCGGCGGCCAGCAGCATCGCCCAGACTCTCGTGCGCAGCATGCTCCGTCTATCGGACGGAAAGTCCTTCAGGCTTGACTGCGCTTGCGCAGCACGCGGTTGGCGCCCTGACGCAGCGTGAGACCCGCCGTGTCGAAGTGCTCCAGCAGCGGAATGATCCACTTGCGCGTCGTGCCGAGCGTGTCGCGCAGCTTGGGAATGTCGAGCGAACCGTGCGCCTGGCAGTTGGCGATGATCGCCTGACGCGCCTCTTCGTGCAGGGGCTTCGGCAACGCGAACTCGCGCGTCACGAAGACCAGCTCGCCGCGGTCGGCGAGCAGCTCGAGCACAGCCAGCAGCGGTTTTTCCGCAGCGCCGATCAGCGGCGCGAGCTCCGCAGGCGAAGGCGTCTGAAAGCGGGCGGCGAGCAGCTTCGAGAGCGCCGCATCGGCCAGCGCCTGCTGCGCGGGAGCGAGCGCGCGCTGACCCGCCTTGCGGATCATACCACCGGCCTCCGCCGTCCACAGACCGCGCGTCTCGCCCTCGGCGAGCAGGAGATCCAGGTAGTCCGCAGGCAGGCGCGTGGTCTTGCGCAGCTCGCGCACATCCATGAGTTCGCGGTGTTCCTGCGCCGCGAACAGGGCCGAGAGCTCGGTCTGCACGCGCTCCAGATCGTGCTCGAGGCGTTCGGCGTGGATCCAGCGTGACAAGCCCAGATGGCGCACCTTGCCCTGCGCCTTGAGATCGTTGAGCAGGCGTTCGGTGTCGGCGCGCGTGCGCTTGATCTCGACGCTCAATGCCTCTGGCGTCTGCACGGCGTCCTTGGCGCGCGTCAGCGTCACCTCGAGCAGCTCGCGCGGCGACTCGACGCTCTGCGCGGCGCGGCCGAGTTCCTCGACCACGAAGGCCTTGAAGCGCTTGAGACGGTGCTTGGATTCCTCCAGCACGACGCCGCCGCCCAGCGTGATCGCCGGCGAAGCCAGGCGCACGATGAAGCGATCGCCCGGCGCGCAGACCACCGGCTCCTGCATGCGCAGCTGCACCAGCGCGCTCGCTCCCGGCTCGAGCTCGGCGACATCCAGCAGCACCAGCTCGCCCAGATGCTCGGCGGTACCGATGTGCAGGCGCACATCCGTGCGATCGCGCACCGCCCTGTGCAGTCCGGGCAGCGCGCGCAGCGTGGCGCCAAGCATCTTGACGCCGCGGTAGTAGCCCGGCGTCGCCAGCACATTGCCGCGCGTGACGCTCTTGTGGTCGACGTCGCTCAGGTTCACGGCGCAGGAGTGGCCCGCGCGCGCGCTCTCGGTGCCCTGCGAGTAGGCCTGCAGACCGCGCACCTTGCCGAGCAGCCCCTGCGGGAGCAGCTCGAGCGTGTCGCCGACCTTGATTTCGCCGCTGGTCGGAATGCCCGTCACGACCGTGCCGAAGCCCTTGGCGCTGAACACGCGCTGGATCGGCATGCGGAACACGCCCTGCGCGGAGCGCGGCGGAGTCTGCGAGGCCATCTGACACAGCGCCTTCTGAAAGGCCTCCAGACCGTCGCCGCGCAGCGAGGAGAGCGGGAAGATCGGCGCCTTCTCGAGAAAAGTGCCCGCCACGGCGGCGCGCACATCCTCCGCCGCCAGCTGCACCAGCTCAGGATCGACCATGTCGATCTTGGTGAGCGCGATCAGCCCGCGCTCGATGCCCAGCAAGCTCATGATCGCGAGGTGCTCGCGCGTCTGCGGCATCACCCCGTCATCCGCCGCCACCACGAGGATCACCAGATCGATGCCGGTCGCGCCCGCGACCATGTTCTTCACGAAGCGCTCGTGCCCCGGCACATCGACGATGCCCACCGTGCGGCCGTCGGGCAGCTGAAAGCGCGCGAAGCCCAGATCGATCGTCATGCCCCGCTCCTGCTCCTCCTTGAGCCGGTCAGGGTCGATGCCGGTGAGCGTCTTCACCAGCGTGGACTTGCCGTGGTCGATGTGACCCGCGGTGCCCACGACGATCGGTTGGATCTTCATGCGCGCGCCTTCAATCTAGGGCCCTAGCGCAGCGGATAGAAGCGCCACGCGGGCTTGAAATCGCGCGGCGGTGCCTGGCGCTTCAATCGGAAGCGCACGAACTCGATCGGCATGGAGCCTCCCGAGAGGATCGTGTCGTGAAACTCGCGCACGCTGTACTGCTTCGTCTCGCTGACCAGCTCGCGGTACAGCTCGCGGAACTGCAGACCGCCGACGAGGTAGGCGATCTGGTAGAGCGGACCGTACGAGCCGTTGAAGGAGCGGCGCACCTCGGCCTGAGCGTTGCGCCGCTCATGGCCGACTTTGTCGACCAGCAGATCGACGCACTCGGCGGGCGTCAGCTTGCCCAGATGGAAAGAGAGGCTGAACTGAATGCGCACGCAGCGGTGCATGCGCCAGAACAGCATGCCGACCTCGTTCTCGGGCGTCTTCTGGAAGCCGCGCTCCCAGAGGAACAGCTCCCACCACAGCGCCCAGCCCTCCCAGTAGAACGGCGTCGCGAAGACACGGCGGTGCGGGAAGTGGCGCTGCGTCTGGAAGGCCTCGAGATGGTGGCCGGGAATCAGCTCATGGTGCACCGTGGCGCGCGCGAAGTGCCGGTTGTTGCCGCGCAGGCTCATCAGCTTCTGCTCGTAGGTCATGTCGGCGGTTGGGAACGAGATCGAGATCACCTCGCCGCCGGTGAAGAAGGGACTGACGAGCTGGCGCTCCTTGCTCATCATCTCCATGCGCCAGACTTCCTTGGCGAGCGGCGGGATCGTGACCAGCTGGTTGGTCTCGAGGTACTCCTCCGCCTCGCGCGCGAGCTCAAGGATCAGCCCGGGCTGCTCGCCGGGCTCGACATGGTCCTGCTTGACCTTTTCCAGCGCCGCCTTCCAGTCATCGCCGCAGCCCATGCGGCGCGAAGCGTCGAGCATGCGCTCCAGACACCAGGCGTACTCGCGCTCGGCGATCTCGAGCAGCTCTTCGGGCGTGTAGGCGATCGCCGCCGCCTGCAGTTCCTCGATCAATGCCTCGCGCAGGATCGGATCGCCCACCACGGGTTCGTCATCGCCCCCCTTGAGCCCCGCGATGTCCTCCTTCAGCTCGCGGCGATACTCGCCCAGCTCCTTCAGCACGGCAGAAAGCGGCTCGGCGCACCACCAGTCGAACTCCGGATCATAGGAAGCACGCCAGCCCTTCCATTCCTCCAGATCGGAGCGCAGCGCCTCGACGAGCTCGCTGGCGCGCGCCGCCAGCGAGGCTCGCGGCTTGTTCTGGCGCGTCTGCTCGCGCGCGGTGGCGATTTCGCGGCGCAGGCGGTCGAGATCGCCGGCCGCCTGCGCCGGCTTGCGATCGCGATCTTCGCACAAATCGATCAGAGCGGCGCGGAAGGGCAGCCAGGTACGGACTTCTTCGGCTCGGCTGAGCTCGCGCGCGCGGCGCATGCTCTCGCGCTCCAGCAGTCGCTCGAACTGCACCAGATCGAGCTGTTCCTCCTGCGACAGCGTCGCGAGCTCGATGCCGCGCAGCGCCGCGCGCTGCTCGTCGAGAAAGCGCGCCATGCGCTCCTCGCCGCGCGGTGAACCGCGCACACCGTACGCGCGCTGCAGTGCGCCGGAGTCGAGGCTGTAGCGCTGGATGCGCTCGGCGATCGTCGCGGCGGGAGCGGGATTCTGAAGGAGACTCAAGGCGAGGAGTGCGGTTAGCATGGCCGGGGAAGAGTCTACGCCGATGCTGCCCTTTCAAACCCTGGCGCCCTGGCTGGAGATGCGTTTTTCCCGGCCGATCAGCCGGATCGCGCTCGATGCGGGCTCCTCCTGCCCCAATCGCGACGGCACGCGCGGCTTCGGCGGCTGCACGTACTGCGACGTCGAGGGATCGGGCACCGGCGCGCTCAAGAGCGGCGTCGAGCTGGCGGCGCAGCTCGATGCAGGCCTCAGAAAGATCGCGCGCCGGCCTGATGGCGCGGGCGCCATCGCCTACCTGCAGTCCTACTCGAATACCTATGTCTCGCCCGCGCGCCTCGACGAGGTGCTTGGCGTGGTCGAGGCGCGCCTTGGCAATGCTCCGGTTCCGATCGTGGCCTTCTCGATCGCGACGCGCCCCGACACGCTGCCTGACTGGGCCATCGAGCGGCTCCTGCGGCTGCAGGAGCGCGTGGAGGTCTGGGTCGAGCTGGGGCTGGAGAGTGCCAGCGACGAGGTGCTGAGCGCCATCCGGCGTCTGCACACGCTGGCCGAGTTCGAGGATGCGGCGGAGCGTCTCGCGCGTGCCGGCCTGCTGGGTGTGGGTCACGCCATCCTCGGCCTGCCGGGGGACGGCCGCATCGGCGCACAGCGTACGGCCGAGGCGCTGGCGCGCTCCGCGCTGCTGGGCGTCAAGGTGCACCATCTGATGGTGCTCAAGAAAACGCAGCTTGCGGTGCAGTACCGCCGCGGAGAGATCGAGCTGCTCGACGAGGCGCAGTACATCGAGTGGCTGGCGGATTTCACGGAGCGTCTGCGCCCCGATCAGGTCCTGCACCGCATCACGGGCGATTCGCCGGCCGAGGCACTGATCGCGCCCGCGCCCAACTTCGACAAGAACCGCGTGCGCGAGGGACTGGCCCGCACTCTGCGTGCGCGCGGCACGCGACAGGGCTCACGCTATCCGGCGACGCGCTCGGCCTTGTAGGTCAGCTTCTCCACCACGTCGCTCTCGAGCTCGCGCTCGACCTCCAGTGACTCGCCGTCCTTGGTCTTGAGCTCGCCCCACTCGGTGGCGGACATCCTGAGCTTCATTTCGAGCTCGAAGGCGCTCGTGCAGCCCTCGCCGAGAGACCATTCCAGCGTGCCCGCCAGCTCACCCTGACCTTCGCGCCGGTAGCGCGCGGCGCCGTTCTCACCCTCGCCGCGCCGTGTTTCGGCGGAAAGCTCGATCGAACCCTTGAGCTCGATGCGCGCGTACGAACGGCCCTCGCGCTCGACTCGCTCGACGTAGCGCAGCTCCAGCTCGCCGCGCATCGCATCCCACAGTCCTTCCGTCAGTCGTTCCTCGGCCGGCGGCGCTCCCGCAAGCAGCGGCCAGCGCGGACGCCCGCCGGGGCGCAGCAGCGCGGCGCGAAAGCGCTCGGCGCCGATCTTCCAGCTGCCGCCGATTGCCGGGGCGGACTCGGGCAGGATTCCCCACGCGCCCATGTCGGCCTCAAGGCGCGGCAGTTCCTCGCGCGGACCGTCCTTGTCCACCAGCCGGGCCTCAAAATCCTCCGCGGGTTTCGCGCGCTCAAAGCGCACGGTGCGCCCCTCCAGCGCACCGGTATCCGCTCGATCGCGCTGCTGCGGCTTGCCGTCCTTGCCCGGCTGGGTGCCGCGCAGGCTGCGAGCCAGCTCGTCGTAGCGGCGCTCCAGCACGAGCAGCGCGCCGTCCTGCACGGAGAGCGCACGCTCCGTGACGACCACACGGTTGGATTCCTCCGAGCTCAGGCCCGGATTTTCGACGTGCTTTTCCTCGCCGTTGGCGCGCACATACGCATCGGTCACCTGCACCTTCGCGATGCGCGTGAACTCGCGCCGATATGCGGCCTCAGGCTCGTGCCGCGGAGTCCAGCGCTCGCCGCCGCCGAGCATGACCAGCGAGAGAGCCAGCAGCGCGCGCACGGGACCGGCCTCAGCTCGCGTTGTAGAGGATGCGCGAGCAGCCCGGGCACTGCACCAGCTCGGAGCCGCGCGAGAGGCGCACCACGAGATTGGGCGGCACGTCCATGAAGCAGGCCTGACAGGCGCGGCCCTCCAGTTGGGCGAGCGCCTGGCCCTCGCGCGCCGCGAGCAGCTTGGTGTAGATGCCGAATGTGTCGGGCGGAATCGCGGTGCCCGAACGCTGCTTGCGCTCCTCGAGCAGTTGGTTGAGGCGCGCACTCGCGGCCTCCGACTCGCGCTGCATGTTGGCTTCGAACTCCGCGAAGATCTTCAGCTCGCCCTCGAGGGATGCGGTGATGGCCGCCGATTCCTTTTCGAGACTCTCGATCTTCTCGAGGTGCCCCAGGCCCTCTTCCTCAAGCGCACCGATCTCCTTCTTGAGCGTGCGGGCTTCGTGCTGGAACGCGACGAGCAGCGCCATGTCCTGACGCGAGCTGGCGGCTTCGGCCTCGACCTTCCGCACGCGCTGGCGCTTCTCCGAGGCACCGTCCTCGAGTTCCTTGATCTTCGTGCGCAGGAGCATCACCTCGCGCTTGAGCTCGGCGATGCGCAGGGCGCGCTTGTCGAGCTCGGCCTTGCGGCTGGCGCGCTCCTGCGGGAGCCGCTTGAGCTCCGCCTGAGCGCGGAAGATCTGGGAATCGATTGCCTGAAGACCGAGGAGCGCTGCCAGAACTGCCTGCATGGAGGCCGAAGATTCTAGCGGAGAGCGCCGGATCCGGGCAAACAGACTGCCGATTCGCGGGCGTTAGTCGTCGCCGTCGCCAAGGCCTTCGGCCAGACCGTCGGACAGCATGATCGGCTCGTTCTCGTCGGGGATCGTGACCCCGTCGAGGAAGCTCGCCAGTTGGCGTGCGCGCACCGGGTGGCGCAGCTTGCGCACGGCCTTGGCTTCGATCTGGCGGACGCGCTCGCGGGTCACGCGGAAGATCCGGCCGACCTCTTCGAGCGTGTAGGTGTAGCCGTCGCCGATGCCGTAGCGCAGCTTGACGATCTCGCGCTCGCGGAAGGTCAGCGTCGAGAGCACATCGTCGATGCGCTCCTTCAGCATCTCGTGGCCGGCGGCCTGCATCGGGCTCTCGGCGGACTCATCCTCGATGAAGTCGCCGAAGTACGAGTCATCCGACTCGCCGATCGGGCGATCGAGGCTGATCGGGTGCTTGGAGATCTTCATGACGCGCTTGGCCTCGTCGACCGAGATGCCCGTGGCCTCGGCGACCTCCTCCACGCTGGGCTCGCGGCCCTTCTGCTGCACCAGTTTCTTGGTGACGTTGCGCAGCTTGGACATGGTCTCGATCATGTGCACAGGGATGCGGATCGTGCGCGCCTGATCGGCGATCGAGCGCGTGATCGCCTGGCGGATCCACCACGTGGCGTAGGTCGAGAACTTGTAGCCGCGACGATACTCGTACTTCTCGACGGCCTTCATCAGGCCGGTGTTGCCTTCCTGGATCAGGTCGAGGAAGGACAGGCCGCGGTTGCGGTACTTCTTGGCGATCGAGACCACCAGACGCAGGTTGCCGCTGGAGAGTTTGCGCTTGGCATCTTCGTACTCGGCGTAGTGCAGGCGCACCTGATCGATGCGGCGCTTGAGACGATGCGCGGGCTCCAGAGAGCGGTGCTCCATGTCGCGCAGCTGGTCGGAGAGCTCCTTGACCTGCTGGGCCGCCTTCTTGTTGCCCTTGAGCGCGGCGAGCTTGCGCTCGATGGCGCGCATCTCACGGTACTGCTCATCCATCCGGTCGAGGTAGGGACGGATCTTCTTGACCTGCAGGTGGCACTCCTCGATCAGGATCACCAGCTTGCGGCGCAGCACCTGCACACGCTCCAGCGCCGCCGAGCGCTCGGCCTTCGTGAGGCGCGGATCGAGCAGCGGCTTGTACTCCTCCTGAATCTGCGCAACGAGGCGCTGAATCGTGGCGATGTTGACCGGCAGGCGCTTGGCGAGGAAGTTCTTGCCCAGCGTCTCGACGATCTTGGGATCGTCATCGGGCTTGGGGTTGGGGTTGACCTTGAGCGTGCGGTCGAAGGCCAGCTCGCCGCGCTGCACGTCTTCCAGCGTCTTGAGCGCCGAGACCATCGCCAGACCGGAGCCGACCGCCTTCTTGCGGAAGCGCTTGCGGGTGATTTCGATCGTCTTGGCGAGGAAGATCTCCTGATCGCGCGTCAGCAGCGGGATCTCCCCCATCTGCGTCAGATACATGCGCACCGGGTCATCGATCTTCTCGGGCATGCCCGCCTTGGTGAAGATCGTCTCCGGCATCTCGTCGCCGTCTTCGCTCTCGTCGTTGTCGACCGGCATGGCGCGGTCGATGTCCGAGGACTCCTCGCGCATCGCGCTGGTGTCGACGTCGTCCTGGATCTCGATTCCGGCGTCCTCGAGCGCCATAAAGATCTGATCCATGCGGTCGGGAGGCAGGAACTGATCCTCGAGCAGCCGGTTGATCTCGTTGTAGGTGAGAACTCCGCGCTTCTTGCCCTCGGTGAGCAGTTGCTTGATGAACTCGTCTTGCTTCTCGGCCATGTCAGCTGTGCGTTGGGGAGGAGTGTGCGTGCGAGCCCGCCTCAGGACGAGGCGCGCGCCAGTTGCTTGTGGATGTCTTGGATCTGCTGCTGGAGAGCGCGGATCGAGTCGGCATCGAGGTCCTCCTGTAAGAGGCGTTGCTCGAGCGCGCGTCGCTCCGCTTCCATGCGTTTCTTGTTCAGGTAGTCGATCTGCCCCACCAGCAGGGCCAGCGGACTCTCCGCGGCGCGGCCCGCTTCCAAGAGCGGCACTACCGACAGCCGGACAGGATCGTCCCCCAGCTCAGCCAGGAGGCTTGAGCAGTCGAGGGTGGACTCAACATCTTGCTCGATTTTGAAGAGCGCCGCCAGAATCCGTTCGAGATCCTCGTGCGGGCAGTGCAGGCCGCGCTGGCGGTAGGCCGGCAGCAGCGCCGGGTCGGCGAGCAGGGCGCCCACGATGTGCTGCCACGCCTGCCTAGATTGCGGATCCGCAGTTTGGGACGCACCTGAGGGTTTTTCCAATCCTTTTTGACCGTCTACGGCACCGCCCGCCGTCCCGGTACCGGTTGCGGGACGGGAGGCCATGCGGCCGGAGCCGCGCGGGCGCAGCAGCGCGTTGCCCTGGGCGCGCAGGTCCTCTACCGGGATCTGGATCGCGGCGGAGAGGTCGGTCAGCAGCGCGGCCCGGTGGACCGGCTTGGGCACGCGCACCAGCAGTTCCAGCACGCGATCGACGGCGCGCGAGAGCTCGGCCCCGCGCAGGCCCTTGAGCCCGGCGCACACGAAGTCGAACCAGGGCGTGGCGACCTCCAGCGCCGCCACCATCGGCGCGGCCCCTTCGCGCACGAAGAGGTCACAGGGATCGATGCCGCCGGTCAGCGTGACCACATCGATCTCCAGCTCCAGCGCCAGCAGACCGTGCAGCGCCTTCCAGGCCGCCTTCTGGCCCGCCTCGTCGCCGTCGAAGACCAGGCTGATGCGCCGCGCGCCGCTCTTGCGCACCAGACCGGCGTGTTCCTCGGTGGTCGCGGTGCCCAGCACGGCGACGACCTGCTGCAGGCCGACCTGATGCGCCGCCATGACATCCGTGTAGCCCTCGACGAGCAGGATGTGACCGCACTTGCGCACGGTCGGCAAAGCACGATCGAGCGCGTAGATCAGCCGGCCCTTGTGGAACAGCGGAGTCTCCGGCGAGTTGATGTACTTGGGGCCGGCGGTCTCGCCGTCACTCAGACGCCGCGCGCCGAAGCCGACCGGTCGCCCCAGATGATCGAAGATCGGGATCATCAGGCGGCCGCGGAAGAAATCGTAGCTGCGGCCCGCATCGTTGGTGCGGACCAGGCCGAGCCGGTGCGCAGCCTCGAGATCCGCGCCCTTGGACTTGAGATGGTTGAGCAGCGACTGTCCGCTCTCGGGCGAGTACCCCGCTCGGAAGGCCTCGCCGGTCTCGCGGCTGAGCCCGCGCTCGGCGAGATAGCGCACGGCGATCTGGCCCTCAGCGCTGGCGAGTTGTCCGCGGTAGAAGCGCACCGCCTCCTCCATCAGCGCATGGAGCGCCTCATCCGCGTTGGGGCGCGCCGCATCGCCGCGCCGCTTGGGCAGCTCGACCCCCGTGCGCGCCGCGAGGATCTCCAGCGCTTCGAAGAAGCTCAGGTTGTCGAGCTTCTCCAGGAACGAGATCTGATCGCCGCCGGTGCTGCAGGCGCCGAAGCAATGCCAGGTGCCGCGCCGCGGGTCGACCTTGAACGAGGGCGTCTTCTCCTCGTGGAAGGGACAGCAGGCCGCCCACAGCGCGCCGGTCTTCTTCAGCGTGGGAATCCGCTCGCGCACCACCTCCTCGATGGGCGCACGAAGCTTGATCGCTTCGATGGTGCGGCGGAGCTCATCGCTGGACATGACGGGGACGTGCGGGGAAAGGCTGGAGACAGGAGGGACAGGGGACGGAAGCATACCCGCACCCGGCGCCGATGGAGGATGTCTCGGTGCCGGAGGGAGAGGTGCGCTGATCCGATGAGGAGGGCGTGGAGAAGAGGCTGACCAAACAGTACTCCGAAATCCCCCCTCGGGAGGCTGCCCGGAAAGACTTTCCGCCTGCCTTGCCCCCGCCCGCGCAGCTTCTAGGCCGGATCTTCGTGTTCTGCCAGCCTTAGCAGCGTCTCCAGCGGCAGATCCTCCGCCCGCTGCGCTGCGGAGCAGCCCAGCTCGGCCAGCACGGCGGCGGCGCGCTCGCGTCCCCAGCGTTCCCCCAGCACCCGGCCGAGACTCTGGCGGCGATGCTGGAACAGGGCGCCCGCCAGTTCGACCAGTCGGGCTCGCAGCTCACGCGGGGGCGGCTGGGCGCGGCGCACCAGCCGCGCGACCGCGCTCTCCACTTCGGGGCGCGGCCAGAACAACTGGGCGGGCACGATCCTCGTCAGGTGCACCTCGTAGTCCAGTTGCAGCAGCGGCGAAACCAGCCCGTACTCGGCGTCGCCCGGCTGCGCGGCGAAGCGCTCGGCCATTTCCTTCTGCACCAGCACCGTCATGGCGGCGGGCGGGTTGGGAAGTTCGCTCAGGACCAGCACCAGCGGCGCGGCGATTGAATACGGCAGGTTGCTGACGAGCTGCCAGCGGCCCTGCTCGGGCAGCAGCGCGCGCAATTCCGGCGCGAGCTCGTGCTTGCCCGCCAGCGCATCCGCGCGCAGCCAGACCGGATTGTCCGCATCCCCCACCCAGCCGCGCGCGATCTCGAGGAGGCGCGCGTCCACTTCACAGCACACCAGGCGCGCGCCCGCAGCGCACAATTCGCGCGTCAGAAAGCCCAGGCCCGGGCCGACCTCGAGCACGAAATCGCCCGGCGCCAGCTCGGCATCGCGCACGATCGCGCGCACCATGTTCTCGTCGCGCAGGAAGTTCTGACCGAAGCGTCGCGACGGTCGAAAGCCCAGCGCCGAGAGCTGCGCTTCAAACGTCGACCAGGCCGGACGCATGCTCATGAGCGCGCTCCTTCCAGCAGCCACTGCAGCGAGTCGCTCTCCGGCCGCTCCTGCGCCACGGTCTCCAGCACAGGCACGGCCGCCTTGCCGAAACGGCGCCCCACGGCGAGGAGTCGCTCCCTCGCGCGCGGAATGCGGGCCAGCTCGGCTTCGCAGCGCAGCAGGTATTCGCGCGGATCGGCGACCAGCCGCGCGCCGATATCGATCGCGCGATGCTCCGGGTCCAGCTCGACGTGCTGGATGCCGGCCAGTCCCTCGCGCGGCTCATACAGGCGCGCCTTGCGTCGCAGGTACGAGCCGCCCATGGCCCAGGCCATGGGATTCTGCGGGTCAAGCGAGCCCTCGACCCACTCGGCGACATTGCCGGAGAGATCGTAGATGCCCGAGTGCGTGCGGCCGCGCTCGAAGCTGCCGACGGGCATCGGCTCGAGCAGCGCCAGATCCAGGCTGTTCGCTACGGAGAGCACATCGCTGGTGCCCCAGGGATAGGGCGAACCCGCGCTGCCGACCGCGATCGCCAGCCACTCACCGGCCGAGGGCAGGCGCATGCCGCGCGACTGCGCGAAGGCGCGCGCTTCGAGGAGCGTGCAGAAGCTCGCCGGCAGGAGATCGGAAG
>Ga0209668_10000648_pt1 | contig 14378 bp, 13 predicted proteins | sample FrelakmetPLP11PL_FD_187150 | JGI IMG/M metagenome (GOLD analysis project Ga0209668, IMG submission 187150) | Freshwater lake sediment microbial communities from the University of Notre Dame, USA, for methane emissions studies - PLP11 PL (SPAdes)... | ecosystem: Environmental > Aquatic >... | reverse complement strand
CTCGGGTTGACAGGAAATAATTGCGCCCATTTGTAGTTCTTGGGCTAATTCGATAATTTCTTGTCCTACGGGGGCATCTGCTTGAGTCCCAAAAGCGCGGTTAATATCCAAGATGAGTAAGATATTGAGTCCGCTAACCTGTAGACTCTCCATGAGCGATCGCACTTCTATACCAGTTTCGGTAACTTGCTCAGGATTGCCGGCGACTGGCATTAAATAATCTTGTTCTTTGTGGTTGACCCCATAGCCGCTAAAGAATAACCATAGGTAGTCCCCTGGCTGCCAGAAAGTGGCTGCCAATTCTTCTAGCAACAAGAGGATATTGTCTTTTGTCGGATAGGAGGATTGTTCTCCTATGGGGGGCGAGGTATTTGTCATTAACAGGCATTTTTCCGGGAGAAAACCTGCTTGTGTTACCAAAAAATCCTTAATTGCCTCAGCATCGGCTTGAGCGCAACTGAGAGGTTGAAAGAATTGATATTGATCAATGCCGATGGCGATCGCCCAGTAGTTTACCATCCTGCTATGAGTCGGTTATTTGTTTGTTGTTTACTGAAAATTGCTGTCAGGAGTTCGGAGTTCGGAGTTCGGAGTCAGGAGTTCGGAGTTCGGAGTTCGGAGGAAGAAGGAGGAAGTAAAAGCCTCTTGTCAATACTATTGCCAATTTTCCCAAATATGTCTGAAACCCAATAAAATCGTGACGATATCAATAGGGTTTCAGGGGTTTGGCAATAGTATTGTCTTGTAGACAGTGGTTCATTGTCCTATTACTTAGTTTAATTAATTTTCACTTATTGCTGAAATTAGTTGTAGTGGATACAACATAAATAATCGTAAAATACTCGCACTCGATTTCCATGATCAGTCATTCAGGAGAGAGAAGATTATGTTCAGAATTGATGCAATACAATCATTTTCAGTGATCCCCTTTTCAATTATTAGTCAAGTTGGCAAAAAAATCCAGATTATTCATAGTGGAGTGTGGCTGTTATTAGCAGTTTCTTTATGGTTCATGACAGAAGCGATCGCTCCGCAGATTGTCCAAGCTTACACAGCTAGAGTAGATTTGCTGATAGACCGTTTACCAGAGGAAAGCTACGAAACCGTGCTACGAAGGGCAGAATCTACCGCTAGAGCCGCAACTCAACGGAGCTTTGACCAAGATATTTTGGTGACAGAAGTATCCGTTATTATTTCAGCACAAAATCGGGGAGCGATCGCCCCAATCTTATCATTAGAAGTCAGTCGCCCTCAATGGCAAAAACTGCCAGATCCCCAAAATTGGACAACTTATTTTAAAACAGCCCGCTTATTGCTGTTAATTGATCAATAGTAGGGCTTACGCATTGACAAAGTTTTTTAAATATGTAATGTGGATTTTATCTCTTGTAGGGTGCGTCAGACCCAATAATTTGGTAAAAAACAGATTTCTCTATCTGACGCACCCTACTCAATAAGTTATTCCCAAAGCCGAAAACGACGCAATTTCGTTCATTCATACGATGGTAAGTTAGTGGGCGTGCGTAAGTCCTAAATAGATTAAAACTCCAGTACCGCTTTTGCCCAAGTCACTCGATTTGGGATTGAATCCACCTGAGTTCGACATAAGATAATTTGTGGAAAACTGCCCCAAATATGAGTCTCAAACCCTGATGATCTCGTTGAAAAAATCATAACTCTGTTCGCGTAGCGTCTCCGAAGGAGAAACTCCGAACTCCTAACACCGAACTCAGGTGATGAGGTGCTGTAAAGTAATCCAGGTAGGCATTTATCAGGATGATTATGGCGCTTTATTTAGATTCAGCTATTGCCGTAGAAGCCGAAATTGTTAAACATTGGGGTTGGGTCAAAGGTATTACCACCAACCCCACATTATTAGCGCAAGCTAATACCCCACCGGCAACCACCCTCAAAACCTTAGTTTCCTTAACTTCCGGTCCTGTATATTATCAACTCCTGGCTTCAGATCAGAAGAAAATGATAGCCGAAGGGCGAAAGGCCTTTGAAATTATTGGTTCTCAAACCATCTTGAAAATTCCCGCTACACCACTAGGATTTGAGGTAGTAGCCACCCTTTCCTCAGAAATTACCTGTTCCGTCACCGGCATTTACAGCCCCGCACAAGCCGCCGTAGCCAAGGAAGCGGGGGCAAAAATTGCGATCGCCTATGTGAATCGGGCAGAACGCTTGCTAGGAGACGGTATTGCCTTAGTCCGCGATATGTCCAGTGTCCTCAAAGGCAGTGATGTGGAAATTTTAGCAGCTAGTATCAAGTCACCAGCAGAAGCCGCCGCATCTCTCCAAGCTGGTGCAAATCATCTCACCTTACCCTTAACAATGTTGCAAGCGATCGCTACCCATGAATTTTCCCATCAAACCGTGATTGATTTTGCGGCTGGAGGAATTGGTTTAACAGTTTAACTTGATCTCACCTCAATCCTATATAGAGAAGACTGTTAGTGAATCAATGCAGGGTTTCACCCCTCATCCTGAAACCCTGAATTTTGCATAATTAGAATACTTTAAAATCGGGTTTATAGTCATAGATACAATGCCTTTAAAGCCGGTGAAATCAAGCCATGTCAAGGATGATGGGTGTGACCCCCTATTAATTATTCTCGAAAAATGTCGGTTGAAAACTGTTGGAGATGAACAAATAAAAAAATAAAAATAAATGCCAAATTGGCAACCACGATGAAATTATCCAGGCTAAATTATATTAGACAAGCGAAAAACAAGAGAGTTGTTAAAAAGCTAAATCAATTAACAAAAGACTCTTGTAGAGGTTGTCTCAAAAATAAATAGAATTAGTATTTGCTGCATAGGAATACCTGCTAAGTATAGACGTTATCGTTAACCTGCAAATTACCCCCCTAATTAGCGGTTCTCGTCTATATGAATAAAGTTCCTAATCGCTTCAGCAGCAAATGGTAGAGTGGGAGAGAAAGGCGCTTGGTAATGCCTCCTCCCACTCTCTTTTTTTTTGGGTACTTTTTGCCGATTTCTTCAGAATAAACTTAAAATCAAAATCAAATTAAAAACTAGATTAATCAAGTGCAAGACCTAAATTCATAGCCGGACAACAAATCAGTTTTACCCCTACTACATAACTCCCTCATAATTATATTTTATACATTGTCAGAGAAGAGGGAGCATGAATAGATGATAGGGAATTTACTTAGATTAATTTCAATTAAGCGGCAACTTTTTCCTCAAGGGGTTTAAAAGTTTTCTTGGTTGCACCGCAAATAGGACAATGCCAATCTTCAGGAATATCTGCAAATGCAGTACCTGGCGCAATTCCTGAATCGGGATCACCTGTCACAGGATCATAAATCATGCTGCATTGTCTACAAATCCATTTTTGAGTTTGCGGATTTTCATTGACAACTGTAGTTACAGCGTCTCCACCGTTCAAGACTTCTAAGGCTTCAGTATAGCGATCTGCATGATAATTTTCAATGAATTTCAGCAACCCAAATCGGTGGGCGGCAGCACGAAATGTGTTAGCGTGATCACTAGATTCTTGAGCTTGTTGGAGAAATTCTGCCGCTGCGGGATGATCTCGATCATGTTCAGCAGCAGCAGCGAATTTAGGATACATAGTTGTGTATTCATAGGTTTCACCGGCGATCGCTAAAGATAAACAACGAGAGATAATTTCCCGTTTTTGTTCATCAGTTAAAGCTGCTGCATCTTCAACAACAAGTTCTGGATGTAGTAATTCAAAATGTGCAAAGGCGTGTTCGGTTTCTTGATCTGCTGTTTCTTTAAAGAGTTTTGCTAAATCGGAAAACCCTAGTTTACGTGCGACTGCTGCAAAAAATAGGTATTTACGATTAGCCATTGATTCCCCACCAAAGGCTGATTCTAAATTTTGTAGTGTAGTAAAATTGGATAAATCCATAATTTGCGAATCTCGATGAGAGGTTGTTGCCTAATATTAAAACACATTCGTAAGAATTCAGAAGTTCAGGATGAAGAAGATTTTTCTCTTATCTTTCCTGTCCCCTAAATTTTGACACACATTCTTTAAGATTGAATTAACAATGATTACCAACGAATTACCAAAATGCGTCGAGATTATTGCCAAACAACGGCAGTTTTTCCAAAGTAGTAAAACGAAAGATGTTACTTTTCGGATTGCCCAACTCAAAGTCCTTAAACAATTAGTAATTGAGAATAAAGCAGCAATTATTCAAGCATTAAAAGCTGATTTACATAAACCAGAATTTGAGAGTTACGCTACGGAAATCGGTGTTAATAAAGAAATTGATTATGCCATCAAACATATCAATACTTGGACAAAACCCAAAAAAGCAGCCGTTCCTTTAGATTTATTTCCATACTCGGCGAAGATATATCCAGAACCCTTAGGAGTAATTTTAATTATTGGACCTTGGAATTATCCATTTCAGTTAATTATCTCACCTTTGGTTGGGGCGATCGCTGCGGGAAATTGTACTATTATTAAACCTTCAGAACTCGCACCATGTACTTCGGATTTAATTACAAAACTTATTCATAAATACTTTGATCCAGAATATATTACAGTTGTCCCTGGTGCAGTGGAAACGAGTCAAAAGTTACTAGCAGAAAAGTTTGATCACATCTTTTTCACTGGTGGTACAGCCATTGGTAAAATAGTTATGGAAGCTGCTGCCAAACATCTCACTCCGGTAACTTTGGAATTGGGGGGGAAAAGTCCTTGTATCATTGATACAGACATTAATCTAGAACATACCGCCAAACGCATTATTTGGGGTAAATTTATTAATGCTGGACAAACTTGTATTGCCCCGGATTATTTGTTGGTAGATACAAAAATTAAACCAAATTTAGTCAATGCTTTACAAAAATGTCTGCAAGAATTTTATGGAGAAAATCCGGCAAATAGTCCCGATTATGGCAGAATTATTCATCAAAAACATTTTGACAGATTAGCTAATTTACTCAACTGTGGTGAAGTGATTATTGGTGGAGAAACTAACCGTGAAGAACTTTACATTGCCCCCACGCTTCTGGAAAATGTTTCTTTAACAGATACAGTAATGCAAGAGGAGATTTTCGGTCCGATTTTACCCATCATTGAATATACAGATATCAATGAAGCTATTACCTTGATTAACTCTAGACCGAAACCCCTGGCTTTATATTTATTTTCTCAAAACAAAAACCTGCAAAAACGGATTTTACAGGAAACATCATCTGGGGGAGTATGTATTAATGATACAGTCATGCAGGTTGGTGTTTCTTCTTTACCATTTGGGGGTGTGGGTGATAGTGGGATGGGTAGCTATCACGGTAAAGCTGGTTTTGATACCTTTTCCCATAACAAAAGTGTCTTACAAAACTCATTTCCTTGGGATATAAATTGGCGATACGCACCCTATCAAGGTAAATTACCGCTGTTGAAAAAAATTATTGGTACTTAATAAAAATCCAGTAGGGGCGCAGGGCCTGCGCCCAGTCACTCATACGCCCAGGAGTCAGTCAAAATGGCTTAATTATTTGATCCTCCATGCAGGGGTAAAGCAAAAGCTAATGGTGTCAACTTAACGCAAAATTTTCATCCCGCAAGGAACTCAAGTTCCTTGCTAATAGCGAAAGTCATCTTTTAGATGACTAAATACTAGGAAAATTCATTAGTCCGTTTTAACGGAATTAAGCTATGAGACAGGGAATTTATTCCCTGGCGGGTGTGGAAGCCAAACAAATAAGCCATCTGTAACCTAAGTTGACACCAATGAGCACTGCTAAACCCTTACGCATTGGGGTTTTCAGTAATCTTGTAAAAATTCAAATCTCAGCCGTCACGAGTATAAATTTATTCTAACTCCTGAATTGGAGACTACTGAATTTTTCTCTAAGATTCTTCTGTTTCTTCTTCCTCAATTGCTGGATAGACGAAGTTAGAACGACCACTTAAAATTGATTTACCAAGGGAGATAGCTTTTTGCGCTTCAACAGCAGCTTTGTGTCTCCAGGTAGCGCGGCGTTTATCTCGTTTAGATTTCGATGTTTTCTTCTTAGGAACAGCCATGACAGCGGTATATCGTGATTCTTGACAACCTTCCTATTGTAAGCGATTAATTGACTTTTGACCGGGAATTTTGGATTTTGGATTTTAGATTTTAGATGAAAAAAATTTCCTACAATCCCTGTCCTTGAGGACGGAAAGATCCTCAATTCCAAATCCCAAATTTTCCAGATCTCCACTTGAGGGCGGATTCACCTGAGTTCGGTATTAGCCCGGATTTCTCACCAAAATCCTCAAACCCTTATAAAATCTGGATTCTGGTTTTTCACACTGCATCAAAAATCAACTCCGTGAAAAATGCCCGAAACCGTTTCTCTATAAGGATTAGATAGATTGCGATAGCGTTCGCGGTAGCGTCTCGTTCGCATAGCGTTCCGAAGGAATAGAGATAGCGCGACCTAGGAATCGCATTGTTTGTGAGAAATGCGGGTTAGGAGTTCGGAGTTTCTCCTTCGGAGACGCTACGCGAACGGAGTTATGATTTTTTCAAGGAGATCATCAGGGTTTGAGACTCATACTTGGGGCAGTTTTCCACAAATTACCTTATGTCGAACTCAGGTCTCATCACTGTTTCCTAATCTGCTATTGCCCAACAGACATAAGGACGAGAACCGGCTATGGTGAACCCCAGGGCAGGGAAACCCCGCCCCTACTAATTTAAATTGGGTAGATTTTTAGTTATTAATTTTTAATTTCCTGGAGATAAATATCGTGTGTTCAGTTACAGTTATTTTGCCGCAAATTAAGCAACAATAAGGATTCTTGAATTCAATTCTGAGTCAGTGATGCTTTTTTGATAACTGATATGTAGCCCTTTATATAAATTTTATGTTGCGGTTTTATGAAACCTCGAATTATTGTTTGTGGCTTAGGACGTACTGGATATAAAATTTTTCGCTTACTCAGACAACAGGGGGCTTTGGTAGTAGGTATTCATCGCAAACCTGTTTCTGGTGAACCTGCTGGTAATGTAATTGTTGGTGAGTTACACGCAGCTTCTACTTTACAAGCGGCAGGAATTACAGAAGCACATACTTTAGTAATTGCCACTTCTGATGATGCTTTGAATTTATCAATTATGATGCAAGCACGGGTTCTTAATCCCCAGATTCGGATTATTAATCGGTTTTATAATACGAATTTAGGTGAACGTCTTGATCAAACTTTGTCGAATCATTTAAGTATGAGTGTTGTGGGTTTGGCAGCACCTGTATTTACCTTTGCGGCTTTGGGGAATAAGGCTATTGGTCAAATTAAGTTACTTGAGCAAATTTGGCCAATTCAAGAGGAATATATCCACGAAAATCATCCCTGGAAAGGCAGAAAAATCAGTGATTTATGGGAAGATCCCACAAGGATGCTGATTTATTATGTGGCTGTGGAAGGCAAGCTAAATTTAGTGTCTGCGGTGCTTTTGGAACAACAATTAAGAGTAGGCGATCGCTTAATTATTGGTACTCAACCTCGCATTCGTCCCCAACGTAAGTCATTAGTCAGAAAATTAGTTAAAGTTTTTGCCAATATTCGGGAGTTTCAGAAACACGCCCAATCAGTTGTGGGTATGGCAATTGCTTTATTCGTAATTATTTTACTATCCACTTTTACCTATGTTGCTAGTAAACATAGTATCTCTTTTATTGATGCTTTATATTTTGCTGTTGGCATGATTACGGGGGCTGGTGGTAATGATAAGGTTGTCGAAAATGCACCAGACAGCATTAAGTTATTTACTATTGTGATTATGCTAATTGGGGCTGCGGTAATTGGGATTTGGTACGCGATGCTGACGGATTTTATCCTGGGTAGTCGCTTAAAACAATTTTTGGATGCGGCAAGAATTCCTCAACATCATCATTATATTGTTTGTGGTTTAAGTGGTATTGGCATTAGAATCGTTCAACAATTGCACCTGAGTGGCCATGAGGTAGTAGTTATTGAAACGGATGCTAATAATAGATATGTGACTACTGCTAGAGGGATGAGTATTCCGGTTATTCTTGCTGATGCCAGTTTTCGGGCTACTTTAAACGCAAGTAATATTCACACTGCTACCGCAGTTTTAGCTGTTACTAATAATGATGCGACTAATTTGGAAATTGCCCTCAAGGCTAAGTCTTTAGCACCAAAGATTCCTGTAATTGTCAACTATGCTGATCCTGATTTTGCTGGTATAGCACAACAGGTATTTGATTTTGAGGCTGTATTTAGTCCTGCTGAACTCGCTGCTCCTGCTTTTGCTGCGGCTGCTCTCGGTGGTAGGATTATTGGTAATGGGATTATTGCTGATAATTTATGGGTAGCTTTTGCAACTACTATTACACCAATACACCCTTTTTGTGATGAGTGGGTGAAGGATGTGGCTAAGTTTGCGGATTTTGTGCCTTTGTATGTGGAAATCAACCATGAAACTGTACAAGGCTGGGATTTGCTGGAAACAATTCTCGCTCCCGGAGATGTGCTGTATTTAACTATGCCCGCTAATAGGTTAAATCAGTTATGGCGAGAAGAGGGAAAGGGGATCGGGGTTTAGTTGATTTTTATTTTATGATAGTCCTTCCTTATCAATGCCAATGATATCAAATTCTCAGTCGGAAGTCAACACTTAATTGGTAATTGGTGAAAACTTTTCTTCCTCCTGAACTCCTGACTCGGTGACTCCTGACTCCGAACTCCGATTAGTACAACTGACTACTGACAACTGACTAAAAATGATGGTAAAGAAGGTAGAGGACGATATTTCATGGCTAGGCTAGGCATTAGCTTAGGCTTAACCTGATGATATTAAAAGTTTCTAGGGTTAAACCGGAAAATTGTCAGAAGTTCGCTATGGTATTGCAAAGAAACAGGCTATGTGTTGATAATGCCATGAACAAAACTGTTGAAGTCCATTCCAATGTATCCGCACTCGTTCAACGGGCGCTAGAACTGATCCTGTCGAAATTGGAACCTGCTATTAGCGAACGGGGGCAATTTACAATTGCTTTGTCAGGGGGTAGTACACCAAAACCTTTGTATGAGGCGATAGCTAATCAAAAGTTGCCCTGGGATAAAATTCATGTATTCTGGGGAGATGAGCGTTATGTACCAGCAGATCATCCTGATAGCAATGAACTGATGGCGAGACGTGCATGGTTAGATCAGGTGGAACTTCCCCAGGCGAATATTCATGCTATCCCTACTTTATCTGCTAACCCAGAGGTAGATGCAGCTAAGTATAACCAGCATCTGCAAACATTTTTTAATTCGGCATCGGGAGAGTTCCCAGCATTGGATGTAGTTTTACTGGGAATGGGTGATGATGCCCATACTGCATCTTTGTTTCCCTACACGGAAGCTCTCAAGGTGAGCGATCGCTTAGTTACTGTTGGTAATAAAGATGATAATCTTCGCATCACTTTTACTTACCCATTTATTAACGCGGCTCGCAGTGTGATTTTTATGGCTGCTGGTGCGAATAAAAGACCAGCTTTAGCCCAAATTTTTGCACCCGTAGCGGATGATTTCGCCTATCCATCGCGGTTAATTCGTCCCCAAGGAGAACTCTACTGGTTGCTAGACGCGGCGGCTGGTTTGGAACTCTAACATTAAGTATGATTTTTGAGATTTGGCTGATTGAGATGATGAGAAATTATCACCAAGGATCAACCTGTTCTCACTGTAAGTAATTTTTAGCATCACTAGCTAAAGTTACTTATGTGCTTGTCAGTAATATTTTTACAACGACCTTCACTAAGGCTTAAATCCATGATCGTCTGCCCTAATTGCAATCATCCCAATCCAGACGGCGCTGTTCAATGTGAAGCTTGCTATACGCCGTTACCAGCTACAGCTAGTTGTCCTAATTGTGGAGCAACAGTACAGTCAGATGCCGCTTTCTGTGGTCAGTGCGGTTACAATCTCCATTTTGGCGCTACTCCCACAGTCGCCTCAACTGGTGCTGTTAATCCTGTACCAGCGCCAGTAGTTGCTCCTGACTTAATGATGCAACTGTTACAGCCTGATGTGTTGCAAGTTGCGCCCCCAGCTAATCCTCCCGTATCTGCACCTGTAACGCCAGAACCAGAAGTTTATATTCCGTCTGTACTTACTTCTGCACCTGCACCTGTGGTCGTAGTTCAGGAACAAGCTGTTTATGTTCCTTCTGTACCTGCACCAGTAGCACCAGAACCAGCAGTTTATATTCCGCCTGTACTGACTCCTCCACCCGCACCAGTAGCGCCAGAACCGGAAGTTTATATTCCGCCTGTACTGACTCCTGAACCTGTGGCTGTTGCAGTACCAGAATCTGAGCCTTATATTCCCCCGGCTTATGTACCCCAGATAGATCCTATATCTATTCCTGAAGTTACCCCAGTCGCACCATCAGGAAAGGTGGCAACCACTCAATTACAACAGGTAGTAGCGCGGTTATTCCATGTTCAAGCAAATCAGGAAATAGAATTACCACAAAATCTCTCGGTTGTGCATATTGGTAAGCCTAATGATCGTGTTCCCCCAGATATAGATGTTTCCGGGTTCGCAAATTCGGAGATCGTTTCGCGGATTCATGCAGATATTCGGATTGAGGGAGATGCTTGTTATATAGAGGATGCGGGTAGTTCTAATGGTACTTACATTAATAATTTACCTTTATTACCAGGTAACAGACATCGCCTCCGTCCAGGCGATCGCATCAGCTTGGGTAAGGGAGATTTAGTTACTTTCTTGTTTCAACTTTCTTAGGAACAGGTGACAGGGAACAGGTGACAGGGAACAGGTGACAGGTGACAGTGAAGAGGTAAGAGGAAAGAGAAAAATATTCTCCCCTGCTCGTCTGCCCCTGCTATGATCACAACAGGTTATTAACTCTTGTTGCTAGTTATCCCATAAACTATATAACTAGCAACTTGGGTAATAACATGATTAATGATACAGAATATATCAGGCAAGCTGAAGCTAATCGCGTAGAAATTCTCAGCGAAGCCCTACCTTACATTCAACAATTCGCCGGTCGTACCGTTGTGGTTAAATACGGTGGCGCAGCGATGAAGGATAGCTCCCTCAAAGATAAAGTTATTCGTGATGTGGTGTTCTTATCTTGTGTGGGCTTACGACCGATTCTAGTGCATGGTGGTGGACCAGAAATTAATAGTTGGTTAGGTAAATTAGGAATTGAAGCGCAGTTTAAAAATGGTTTGCGCGTAACTGATGCACCAACAATGGATGTAGTGGAAATGGTGTTGGTTGGGCGGGTGAATAAGGAAATTGTGGCTTTGATTAATCAAGCTGGGGGAATGGCTGTAGGGCTTTGTGGTAAGGATGGTAACTTAATTAAGGCTCGTCCTCAAGGTGATGAAGGGATTGGTTTTGTGGGGGAAGTGAGTAATGTCAATATCAAGATTTTAGAAACACTTGCGAGTAATGGCTATATTCCGGTGGTTTCCAGCGTGGCGGCAGATGAAACTGGACAGGCTTATAATATTAATGCGGATACGGTAGCGGGGGAAATAGCCGCTGCTTTGGGGGCGGAAAAGTTAATTTTGCTGACTGATACGAGAGGAATTTTAAGAGATTATAAAGACCCTTCTACCTTAGTTCCCAAAGTGGATATTCGGGAGGCGCGACAATTAATTGCTGATGGTATAGTTAGTGGGGGGATGATTCCGAAAGTGAATTGTTGTGTGCGATCGCTTGCCCAAGGAGTTAAAGCTTCACATATAATTGATGGACGCATTCCTCATGCCTTATTGTTAGAAGTATTTACAGATGTGGGAATTGGAACAATGATTCTGGGTTCTCATCAGTCGAAACAATAATCGGAATGGGGGACAAATTACAGCAAAATTAATTCAGCCAGCCAGGGAATCAATTCCCTGTCTAATAGCTCAAGTCATCTAAAGATGACTAAATATAGCTCAAAAATTTTAAAATCGTTTAGTAAACTGCTAAACTCCTACAGAAATCATCACTAAGACTTCATTTACCTACAATCTGCTGTAAGTTAAAATTCAAGCTATTTAAGAACAATTAACAACTGACAAATGACCAATGACCAATGACCAATGACTACAGAAAATTTAGAACTCGCTAAATCGTATTTCCAAATTGGGACAACTGCTTTTGAAAATGGTCAATATCGGGAAGCTGTAGAAAATTTAGAAAAAGCCAGTACCCTATTAGGAAAAAATACCCAGTTTGCTGGTGAAATAGAAATTTGGTTGGTGAATGCTTATGAAGCTGCGGGACGTTCCGAAGAAGCGATCGCTCTTTGTCAACAACTCAGCCGTCATCCCCATTATGAAATTCGTCAGCAAGCAAAACGCCTAGTTTATATTTTAAAAGCACCCAAACTGAACAGACCAAAAGAATGGATGACAGAAATTCCTGATTTTGGTATAGTTTCTGATAATAAATCCAAAATAATTGTCACTTCCCAACCGCAAAAATCTACATCTAAACCAAAACCTGTAGAACGGGAATACATTGACTTGAGTACGGTCAATACTAAAGACAATAATTTCGTTTGGGTAGGTTTAATTTCTGTTGGTTTGATAATTTTCTATTTAGTTTGGTTAAGTTTTTAGCAAATAAGGAGAAATTTAGTCATGAATGTATTAACTTATATTAAGATTATATCACATTCAATGAAATCTGTATTTTTTTCTATTAACAAAATTAGAAAAATTACTAAAATCAAACCAATTGTCTTGATGGTGATACTTTCTTCATTACTATTATCTGGTTGTGTTAAGTATGATTTAGGAGTGAACTTTAACAGCACAAATAATGGTGAATTAATACAGCATATTCAGTTATCGGAAAAAATCACTCTTTTTGGCAGTAATTATCTCTCTGAATGGTTAAAAAATTTAGAAAATCGAGCGCGAACATTAGCAGGTTCAATAGAGAGAGTTTCAGCATCAGAAATTATTGTTAAAATTCCCTTTACCAGTGCGCAGGAATTACAAGAAAAATTTACTAGTTTTTTCAATACTCGCACTGCTGAAGATAGTGATGGTTCGGAACTGGCAAATCTTAGCTCAACTTTAGTTGCAGAAGATAGGAATTTTTTCCTATTTTCTAGAAATCATTTAGTTTATGATTTAGACTTGCATTCTTTAGCTATGCTGACGACAAAAGGTGATAGTTCTCTTGTCAATTTAGACTTTAGCTTACAGACACCTTGGGGAATGAAGAATATTCAAAATGATGAAAATCCTATCCAACCAGAAAAGCATGGTAATCAACTAGTATGGAGACTTAAAGTAGGGGATATGAATCATGTAGAAGTAGTGTTTTGGTTGCCGAATTTTCTGGGAATTGGGACTTTGTTGATTATCGGTTTTGTGTGGTTGGGATTATATCTGAGATATAGGTTATTACCAAGTCCGAGTATTCAGTTAACGGTGAAAGAGTTGTAAAATATTGGAATCACCTGAGTTCGACATAAGATAATTTTTGGAAAACTGCCCCAAATATGAGTCTCAAACCCTTATGATCTCGTTGAAAAAATCATAATTCCTAACTCCTAACACCGAACTCAGGTGGAATCAGGATGTAATTACTTCCTGAAAATGGAAAATGTTGGGTTTTATCAACCCAATTTCCAGAATTTAGTAGAATCAAAAGAGCGATCGCACTATTGCAAATCAAGGAAAAATTTTATAGATTTCGCTACGATGTGCAACTCTTTGACATAAAATAGTTTGAGTTTCTTGATTAAGAGTTAAACCAATTCTATAATCTCCTATTCTAATTTTATATTTATCTTTGTAACCTTTCATTTTTCCAAGATAGCCTAACTCAAAAGGATTTTCTATTTCTAATTCAGTAAAAACAATTGCTTCTATCCGAGATTGAATCTCTTTAGGTAAGGATGCTAATTCTTTTAAAAATTTCTTTGTATATTCAACTTTCCACATTGTTATTTTTAAGTAATTCTAAATATTTTAAAGCTTCATTTTTAGATAAAATTTCATCAGTTTCTACTTCTTCCATCAGTTTTGCTAATCCATAATTTTCTAAAATTTCCTCTATTTGTTCAAATTCACTAATAGGAATTTGTACAGCAATTAGTTTTTGATTTTGATCTAAAACATAATTCTTATTGATTTGTAGCATTAATTCAACTCCTAAATCATTAGGTAGATTATAGCATATTGTCTTTCCTGTTCCCTGTTACCAGGTGAGTTCGACATAACGATAATTTGTGGAGAACTCACCCCACGTAGGAGTCTCAAGCCCTTAGAGGGTGTTTGAAAAGTTAGAAGTTGAGTAAAAAAAGCTCTCCGGGTATAATCTGTAAATACAAAGATACAGAACCGTAGAGAGCAATGAGTAAAGTATACTCCAGCAACTT
>Ga0209668_10000647_pt1 | contig 14392 bp, 10 predicted proteins | sample FrelakmetPLP11PL_FD_187150 | JGI IMG/M metagenome (GOLD analysis project Ga0209668, IMG submission 187150) | Freshwater lake sediment microbial communities from the University of Notre Dame, USA, for methane emissions studies - PLP11 PL (SPAdes)... | ecosystem: Environmental > Aquatic >... | reverse complement strand
CGCGTTGGCGAACTCGAGCAAGGCAGATCACGCAGTAGAACTGAGGGAAAGATGTGGCCATCGCGCGGCGTCGCTGAGTTTGCCTATTGCCCAAGGCTTTTCTATTACATGGCAGTAGAAGGCGTCTTCATTCCAAGTGCTGACACCGAGCAGGGCGCGGGTGTCCACAAGCGAGTTGATCGCCCGAGCAAATTATCTGAGGGAACGCCGGCATCGCGAAATCGCGATCCGAACGGTCGTGGGATCTCCACGGTTGACCGCAATGAGGACGAGGAGTCCGTGCCTGAAACGGAGGATACGCACCGTCCCCGATCGATTAGGAGCCTCACGCTCACGAGCGAAGCGCTTGGCTTGACTGCAACCCTCGACCTCGCTGAGATCGACGGCACAACAGCATCGCCCGTCGAGTATCGAAAGGGTCGATCAAAGCGGCCATTTGGTTCAGACGCTACCGCCGACGAACTCATGGAGCCGCCGCTTCTTTTACCTGGGCCACAACCGTGGCCGACTGACCGCGCACAGATTGGTCTGCAGGTATTGTTGCTCGAAGAGGCCGGGTACAGCGTGCCTGAAGCGTGGCTCTACTACGCGGCTGAAAAGTTGCGTCTTCGGGTGATCGTCGATGAGGAGTTGCGGAAGTTTGCGATGGCGACGCTTGCAGCCGCGAAAAACTGTGCATTGGGTCCGCGGCCGGCCCCACTAGTTAACGATCCGCGCTGCCCGCGTTGTTCGCTGCAGCCGATTTGCTTACCAGACGAGATTAACCATCAACAATCCGTAGCCCTGACCTTCGAGGGCTTGCCCTTGTTCAAAGATGTCTCGATAGAGCGGCCTACTCCGCGGCGTATGTGGCCTTTGCGCGATGACGGGATTCATGTGGTCATTCAACGCGAAGCTGTGAAGGTTGGCGTTCGAGGCCAGTCTGTGCGAATCACCGACAAAGATGGCGCAGTCGTTCGCGAGGTTCCACTGGCGAACATTGAATCGCTCGCATTGCTTGGAGGCGTGCAAGTTTCCACCCAGGCGCTTGCGGTGTTCGCTGCGCATGAAGTGCCTGTTGCGTATCTCTCCGCTGCCGGGCGTCTTGTTGCGATGATGGATCCACTGGGGCCAACGAGTGCAGCGGTTCGCGCTGCACAAGTACGCGAACTTGACAAGCCAGAGCGCGCGTTGGAATTGGCGAAAGCGGTGACAACCGCAAAGATCGCGAATCAACGAACTTTGCTTATGCGCAACCATTCGCAACTTCCAGGCCGTGTCGCGCCAGCCATGCTGGCTGCGCTTAACTCGGCTCATGCAGCGCAATCGATCGATGAACTTCGCGGCCACGAAGGTAATGCTGCGGCTATCTACTTCGCACACTTTGCTGGAATGCTCAAGCCGGGCAACGAAGAGTTCGCCTCGCAATTTGATGCCAATGGACGCCAGCGTCGTCCGCCGCCAGATCCGATCAATTCAGTATTGTCTTTCGGGTACACAATGCTTGCGAACGAATGCACCGTCGCATGTAGGCTCGCGAGCCTTGAGCCGACGATCGGCGCTTTGCACGCAACTCGCCCTGGTCGGCCGGCACTGTCTCTTGATCTGATGGAACCGTTTCGTTCGCTCATCGCCGACTCAGTCGTTGTTTCCGCATTCAATCGCGGCGAGTTTGCGCCGGGTCACTTTCTTCAGACCGCAGCCGGTTGCATGATGACCGAGTACGGCCGTAAGGCATTCTTCGGGGCTTATGGCCGACGCATGGAGACCGAGGTTTCGCATCCGGTCTTCGAGTATCGCTTGAGTTACCGCAGGATGTTGATGCTTCACGCGCGGTTGGTTGCGGCATGGCTGATGGGTGAAGTTCCGACGCTTTCATTTCTTACGACGAGGTAGCCCATGCGGCGCAGTTTCTTGGTGTGCTACGACATCCATGATCCTAAGCGGCTCCGGAAGGTGCATCGCTTCATGAAGGCCTACGGCGAAGGTTGGCAATACTCAGTTTTTTACTGCACACTGAAGTCGATCGATCGCGTTCGGTTAGAAAATGGATTGCGTGAACTGGTCAACCTAAAGGAGGACCAGATCCTGATCGTCGATCTCGGCTCAAGTGAGGAGGCTGCTCGGGGAGCCTCGACCTTCATGGGGCTTGGCGTACCAAGGCAGGAAAGTGGGATGTTGGTGATCTGATTGTTGGAGGGGGCGAAATCGTGCATTACGGTAAGCCCGTCCCAACCGAGCTGCTCAAACACCGCGCGGCTTGTATATAGTGCTTCGATGCGCCGTCAATCGACGCACATCGAGGATTTAATCTTGGGTGAGAGATCTGCATCATTCGCCGGCTTCGTCGGCAGGGCATCGACCGAAAAATTCGTGCCATACCCGTTTCAGCGGGCATTCGCGACTGGCACAAATTTGCCCGCGATGGTCGATGTTCCGACTGGCCTCGGAAAGACGGCGATGGCCGTGCTTGGTTGGCTTTGGCGGCGCAACGGAGGCGATGCCGAGCTTCGCTCGGCGACACCACGCCGGCTCGTGTATTGCCTACCGATGCGAACGCTGGTTGAGCAGTCGAAGCAGGTGGCTGAAACTTGGATAAAAACACTTCGTGATGCCGGGCGCTTGTCCGTTGATGTTCCCATCCACATTCTGATGGGCGGTGAAGACGAAGATGACTGGGTGCTTCATCCTGAGCAGGACGCAATCATCATTGGCACGCAGGACATGTTGTTGTCGCGCGCACTCAATCGCGGCTACGCAATGAGCCGATCGCGTTGGCCGATCGCGTTCGGCATGTTGAACAACGATTGCCTCTGGATCTTTGACGAGATCCAGCTGATGGGGCCAGGACTGGCGACGACGGCACAGTTGGAGGCGTTTAGACACTCACTAGGCAGCAAGGATGGTCATGGTTGCCAGAGCGTTTGGATGTCAGCGACGCTCAATGAAACTTGGCTAGATACAGTGGACTTTGCGAGCCAGCGAGGTTCACTGGAAACCCTGAGCCTTCAAACAGCTGATCGGTCGCATGCGGGCGTTACTCGTCTACTGGGCGCGAAAAAGCCTATTGCACGGACCAAATCCACAATGGACGAGACAGCCGCGATTGCCAAGCAGATTCTTGAGCGGCATGCGCCCGGAACAAGAACCATTGTGATTTTGAACACAGTGGCAAGGGCAACTGATCTCTTTGTTGAGTTGGAGAAGTTGACGCGCGGTGGAAGCAAGCCGAGCGTCAAGCGCGCCCAGAAGCCTGCAGACGGTGAGCTACAACGCGATACTGGCACTGTGGGCGATGGGGTCGGACCGGCGAGACTGGTATTGCTGCACGCAAGATTCAGACCGTTGGACAGAAAGCGGGCGATCGACGCTGCGCTCGCGGCGCCCGTCGGCGGCGGCACCATCGTCATTAGCACTCAGGTCATCGAGGCTGGTGTTGATGTGAGTGCCACCAACCTGTTTACTGAGCTCGCGCCGTGGTCTTCTCTTGTTCAGCGCTTTGGTCGATGCAATCGGCGCGGCGACGACAACGCGATGGCAGCAGTTCATTGGATTGACTTGCCCAAGGAAACGAAGTCGCACGAGACTCTGTCGCGCCCCTATGAAGCAGCAGCATTGCGGGCATCTGCCCTTCAGCTTTCTAAGCTTGCTGATGTTGGGATGGGTGCGCTTCCTTCTGTTGCATTGGAGTATGAACACACGCATGTCATTCGGCGGAAAGACCTTGTTGATCTCTTTGATACAACGGCGGATCTCGCGGGAAACGACATCGACATCGATCGGTTTATCCGAGATGGCGAGGAGACTGATGTGAGGCTGTACTGGCGCGATTGGTCGCGGCCGCGGGGAGATGACGCGCCAGAAGAAACCGAATCTGCTCCGCAACGGATTGAACTGCTTTCAGCACCCATCGCGGCCTTTCGCGACTTTGTTAAAGCGAGGAAGGGCGGTGTATGGCGCTTCGATTTTGCAGAAAGCAAATGGCGGCGGGTCGACACTGCCCTGATTTCACCAGGGCAGATGTATTTGGTCCATGCCGATGCGGGCGGTTACAGCGCGGAGCACGGTTGGAGTCCAAAGTCGCAGTCCCGAGTTGATCCAGTGGCAATCATGAAAGAGCGGGAGCTTGATGTTGCGGAGAGCGGCGATAGTGATCCACTTTGCATGAGCGTCCGCTGGCAAACCATCGCTGAACACACCGACGATGTTTGTCGCGAAGTAGCCTTGATCTGTTCAGCGCTGAAGGAAGTGGATAGCGCGCAACTTCAACAAGCGGCTCGTTGGCATGATCGAGGCAAGGCGCACGCGGTGTTTCAGGGCCGACTGCCAGCAAACGCGCCCCGTCCCGCGGAACTTTGGGCCAAGGCTGATGGGAAGTGGAGCAGGGGTGGGCGTAGCCACTTCCGGCACGAGCTGGCTTCAGCACTCTCGGTGCTCGACCCAACGAATGGCGCCATTATGAACGCCGATCGTGACCTTGTTGCGTTCCTTGTTGCAGCGCACCACGGGAAAGTCCGACTCTCGATTCGAGCGTTTCCAGGCGAAACCAAGCCGTACGCGGATGATCTATCCGCGAGGGGGCAGAGGTTTGCCCGAGGCGTTTGGGACAACGATGTGCTTCCTGAGACTGATCTTGGCGGCGGCGTGAGAGCGCCTTCTTCTGTGATTTCACTCGAGCCAATGATGCTTGGACTTTGCGAATCGTCACCATATTGCGGGGAGCCGAGTTGGTTGGAACGCGCGATTCGCTTGCGCGACACGCTCGGGCCGTTCAGACTCGCCTACCTCGAAATGATTCTGCGCGCGGCAGATGTTCGGGCGAGCAAAGCAGCTGATGCGGGGGTGCCTCGTGGCTAGTCCAGTCCAACACGATGTCCAACTTCGGGGATGCGCTCCCGAGCCACTCATGTCCTACCTGAAGTCGCTCGGCATTCTTCGGCTTGTGACCGAGCAGAAGGATCCTTCGGCGCGAGGCTGGTGGAGGAACGAAGAGTTTTGGTTGAGGTCCACGCTTGATCAAGCGGAACTTGTTCGCTTCTTCCTCGAGGAGTACGCACCGACGCCAATCGTCGCCCCTTGGGCGGGTGGATCGGGTTTCTTCGAAGGCGACAACAAGATTGCAGTCGATGCATTGAACGGGAGCAGTGGCTCTCGGCTCGAGCCCTATCGGCGTGTCATCGCAAAGGTTCGGCAGATCATCCAATCGTGCGGACTTTCGACCAAGCCAACTGCCGAAGATAAGGTTCGCTTGATTCGCCAGTTTAGGTGTGAATTGCCCGAAGAAGCGCTCGCTTGGATGGATGCGGCTGCGGTGTTGCTGAAGGATGACCAGAAGTTTGCGCCTCTACTCGGGACTGGCGCAAATGACGGCAGGTTGAACTTTGCGCAGAATTTCGTGCAACGCTTGGTGGCGCTTCAGATCCATGACAATGCTCGCGCGGGCGACGATTCACGGGATTGGCTACGCAACTCGTTGCTAGGTGAGCGGGCAAAGCTCGGCGACTCAAAGGTCGGTCAATTCTGCCCTGGGCGGGCCGGCGGTCCCAACGCCACGCATGGAATGGAGGGCGACTCCTCCGACAACCCGTGGGATTTCATACTCATGCTGGAGGGCGCCGTCATGATCGGTGGCGCATCCTCCCGTCGATTCAGCGCCTCTGGCTCAGGCCGCGCAACATTTCCATTCACTGTGGCCTCGGCCGCTGCGGGCTTGACCACTCCAGCAACTAAAGACCTCGGCGACTCGCGCGGCGAGATTTGGCTGCCACTTTGGAATCGACCATTGATGCAAAGCGAACTCGGCTACCTCTTCGGAGAGGGCCGTTCGCAACTTTCAGATAGAGCTGCGCGCGACGGCATTGACTTTGCTCGGGCCGTTGCGGATCTCGGAGTAGACCGCGGCATCGATTCTTTCACGCGCGTTGGCTTTCTCCAGCGGAGCGGCTTGGCCTACCTCGCTGCGCCCCTCGGCCGTTTCGCGGTTGAAGCACGCAGAGAAGTTGATCTACTCGAGGCAATCGATGACTGGCTGAGAGGCTTTCGTAGAGCGTGCAATGGGGCAGGAGCGCCGGCTCGGTTTAAGGTTGTGCTGGAGAGAATTGACTCGGCGGTCTTTGATGTTTGCAGGCACGGTGGTGTCCCGGCGGTACAACGGCTGCTCCTTGAACTCGGAGCGGCTGAACGCAGCTTGGGAACCGCACCGCGCTTTTGCGAGGAAGGACGAATCAAGCCGATCAACGGCCTGACGACTGCGTGGATTACGGCCGCGGACGACGAATCTCCAGAGTTTCGTCTAGCACTCGCGCTTTCTTCGCTCAATGCCGCGGGCAGCGGTGTCGGTCCTCTGCGCTCGAACTTAGAGGCCGTGGACTGGAGCGCGAAACGAAGCCGCGAATGGGGTAGGGATCGCCTCGCAGTGGTATGGAGCAGTCGAAGCTTGTCGAGTAATCTCGGTGCGGTGCTAGAGCGAAGGCTGATGGATTCGGAGCGCCAAGGCGACGAGCGGCTTCCGCTCGGTTCTTCAGTGACCGCGCCCATTTCAGTTGTTTCCGCGTTTCTCGCGGAGGAACTCGATGAAGCTCGGGTAGAGCAGTTGATCTGGGGTCTCATGCTCGTCCACTCGACTGATGCGCCCACTCTGCCTCCCGTCACAAGCGGAGCAAGCATTCTGCCGCGTGCCTACGCGCTCTTGAAGTTGGCATTTCTGTCTGGACCGCTCGTCGCATATATCAACGAGCGCGGGGAGAAATCTTGGCGCATCGCGCGCGGGGGGGAACTTGGAATTCGCATTCGCCCCGAGCCGCGGGTCATTGCACTGTTGCGAACTGGACGGCTTGGTGAAGCGTGCCAAATCACAGCGCAACGGCTGCGAGTCAGCGGCTTGGATCCGATGCCTGGGCAACTTCCATCTGGCAAGATGCGCGACGATGCGTGGGCCGCGGGACCACCTGATCCCAAGCAGGGCGCTCGTCTTGCCGCGTCGCTTCTTATTCCAATCTCATCAAGCGCAGTAAACCGTCTCGTTCAACTCGTCTGCCGCGGCCAGTCGGTCACAGCGGAGACTATCGCCCTCGTGCACTCAGAAAGAAACTCACAATGACCATCAATTTCGCCGCGCTCCAACACGCACCACGCCTGCTTATGGAGGCGAAGTTGAAGCCGCTCCAAGGGCATCGCTTTCAATCAACAGGTTTCGCCGATCTCGGCCCCGCGCGTTACACGCTGCACGACGGCACTGAGATGCTGCTTGTGGAGTCGGTGCAATCGGTGGCGAATCGTTTAGAGCTTGCCTGCTGGGACAGCGCGAGCGATGCGCTGATCGATGGCCTGAAGGGGTTGCCCTACATCGAGGTCACCAAGAACAATGGCAAGGAGAGCCTTACAAACTCGATGCTCGAGGCACATCGGATTAACTCGCCTTACATCGTGGCGAACAAGGACACAACCGTCTTTGACATCATCAAGAATGGCACCGGGGCGGCGGACGCGGCGCCGGTTGACATTCGGGGACTTGCGAAGCTGCTCTTGAAGTACGACGCCAACGCGGTGATCCACGGCGTCTTTCTGGCGGATGGCGATCTGGCGGGAGGTCGACTGCGCCTTCCTCGCCTTCTAAGCGGGTTCATCGAGGCCGTTGATGTGCAGCTTGCCGAGAGCGGCGGCGTGAAGAACGACCGAGTGAACCCCGCGAAGGGTGGCGAGGGCCAAACGAGCGCGGAAGGGTTCGGCAACGTTCCGTTTCATCGCAGCGAGTTCACGGCGCGCGAGGTAAAGGCGTACTTCAATCTCGATCTGGCGCAACTACGAGGCTATGGTCTCGGCTCCCAAGCAACTGAACTGTTGATTGCGCTTTCGATCTTCAAGGTGCGCCGATTTTTGTCGACTGGTCTACGCCTTCGAACCGCATGCGACCTTGATGTCGACGGCCAGTTGTCCGCGCAGCGCCCTGCTGACTTCGCGATCCCCGACGAAGCATCACTGTTGAAGGCTTGCAAGGCGCTGATCGAAGCGTGCGCGGGAAATGGTGATTTCGCCCAGCCTGCGGTGACCCGTATCGAGTGGAAGGGTTCAAGGAAGGGTGGTAAGAAGGCCGCTGCGAAGGATGATGACGAGTGATCGTCATTTCATTCCAGTTTCTCGCGGGTCGCTACCACGCCACGCCGTGGGGTCGTCATGTGAACGAAGGCGCGGTCGAATGGCCTCCTTCGCCTTGGCGCATTCTTCGCGCGCTTGTCGCAACTTGGAAGCGGACACTTCCCGAGTTGGCGGAGAAGGATGTCAAGCCGATTTTTGAGACGCTGGCGAAGTTGCCTGAATTTGTCTTGCCCGCAGCAGCGACTGGTCATACCCGGCACTACATGCCGTGGCACAAGGGCTGGAAGCAGGATGCGCCACTTCCACGCACGAAGGTGTTCGACACATTCGTTGCATTAGGCTCAGATGCCAGACTCCTAGCAAGGTGGCCCGACGCCAGCCTCAGTGCAGCCCAACGCACGATCCTTGCGTCGATTCTCGCGAATCTCGGAACCCTCGGGCGCGCGGAGTCTTGGTGCAGTGCATCGCTTGAGGACGATGAAACGGTCGCTCAATCCATGCAAGGCGCGAGCATGTCCGTTCCTGTTACGCAGAAATCATTGGTGCACAACGAAGATCTTGTTCGCGTGCTCTGCCCTGATCCGTCGTCTGCGTTCACCGACGAGTTCGTTGTTCGCAAGGCCTCGACCTCGACCGGCCGAGGTGCGTCGAAAGTTGTGAGCGAAACACGATTGAGCATCTACGACCCAAGTTGGAACATGTGTATGGAGACGCTCCAGCTGCACAAAGAGCGTTGGTCGGATCCACCAGGAAGCGTTTGGGTGCAGTACACCCGGTCGCGCAATTGCTTCAACATCGATTCGTCGGACCGGCGCGGGTATCGCGCCCCAGTTGCGCGCCCTCAACTTGTTCGCTTCGCGCTTGACTCAACAGTGCTTCCGCTTGCGACCGAGACTTTGCCAGTGGCGGAAGCGGCGCGCCGAGCCTTGATCTATCGGCTCGCGGGTGTACGAGGGCAGGAGCGGTATGGGCATGCTTGGTCGCGTGAACAGCACAAAGCGGGCGTCCAACCAGTTAGTCTCGATTCAGTTCTCAGTGGGAAGGACGCAAGCGGTGCACCCCGACAAGGTCATGCCCATGCCTACTTTCTCCCCTCTGATGAAGATGGCGACGGTCGGATTGATCATCTCACCGTGTTCGCCAGAGATGGTTTCGACCCTTCCGAAATGCAGGCAATGGATGGGTTGCGTGTGATCCGTCCACACGGCCAGGACAACACCGACCATCCACTTCGCGTCCTTCTTGTTGGGGCAAGTCGAATCAGCCAGCCTGGCTGCCGACTAGTGGACGCTTCGCAAGAGTGGATTTCCGTGACCCCTTATCTTGCGACGCGCCATGCAAAGGCGCGCGGGCGCGACAGGATTGAATTTGGTTCGCTGCAGGCCAAGACGGAGTTTCTCATGGACGACCTCCGAACCCAGCTGCGCATGTGGGTGACGGCAGGCGGCAGTGGTTTGCCTGATGTGGAGATTGAACCGTTGATGCGTGACGGCTGTTTTAGGGTCGCCAATCGTTGGTCGCCGATCCAGTTCAACCGGCAGCGCGCGAAACAGGGCGATGATGGGCACCAGCGGTTGGCGGGGGCATTCCGAATCAAGTTCGCACACGAACAATGCGGACCAATCGCACTTGGGTTCGGTTCGCATTTTGGGTTGGGACTCTTCGTTCCCGCTGGGTGATGAGTCCGAAAGCGTTCGGTCTAGGATCGACCCACTTGCCCCGCCGCGAGTGCGAGGGTGGTGCATGGGGGTACGGCGTGCGCTCGCGACACTTCAAGTCTTTGAAAAGTCTACCTTTATGTTCTTGCCATTGAGACCAAGCGAGACAACGTACCCCTCTCTGAGCGGCACGCTCGCGAGCGCTTCGCTAAGACCTGTGTTACCCATAGTTTGCAAAGAGGCCCACGCCGCGGCTAATGAGCCGCGGCCCCATTGAAGGAAAGAAGTGCGACTTCCAACCGACGAAAGGCGAGTAGCACGCCGCGGCTAATGAGCCGCGGCCCCATTGAAGGACGTGGAACGCCAGCGGCTCGGTAGCGCTCGCAGGCGCACGCCGCGGCTAATGAGCCGCGGCCCCATTGAAGGCCGCAGTTGTTCCAATGGTCTGGACTCCGCCCGACGCCACGCCGCGGCTAATGAGCCGCGGCCCCATTGAAGGTTTTCCCGATTGCCCCATTCGTGATGCACCCGCTCACGCCGCGGCTAATGAGCCGCGGCCCCATTGAAGGATTTGCCAACCCTCCGTGTAAATGCGTCCATCTGCACGCCGCGGCTAATGAGCCGCGGCCCCATTGAAGGCCGCGATGCCAGCCGAGCGAGTCAAGGGCGCGCAACACGCCGCGGCTAATGAGCCGCGGCCCCATTGAAGGCAGTTCCTGACCCTCGCGAACGGGGTCGAACTTCAGGCACGCCGCGGCTAATGAGCCGCGGCCCCATTGAAGGACGATGAACCGAATCGCCGCAGCGACCGAAGGCAAGCACGCCGCGGCTAATGAGCCGCGGCCCCATTGAAGGACGCCTTTGACCTGCGCGCAAACCACCGTGTAGCAACACGCCGCGGCTAATGAGCCGCGGCCCCATTGAAGGCGCATTGCGTCGAACGATGCGACGCCTGTGGTGTACACGCCGCGGCTAATGAGCCGCGGCCCCATTGAAGGAAGGGTGGCCTAGAAGCCATCTCGAGCAGCCTCGGCCACGCCGCGGCTAATGAGCCGCGGCCCCATTGAAGGTGGACATTGCCGCCATCCTTGGAAATCAGATTGATCCACGCCGCGGCTAATGAGCCGCGGCCCCATTGAAGCGATGATTACCAAGTGGACTTGGATGCCGGCATCGTTCACGCCGCGGCTAATGAGCCGCGGCCCCATTGAAGCGATGCGAATCTCGCCTTGAGGCGTGAGGATGACCACGCCGCGGCTAATGAGCCGCGGCCCCATTGAAGCTGCACATCGTGCGTCGGCCACCAGTAATGCCCTCCACGCCGCGGCTAATGAGCCGCGGCCCCATTGAAGCTCACCATGTCCGACTCAACCGTGCGGGTCAACTGGGACACGCCGCGGCTAATGAGCCGCGGCCCCATTGAAGCCGGCTTGCCTGCAACCATCTACGGCGTTCCGTACGCCACGCCGCGGCTAATGAGCCGCGGCCCCATTGAAGCAAATCTGCGCCGGTGCGCGCCTCGCGCGTCCATCGCCACGCCGCGGCTAATGAGCCGCGGCCCCATTGAAGCCGGATCGGGTCGAACTTGTCAAGGAGCGCCGAATCCACGCCGCGGCTAATGAGCCGCGGCCCCATTGAAGCCGTCTAGATCGGGTGTCGATGCTCTTTCGCGAGCGGCACGCCGCGGCTAATGAGCCGCGGCCCCATTGAAGCCTTACAGGATTGGAAACGACGCAATACCCTTGCGCCACGCCGCGGCTAATGAGCCGCGGCCCCATTGAAGCTCATGGTGGTGTTCCTTTCGAGAACAGGGTGGAGAGCCACGCCGCGGCTAATGAGCCGCGGCCCCATTGAAGCTTGAGGAGTTTGTACAGCACGGTCAGCCGATGGATCCACGCCGCGGCTAATGAGCCGCGGCCCCATTGAAGCTTTCCGACTCCGTAGTATTCGTTCATGGCGTGGTGCACGCCGCGGCTAATGAGCCGCGGCCCCATTGAAGCGCAATGCGGTCGGCAATCTTCTTCTCGAGTGACCACGCCGCGGCTAATGAGCCGCGGCCCCATTGAAGCACATCGTCGCCCGCTGTCGAGGGTCGCACCCTCACGCACGCCGCGGCTAATGAGCCGCGGCCCCATTGAAGCACAACTTTGAGCGAATTAAATAATTAATTTAGTCGACACGCCGCGGCTAATGAGCCGCGGCCCCATTGAAGCCCGTAAAGCAGCACCTGCATCGTCATCGAGCGGCCACGCCGCGGCTAATGAGCCGCGGCCCCATTGAAGCGTCTACGGCAAGATCAAGAATCTGAACGCGCAGAGGCACGCCGCGGCTAATGAGCCGCGGCCCCATTGAAGCACGAGCGCATCCGCGCTATCGCAATCGCCCGAAAGCACGCCGCGGCTAATGAGCCGCGGCCCCATTGAAGCCGCCTGTTTCACGGCGCACAGGCGCTGATCGCCTCACGCCGCGGCTAATGAGCCGCGGCCCCATTGAAGCGCCAACGCAACGCGCGCGCTCGAGGAATACGCGATCCACGCCGCGGCTAATGAGCCGCGGCCCCATTGAAGCCGCAGGTGACGCGCTAGGCACCACCGGCGCGCGCACCACGCCGCGGCTAATGAGCCGCGGCCCCATTGAAGCGTGATTCCTTCCGCCACGTTGTCGGACACTTGCCACCACGCCGCGGCTAATGAGCCGCGGCCCCATTGAAGCTCCCTCACAGAGAACCCGAACACCGCCGCGACCATCCACGCCGCGGCTAATGAGCCGCGGCCCCATTGAAGCGTCGCGTCTTGGCCGGGGTTTCGCAGCGAGGCGCTGCACGCCGCGGCTAATGAGCCGCGGCCCCATTGAAGCACATCCGCGTCGGGCCACCAGTAGTGGCCCTTGAGCCACGCCGCGGCTAATGAGCCGCGGCCCCATTGAAGCTGACTTGTTGCGGCGGCAATCCCGCGTATGTGTGCACGCCGCGGCTAATGAGCCGCGGCCCCATTGAAGCCCACTTCACGAAATATTCCACCATTTTCATGGCGTCACGCCGCGGCTAATGAGCCGCGGCCCCATTGAAGCTTCACGATGCTGCGGCTCACGGTGTATCCGAGAGCCCACGCCGCGGCTAATGAGCCGCGGCCCCATTGAAGCCATGCGTCGCACGATGGCGACATAATGCGGCGAGGCCACGCCGCGGCTAATGAGCCGCGGCCCCATTGAAGCAGCGTGGTTTGGTTCGCGAGGTTCGCAGTCGTCACGCACGCCGCGGCTAATGAGCCGCGGCCCCATTGAAGCCGATAAATTGCGAGTGCTTTCATGGCGCGTTCGTCACGCCGCGGCTAATGAGCCGCGGCCCCATTGAAGCCTCGATGCGCGTGTGGATGCGGATCGACGGCACCCACGCCGCGGCTAATGAGCCGCGGCCCCATTGAAGCGCCCCGCGAAAGCGGAAGGCGACATGACACCCCCACGCCGCGGCTAATGAGCCGCGGCCCCATTGAAGCCGATGCGAGCGTGCAGACTGGCGGCGATGTTGTCGGTCACGCCGCGGCTAATGAGCCGCGGCCCCATTGAAGCCGCTGATCTGCCGTGAGTCGGGCGAGGTCGCCCGTGCACGCCGCGGCTAATGAGCCGCGGCCCCATTGAAGCCTTCCACTTGACTTCGCTGGGTCCAGTCGATCCCTGTACACGCCGCGGCTAATGAGCCGCGGCCCCATTGAAGCGACTACCCGATGTCAGGTGACGATGGGTGCGACATCACGCCGCGGCTAATGAGCCGCGGCCCCATTGAAGCACGGTGCGCTCGGTGCGCGTCTTGTTCCAGGTGTCCACGCCGCGGCTAATGAGCCGCGGCCCCATTGAAGCGCACGATCGACGGGGCGAGCGAACCGCGCCCACGCCACGCCGCGGCTAATGAGCCGCGGCCCCATTGAAGCTGGTGACGCAAACCATTCATCGGGTTTTTCGAGAACCACGCCGCGGCTAATGAGCCGCGGCCCCATTGAAGCATGATCGCTATCGAGATGCTGTCGAGGTCGGTGCTCACGCCGCGGCTAATGAGCCGCGGCCCCATTGAAGCTCGAAGTCAGGCACTGCAATCTGCAGCTCGCCACCCCACGCCGCGGCTAATGAGCCGCGGCCCCATTGAAGCTGGCTTGCGAAGCCTGTGTTTAAGCCGCCTTGAAACACGCCGCGGCTAATGAGCCGCGGCCCCATTGAAGCAGACTCGCCTTCGCGCTTTGGTTCACACTGGCCGCCCACGCCGCGGCTAATGAGCCGCGGCCCCATTGAAGCCGGGGTTCAATGTGCTCAAGCGCGTCGATCGCCGCGGCCCCATTGAAGCTGGTTCTCGAACTCGACTCCGATCCTCACGCGGCTCACGCCGCGCGAGGATCACTAGCGCATACAACATCACTGCGAATCACTCGCGGGGCCGCGCAGCCACTCCGCGTTTCCTCAAACCCCACTCTCCAAAACGCGAACGCGCGCACTGTCGGAGGGAGCGCGCGCGTTCGAACAAAGTTTGGCTGGTGTGTATGCGCGGGTTGTTCGCGCGCAAGCAGTTGAATCAGTCGTCAGGAATCAATCTTCGGCCTCTTCGCCTTCGCCGGGCTTGGCTTCGCCGAAGATCGCGCTGCCGACGCGGACCATGTTTGATCCGCACTCGATGG
>Ga0209668_10000646_pt1 | contig 14393 bp, 9 predicted proteins | sample FrelakmetPLP11PL_FD_187150 | JGI IMG/M metagenome (GOLD analysis project Ga0209668, IMG submission 187150) | Freshwater lake sediment microbial communities from the University of Notre Dame, USA, for methane emissions studies - PLP11 PL (SPAdes)... | ecosystem: Environmental > Aquatic >... | reverse complement strand
CAATGGCTTTGTAACAAGGTGCGCCATACCAAAATAGTAGGCGTATTGCATTTTTGTTTCCTCAGCTGCTTCGGAATAATAGTACTCCAGGCCTTTCCAGTTCTCTTCGGCTACAAGGGTTTCAATGTTTGCTTCCATGATCTTATGATTTGGTATGTAACAGTAAATAAGTGCCAAATATTAAGCCAGATTTAAGAATTTTGAGATACCATGGAGTCAGCAGAAAAGTAATAAACTCTCTCCGAAAATTCTACCAGGTTGATAATGATTTACTTCCGATTTTTATCAAAATTAATTCCGTAAATTCAAACATGGTCCAAATGTTCTCTTATGAATTGGTCCGGTTTGAAAAAACTGCCTTCTTTTCAAACAAAATGCGCGCAACTACAGCTAAAATGTGATGATCTTTCCCGGATCAATTAATTCGGTAATTCATAACATTCAAAATATCTGCAGGTTATAAAATAAGGCATGGGATTGGTACTTATCAGGTATCAACGTCTAAACATCAATTTTATGAATCCGGAAGAAAAACCCCAGCTGTCCCTAAACGAAAAACTAGAGAACCTTGCAAGAACCGGAATCCAGGCAGACCGGCTGCATCTCAAAAAGAATATGTGTACTCAGTTTGCTGATCATTATGAGTTTATCCGCGAATATGTGGTTAATGCCTACGATGCTTCAGCAACCTTCTGCCTGATAAAGGTGTCAGAGGATGAGGCATCACTCAGGATTGGGATTCATGACAATGGAAATGGCATGAATTTCGAAAGGCTAAAAGATTTTCTTACTGTTTTCCGTTCCAGAAAAGACAATCCTACTATAAAATCGGTCGGCCGCCATGGGATTGGTAAACTGAGTGTTGCCTCATTGCCTGGCCTGACTCATTTCAGGTCTGTAACCTCAACCGGCTCTGAGTGCCATGAATTTGAAACTGACAGTCTGCTGGAAGATCACCCGATTGAAATAAGGAAAAACAGCCATATTCCTCCTCAGGGTACTCTTTTTGAAATCACTATCAGAAAGGATATGTCAGCGCTTAAACTGGTGCAGAAGCTGTCAGATATTCTCTACACGTACGTAAGGTTTTTACCTGTCACCATTCGTTTCTTTGTGAATGATGAAAACTGGCCCAAAGAGCCCCTGGTCAGATCTCTGAACAGGGATGAATGGGCCTATTCTCCTGAATGTTACGGCCGGTCATATACCGTAAAACTTGACGGGAAATATTGCGAAGTCGTGCTTGGGATTGGAACAGGAGTTCATGAAATCTATCAGAACAGGGTTTTCATATCTTCAAAATATAATCTGTTTTCATACGGAAATTCTGAAGATATCCGTATTCCTAATCTTATGATCCGCGCTGACAGTGAAGCTTTTGATCTTCCGTTCGGACGTCATTGTCTTTGCAACGAGGAGGTTCTCACCGTTTTGTCCGAAGAGATACGAACTAAATTAGTACCTGCTTATTTTGATTATCTGACGGGACATTTTGATCTTAAAATGAGCGCCGGGGTCCCTCAGATAATGGAAAAAACAGATGAACTTACCATAGGTCTTCTCAGATTCCGGCCATCAGGGAACACATGGTCACATTATCCTGTTTTCAGGATGGTAAGTGGTGGCAGGGTTTCGATGACAGAACTGAATAAAAGAGTGAGGGAAAACAACTGTCTGTATATAGAAGCTGCGAACTGTGAAGGGATCGATTTCAGTCATTTTAACGGACCTGTCCTGTCGCTTGAACAGCCTGCCGGTACTATGAAACTCCTGGAATCCATTTTCCTGGAAACCATAGTTAACCTGAACAGTGAGGATACCGTCATTGAAATGCCGCCGAGTGAAAAGATCAAATTAACGGCAGGGCAGAAACACTTTGAGAGCTTTCTTGCCTTCAGGCCGGCCATTTTGGATTTCGGAAAGTTCGGATTCACTGATGACAAGGAGCTTGACACTGTTCGTCGCAGGAGAAGCTCCAGGTTCAGTTTAAATGATTATGCAGGGATAAGCGAGGAGGCTAAAATTGCAAACCGGGATCTGCTCGATACAATCTGGAAAGTCAATTATCTTGTCGAGAGGGATGGTGTTACTCCGTGCCTGAGAAAAAAGTTCATGTACAGGAATAACACGATAGTTCTTAACCTGTTCCATCCCGAAATAAAGGAATTTGTCCAGATGGCAACTCTGAATCCAAATCTGGCAGCTCACTGGGCCATGGCCATGTGCCTCGCAGATAACAAAATATTTCCGCACATAAGCGACGAGATCCGTGAAGATCTGCTGATTATTGATGCCATTACCCGGCTTGGTAACAATCAGGCGCCTGATCCCGGAAAGGATGAATCGGGAGAGGTTGACCCGGATTTCATGGATTTTGTCAGGAATTGTATCAACCGTAAACCGGGCAACTTTTAAATTTTTCAGTATTAATTTCTTAATTAAAATTTGGTATGGACCCGCTAAACACGATTCTTGAAACCTACCTGATGCCCAATGGATTGGAAATTGATCTCGATGAGGGATTCGCAAAACTTACTGAAAGACAGTTTGGTGGAAATCCCGGACGCGCATTCAGTGAACTGATCCAGAATGCAATTGACAGCTATCCCAACGGCACTCCGTGGGAAGAGCGAATGGGTGAAATATTCACAGGGCCCGACTGGATCTCGATCAGGGATTACGGGGAGGGAATGAGCACTGACCGGCTGAAGTTGCTGTTGACACTTGGGGGGAGTGACAAATTTAATGATCCGGAGAAGATTGGCCAGTTTGGTATGGGATTCATGTCGATGTTCAACAGGAAACTTGGTACAAAGGAGATTGATGTTATTACCCGTTGCGAGCAAGAGACGGTTCAGCTTACGTTCAAAGTAAAGGAGCCTGGTAAACGTCCCGAGATTTCAACATGCATCCTGATGGAACAAATACCTTACAGCACAATGATCAGAGCTAAGTTTGAAAGCTCAGGCAGGGTCGGCGATTGCCTTTCATTTGCAAGGAAAGCCCTGACTTATTATCCATGTAAGATGAAGATAAACGGAGAGCTTTTTGAGTCATGCTGGGAAAAGAATGGAAATCCGGATGACCTTCTGTTTACGGAAAATGGTTGTCGCGGGCTTATCCGGCGTTCCGCTGCCTGGGACAATATGACAATCCTTTGCAAGTATGAACGGGTAATGAAAACATCCCTGAATCATTTTTTAACCGGTGGTCATAATGCCCGTTATGACCTGGAGGACTTCCATAACAACCGGACTCCCTTTGTGCCGAATGTTGATATAATTATGAATACTGATAAATTAAACGTAACAATCTCAAGGGATTCGTTTTATCTCGACTGGGCATATTATGAGGCGCGGGGAATATTAATCCGTAATCTTAAATCGTCTCTGCTAAAGGAAATCAATAATGGTGTGACAAGTGAACTGATAATGGCAAATCAGTACATATTCAGCCATGAAATTGAATCGTACCTTGCCAATCCGGCCGGAATCATAAATAATCCTTCCGATGAAAACAGGCTCACCGAAGTGCTTGCCACATTACCTGTCTACAGGATAAACGGACGGACAGGCAACTATTCGCTGAAAGCATTAAAAGAGATGAAGCGGGCTGACCTTCCTTTCTATTTCTCCGCTGACCGGACCAACCTGCGATGGCTCGGAGGTTCTTTCAAGCATGACTATATAGTAATTCCTGAAATGTGTCGGGTAAACGGAGGAGCTGCTCATCTTTTCGAAAGTCTGTTTTCTGCAGTGTTTAAGGATACTGTTAATCTTGACACTATTCGCGGAAATCAGAAGAAGATCATGGAACTTGTTGAACGTGAGATAATCAGCAAGGAGTCATTATCACCAAAAACACAAATAATCGGCATTAAAAACCTGAGCCTTAAGGAAAAGAACCTGCTGAAGGAGATCGATGCACTGCTTGGCGATCCGGCAATAATGAATGTTATTGAAAATAACCTGCATATGAAGGTCAGATCGATCGAATCGGCCTTTTTTGATATGGAGGAAACCGGTTGCAGGATATCCTCAGGATTATTTGGTGAGAATGGTAAGCCGCTGAATGAAAAATTTATATCAAATTTTCTTAAGCCGGCCGGTGAAGATGAAAACCAGGAAATGAATTATTCAATGAGAGCCAGGGTACTGCTGGGACTAAATCTGAAACATCCGTTTATACAGTATCTTTTATCGGTTAATGATCCCCAGCGCAATTATTATGGACTGACCTATCTGGCACACGAACTGGCCCTATGTCAGAAAATGCTGGTTCCGTATTCTCCTTTCTACCATCTGGTAAAACAGAAGCTGGCGCAGGATATGAGGAAGGCATTAATCAGGAACCTTCTGTCACAGTTAAATAATTAACCGGTCAGATAAATACTTTCAGGATCATTACAACATTATGATCACATACTTATTCAAGCCTTTTTTTCCCATGGATCCAGCCTGAATTCGGTAAAATCCCTGAGCAATGTGTTATCCATTTCTTCTCCTATCAGAATAAGAATGACTTCCTGCCATTTTTTTGACAGGTCCGCAAGTGTTGCCATATGATCAGGTTCAGAAATAAAATGTGCATTGTCAATTATTAACACGGGTTTTTTCCCATTCTTAGCTTTGAATATCTGTGACAAAAACGGCTGAATATTAAGTACAGCTTCTTTCAAAAATCCGTCACGATCGGGATTTGTGTTTCTGGAACCGATAAGGGTGTATATGTCACCAAAATATTTTGGCAAACCTTCCTGACCCAATTCATAATAATAGAGGTTAAATATTTGTTGTCTTGCATGGCAAAACATGGTCATGAATGCTGATTTACCATATCGTACAGGAGCCCTGATATAAATACGCTCAATAGAAGAAAGCAGGGAGGTCAGTTCGTCAATTTTGTCTTTCCTGTCTGCCCAATTCCTGTCAAGGTCAGGCAATGCAAAAAAATCTTCATTTCTAACCTGAGCCAGAAAGAAATCAGTCATAATGTATCGGATGCTTTTACTTTCTCCGGTCTTTTCAAGAATATTAAGTTCAAGAAATTTGTTTATTCTTTTTCTGATATGTGCTTCAGAATTATGCGTGATTAAAGGATATCTTCCATAAAAGATTTGCAGGTCTTTGCGTGTGAATCCTGTTTCATGGATTGAACTTAAAAAGGTTGCAAGTATTCCTTTTTCGGAATCACTTATATCCTGAAATCTTCTTCTGGAGTTGATCCTTGCCAGTATCCTTCTATCCATATCGGGATACTTCGAAGGATAGACAATATTATCCGGCAAAGGTTCTTTAGCGGGCCGGGAAATCTTTGAAGAGTCCTCACTGTATTGTTTAATGTAATGATTGAGGTTTTTCCGAAATTCATCAGAAAAGGATGCAGGATCTTTTATTCTTTCAACTCTGAATATTGATGCTTCCAATGCAGTGCGCAGCACCCTGAAATTGCCCGGCCATTTCCGCATAAGTATTTCATCGGCCACCAGATCAGACTGTTCCTCTGCAAATTTTATTATTTCCCTGGTTTCCGATAATATGGTTCCCGTTCCAGCACTGCCTGTGCTGAACGCTTTGCCAATGATGGAACAGTCTTTACGCTTGTCGATAGCTTTCCGGATGAAATAGGGAATTGATTTACGGACATCATCAGGTCTCTCATCAATACTTTTCATGGTTACATGAATTCCCATTTTATAATAAAAATCATCTCTGAACTTCTCCTGCGGCTGATTGGTTGAGGGGATTATAATAATATCTTTCAGAGAATAATTCATAATACCAGATATCCGGCAACCTTCTGATACCTCAGAATTGAAAGCCCTTAACAATTTGGATTGAAGACCTTTGGAAAGTTCACCCATCTCTTCTATAAAAAGAACTCCATATTTTATTAATTCCAGCAAACCGGGTCCTGCCGGCAACCCTGCTGATAGGTTTTCTTCCTGCCCGAATAAAATACTCTCCGCAAGATTCGGATAGATGTTTGAAGAATTAATGGAATGAAACATACCCGGCTTAACTGAACTTAAAAATACTTCCAGGTTTTTGCCCGAATAATGGGCTGAATATTGTGCCTTTAATGCATTATACTTTAGTGGCCAGTTTTTCCTCCATTGAGTGTAAAATTCAGACTTTATTAAAGCGCTGTAATAATGCCGGGCTAAAAATTCTTTCCCTGAACCTGCCGGGCCAAAAATTACTATAGGCTCCCCCTGTTTTGCAAATGCTGCAACTTCTTTGTACAATTTCCTGGTTCCCTTATCTTGTGGAGTGAACCCGGTATCGATAATGCTGGTTGTGAATTCAGGAATTATAAAGCTCATAATTTAAAAGAATAAGCAGGTCTTTGAATGCTATTGCCAATATACAGTTTATTTTGGATCGCGACAAACCTTACTTCCAATAGCCTTATTACTCACGATTTCAGCATATGAGGAAGTTCTTGCTTTTTAATTTGTTCAAGTACCTTTTTGTTCTGCAAATAATTCTCAGTCAATGAAGTATAATGGCTGTTGTTTTTCAGCCTGGTAATTATCAGATTCTTAAGGTTCAGCTTATTTATGTATGCCTCTCGCCCGGGATCCGTCAAACCCAGGATCTCCTGAATCTGATTATCCATATCCTCCGAAACTACCTGAATAAGTCTGGTATTGGTGGTGTAGAATAAACCTGCCGGGAAAGCCTGATCCTGCGGACAGGTGATAAGAAAATCATTTCCGCCGGGTAAATTATAAAGCTGAGCCAGTATCTGACCTGAATCAGCCGATAAGAATGCTACTGTCCCGTCACCGCTTCCTGTTACAAGAATCTTTTCATCATTCATCAGACAAACACTCCAGATCCATAATGGATGGATCTTCTGGCAATAGATTAATTCGCCAGTGATCAGGCTGAAACATGAAACTGAACCTCCGTCAGTGGCACTCCATAGTTTGGTTTCATCCTTCGAAATACGAACCTCCCTGACATCGCTGTCGGCATGATAAAAATTCCTGAGAAATTTTCCTGTCAGTTTGAAATGTACCCTGACAATACCATCGGTACAGGCTGCAGCAAGATAATTTGCAGACAAAGCAAGCTTTCTGACGGAACCCGAAAAAGCAAAATACCTGATAAGCGGTTCCCTGCCCCTTAAGTTCCATTGGAATGCACACCCGTCGTCACTCCCTGTATATACCAGACCATTCTCATAGACTATATCAATGGATTCAGGACTTATTCTTTCCCTTATGTGTTTATATAACCGGATAGTTCTCCCTGAGGAAAGATCCCAGCACCTTCCGTTGTTCTTTGATTCAAGGTCAAAATCAGAATCATAGCTGGCAGTGAACAGGTATTTCTGTTCAGGATCCAGAAAACAACTTGGGCTCCTCCCAAAACCGCTTAAGATCTGCGTGCATCTCCCGGAATCTATTTCAAACCTGCGCGATGACCCATCCCACGATGCGGTATAAAAAGCCTTATTATCCATTGTAATTCTGGTCATTCTTACTGAATCAGTATGACCCTCATAATTATTTGTCAGGAATTCAAGTTTTTCAAGATCCACTATCCTGATTCGAGGGATGCTTTTCTCATATGTAATGATTAAGAATCTGTTATCAGTAGTAACATTTACTGATCTGACCCCATTTAATACTGATTCATATCGTATTGTGTGCCGTAGTTCAGTTTTCTTCTCCCTGTGTTCATTATTGTTGCTGAACGGGGCACTATCTCCCCTGTATGACGGTGTAATACATTCTTTATTCCTCATGATCAGGTTGCTTTTGTTAATTCTTCTGAAATTTGCTTTTTCAGCTTAAGGATCTGATTTTTAAGGTCAGAAATCTCCCTTTTCATTTTTTCAGTATACCCGTTAATATCTCCCAGGGCCTGCCTGTATATCTGGGTCTGATCCTCATGAGTATATTCATTCTGAACAAGTTCGAGACGTGCAAGATGAAACTCCAGCTGTCCGGTTTCACTTTTCAGGAATTCAATTATCACTTCGATGGGAGATCCTTTTCTGATCATGAACTCAAGACGGCTCCCGGTTTCAAAGCACTCAGGATCCATTCCCAGTATTTCGCAGGCTCTTTTATATATCGATTCAAGCTGCTCATAGTCAGGTAAACTGTACAGAAGCATTGAAGGAGAGAAAGAGTACATTTCCTCTTTGGTTGACTTCATCAATTTCAGCCACAGTTTGTTGATTTCTGTTTTCTTATCAGGCGATAACCCTGAATAATCAGGGCAGGTATCAGTATGCAATAAAAAGAACAGTTTTCTCAGAAGCTTTTTGCACTCCAGCATGTATGAATTTCTGAATTCATCAGATACCGATGGCACTGAACCCTCAGTCATAATGTGATCTATGCGGTTCTGGCTTCTGGTGATTTTATTTTTTATTTCATTCCTTTCCCGTTCGGCTTCAATTAGTTTACCTTCCGCCAGCTTCAGTAATTCTCTGTAGGACAAACCCGGATGATCAAACCGGGATTGAAGTATTATTCTGAATTTTTCAATCCGGTAGACAACCTTTGATCTTTCAGTTTCAAGTTTGCCAAAGATCATGAAGTACTTATTTTCGAGACCAAGATTCAATCTCTTCTTCCGTTCAAGAGACATCAGCATTTCATCGAGTTCGGTGGATTTCGTTTTCCATAGTTCTTTCATCCGGAAATAGACTTCCTTCTCAGGTCCGGAGATCTTCCGGAGAAATATTTCTTCTGTTATCTCCTTTTCTGAATAGAGATGGTTCACATATTCAAAATTCATCAGAAAAGTGTCGTGCTCAAGCAGGTCATCGATATAAAAATCAATCTGACTGTATGTAACATTTTCAGCTTTTACCTGATTATTCCTGAAGAGATTGAGAATATTCCCCTTGTTCAGCTTTACAGCTCTGGTAAAATTTTTTTTCAAATCATAATCAGTTAATTTTAATCTGGGCTGGTCTGAACGATCCGATAATTCATCTGAAAAAATTTCCCATTCCGCCTTCATTATCAGGGCAATCAGATTGGGCAATGGCAGCTTGCAATAAATTCCAAACCGGAACATCTGCCCTGTTGATGGGTAATAGTGATTTGAGTTTAAATTAAATATACCCACAAACTCATCCTGTGTCATATTAAGGACCGGCTTTTTATCATGAAGCTGAAAAGGATCGGGATGATCCCTGCAAAGCCTTATCATTTCAGATTTCTCTCCGAACTGGTTTACAAAAATCTGTCTGATATCATCAGATAACCTGGTAATTTTTCCTTTTTTGCTTTCCATTGTTCTTTTCTGATTACTAAATATCTGTTAACTGTCATTCTGAATTCCGGTATAACTGTATCGGGCTGTTTAAAAGTTTTTCACTAACGAAGATTCTCTGGGTACATCTTCATGAACCTCCTCATTTATAGAAATATATTCCTTCTTTTTTCCCTGTTTTTCTTTTGACAGGTCAGTAAATTTTTCAAAATACCCCATCGGTATAAACCTCCAGGCATAGTAGGATTGTCTTCTGTATGAGATCTTTTCACACTTGCATACCATATTGGTCATGCAGGGGACTTCCGATAGTATTACCTGATCTGATCCGCATGAACATTTGTAAAATCCTGCAATCGTATAAACCAACCCTTTTCTTATCGGGTATAAGCAATATCTCATCTTATAATCGTTGACACACAAAACTCTTTGTCCAATTTTGAAATTCATGTTTTCTTATCGCTTTATCATAAGATGGCATAATTTGTGCCATCTTTATAAACCTCTTAACAGCAAAACATTACAAACAGGTGTATAAACACTATGTGCTTATAATTCCGGATTTTGCGCGTAAAATTCCCGCATTTTTTATGGAAACTTAATCTGAATTGGCTAACGCTTTGATATTTAGCTCCATATCTTTTATGGCATCCTGTTTGCACATTAAGAATTTAAAAACAGATAAATTTGTTGTACTAATGACATTCAAATATGACAGCTGAAGAAAAATTAAAGAACCTTGTTCTCGCCCCATATATACTTAAAGCAACAGCCCTTATCGGAAAACAGAGGGGAGTCGGGGGGAACCAGTTCAGGCATGCTATGGCTACAATGGCTATACTTCTTGATTATAAGCTTTTTGATGATTATGTACTATTGAAGGCCTCGGTTATTCATGATCTTCTGGAGGACGTCCCTGAAACCAATGAATTCGAGATACGTATCATTGACGGTCAGGCTGATCGTGTGCTGGAACTTGTTAAGGAGGTCACAAAGCCGGTGGGAATGTCAAAGGCAGATTATCTCAGAAGAATACTTGAACAAGGGTCATATAATGCAAAACTCCTTAAATGCGCCGACAGGATAAGCAACCTGACAGATCTTCATCGTGGTATTAAATCTGACGAACAGATATCCCTTTACCTCGATCAGACTGAAGAGTACGTAATTCCAATGGCACATCTGGTGAATGATGATATGGTTAAAGAACTGACTGACCTGGTTGCCAAGCGAAGAGAAATATTGAAAGCGATGGGCCTGAAAAAATCTTCGGAATAAAAAAATAAGCAGATTCATTCTTCCCACTGATTCTATTTTATGTTGATGTTTCTATATAGTTATCACACTGTGGACACAGCCAGGTTAATCGGATTAATTGTGATCCCTGTCATAGCCCTCCTGTTTTATCTTGTTTACAGGCTGGTCATCTGGAAAATGAGTGCAGGAATAAAAGCGGTTTTTAACAGGTTCCTGGTACTTGCAGGAACAATCTTTCTTGTATTATTTTTTTCAGAAATAACTTTAACACTTATAACGCAGCATCAGGTTAACAGGCAGCTTGGATTCAATTATGCCACTCCTGAGACTCCTGAAGGAGAACCTTTTCTGATCACCAGGGTTGTTGCAGGTAAAACAATGGACAGAGCCGGATTAATGGTTGATGACCAGGTTCAAATGTGGAGTGTCAGTCACCTTTACAGATTACTGACTGATAATCAGGGCAAAGAGGTTGAATTTTCTGTTGTCAGGGATAAAAAGAAAATAGTAATCAGGGTAAAGGTACCGGAGATGGTGTTGCCGCTGAGGAGGGTGTCGTTTTTGTTCTGAGAACGAATTGGGCTTAACTTCCGATGCATTTATATATACTCATAATTATCCCGATAAGTCGCATTATTTAATGCATGTCAACATATTCTTACAACTTGTTTAACTATCAACTTTTTTGTTATCTTTCGTTGTAATTTATTCAGGCAGTACCATTGATCAGGATAACATCAACAGTTTCATCTATATTTTTTGCAAAGTCAGTGTTTTTAAAATATTCATAGTTACTTAGTTATATTAAGATCAAAATAATTCATTACCAAATGAAAAGAGCATTTATCTGTCATAGCAGCAAGGATTCAAAATTTGTAATAGAGGTTTGCAGGTTTTTGAAACAAAACCTAGATGAGATATTTTATTTTGAGGATTATCAAAGAAATATTGAAAATGCAAATGCAGGTTTTATTACGCAAATAAGTGAAAAACTTGAAGAGTTCGAAATATTTATAGCTTTTATAAGTGATAATTTAACCAGATGGCAAAAAAATGAGATAGGAGTTCTAATTGATATTCAGAATCAGCCAGAGGCAGGCAATCTCAAAGTGATTATTCCTGTATTATTAGGAATTAATAGACTCCCGTCGGAATTATCACTACTAAGACCATATGTCAGAGAATCAATAGATTCCAATAATAATAATGATACTGGAGCATATAATCTGGCAAAGAATATAATAAACAGGCTCGGACTTATCTGGAAATCGCTGGATGGACTACCTCCAGTTTCAAACTATTTTCAATATGAGAAGGATATAATTATTGACTATATTAATCTTTTAGGACTTAAAGACAAACTGTATTCGGCAGATCCAAAAATAAGTAAAGAAAAGGAAGAACTAAGATTAAACCTGAGGGACAAATTACTTAATGGCCTGCCACCAATATGGCCTCATGTAAAGAAAATGCCTGAATCTGGTTTTGACAAATACCATAAAAATACGGTTAATAAAAATTTTATCGGTGAGTGGAGACCCGATGATGCAAAAGTATTAGCTGCTGCGCTTACAACTTTTCATCCTAAAGATACGTGTATATATAAAGATCAGCTTACATTTCCCGAAGCTGGTCCAAGAGAATTTCTCTTTTATCCAAGGCCCAACCAAAACCTTAAAGTGGCAATTCTAATTTCAGGAGGAATCGCTCCTGGTATTAATTCTGTTATTAATGGAATAACGCAAAGGCATGAACTGTACGCGAATGAAAGCGAAAAAAAGTATGTTGTTGAAATTTATGGACTGCGGAATGGTTTTTATGCTTTTGATGATTACAGCAGAAATCGCATTGAACTTACTTCATCATATACTTCTAAGGTAGCAAATGAAAGCGGTTCCTGCATTGGAACATCAAGGGATGACAGATTGCTTGAATTTACATTTGATCAGGACCAGTGCCGGTTCATTATTGAACAACTTCTGCATGATAGAATAGATATCTTATACATAATCGGAGGTGACGGAAGCATGAAAGCGGCTCATGCGCTATGGAATTATTCCAAAGTAATAATCAAGGAACCAGGTTTCAGAAATAGAAAATTATCAGTTATTGGTATCCCTAAAACTATGGATAATGATATTTTATGGGTTTGGCAGACTTTTGGCTTCCTGTCAGCAGTTGAAAAAGCAAGGGAAATCATCGAGCAATTAAGTGCAGAGGTTATTTCAAATCCAAGGATTTGTATTGTCCAGTTGTTTGGATCTGATTCTGGTTTTGTTGTCAGTCATGCTGTGGTTGCTGGTAAATCAACTGTTTGTGATGTCGCTCTAATTCCTGAGGTTCATTTTACAATGAAACAGCTGGCAAAATATTTAACTGACAAAATTGAAACTCAAAGAAATGAAGCACGAATTCCAATGAGTTTGATTGTTATGGCTGAAACAGCTATTCCTCTGGATGCACTTGATTATGTTGATGATCCGGAAATTGGATTAACGAATGATGAAAAAAATGCCATCAGGCTGTTTATTGAAACTAAACAATTAGTGTCTATTAATAAAAGGAATGATTTTCTCAGAACCGCAGGTCTGAAAATTGTAAGCAGAGTTCTAAAACAACTATTACCTGATCAGGATAACCAGAATATTTCGTGGAGCCGTCTGAGAGTTTTTGCAAACGAACCTCGTCATTTACTCAGAACTACCAGCCCGAGTTGTTCTGATACAATAATGGGCAACAGGTTGGGAACACTGGCCGTAGATAACGCTCTTGCAGGATACTCGGATTTCATGATAAGTCAATGGCTTACTGAATATGTTTTGGTACCACTAAAACTTGTTGTTCTGGGCAAAAAGAGAATACCGACATCAGGAATTTTCTGGAAATCGGTAACTACCAAGACAGGTCAGCCAGATTTAAACATCTCTGAGCAAAAATAGCCAAACCGACTTAAGATCATAGGGAAATGCATTTTCATCTACCCTAAACTAATTTAAACTTAAGAATGAATATAGATGTAAAAACCTTCATAACAAATCCCTGTCTTATTGCCGCTGATATCGATAAAACTTTCCTGAACCGCGGCTGTGTGAATGAACGGCAGGAATTCATAAGGAATGTCGCACCGGAATTGCTGAAAGTTGCTTCTTCCGGTACCAATATTGCAGTGGTAACGGGAAACAGTATTAAAGAACTCTCTACAAGATTCTTAAAGTTCCTTTTTAAATACCTTGAGGACAATTCAGGCATTGAAGTTATAAGCAGGTTTCATTTCTTCTGCAATTCAGGAGGTATATATTTCCATATTGGTGAGGAGGAGCTGAGATCATATAAAAAAGGCAAACTCAACAGGTTGGTTTTTGATACAGCAAATCCCTTTCAGATAAAATCGAAATATATAAACAAGGAATATCTTGAGAAGACCAAAATCAACCCGGCCGATATCGGAAAAATAAAGGAAGTCCTTGAGAATGAATGGGGAAATTATCTGAATGATCTTAAAAGGAACCTGAAAACATACCAGAAAGAGTATTTTATGAAAGAGGGACCGAAAGTGGAGGGCGATTCTTATAAATACCCTTTGGAACTGGCTCTCGATGGTAAAGATCATGTGGATATTAGATATCTGGACTATGAAAAGGGATCGCAAAGCACGGTTCAGATTACTGTAAAGCCTGTCCTGAGCTGGAAACATGCAATAAATCCTGAAAAGAAATACAATAATGATATAAGAAGTGATGTGATAAGTAGTATTCATAAGAGATTCGATCAGACAGGCCTCACAAATTACATTGCAAGTCCCGGAGGCAACACAAGCATAGATGTTACGAAATCAAAGCTTGACAAATCTTATGCAATACGGTTTTTGATTGACCATCTTGGTATAGAAGG
>Ga0209668_10000645_pt1 | contig 14412 bp, 17 predicted proteins | sample FrelakmetPLP11PL_FD_187150 | JGI IMG/M metagenome (GOLD analysis project Ga0209668, IMG submission 187150) | Freshwater lake sediment microbial communities from the University of Notre Dame, USA, for methane emissions studies - PLP11 PL (SPAdes)... | ecosystem: Environmental > Aquatic >... | reverse complement strand
CTAAAGTAAATCCAATTTGTTGCATCTCAACTGGGATTTACTTTAGCATGAATATACAATGCTATCAGAGGTTTTCTGGATTTCGCTAGTTGGAACAGCGTCCGCCACTTTGCTTAAACTCGTCTCAATGTGCTACAAATCAAAATGTTCTGAGTGCTCTGTCTGCGGAGGACGCATTAGAATTATTAGAGACATACCAGCGGAAACTAATGAACGGGAATTTGAATTGACCCATCCACCTCAAAGGAGTCCGTCGCAAAAGGATTTAGAAAGCACGGACTAGTTGGATAAGAAATTATATTCTACTGTTATAATTAAACAATGAGCGACATTTGTAACATGTACCTGAAAGTACCTAAGAGTCTTCTTCGCAAGAGTGATAACCCTAACTATGACCTACATGGCATCAAACTACCTGCACGCATTTGTGTCTCTGCTCCATCAGGCAGTGGCAAGACAAACTTCGTAGTCAATTTCATTTCGATGTGCAGTCAGAAAGGCGGAACGTTCTCGTCGATACTCATCCTCACTCGAGATGCTGATGAGGCACTTTATGAATTTTTGAAACTTAAGAGCGACCAAATACAAATAAAAGAAGGTCTGCATAATCTTCCTGAACTTAAAAAATTTGATAAGGATGAAAATCACTTGGTTGTAATTGATGACCTTGTTCTTGCTAAAGACCAGAGCAGCGTTTGTGAGTACTTTATCAGATGTCGTAAGCAAAACGTGACCATCCTTTATTTATCTCAATCGTTTTTCAAAATTCCCATTGTTGTCAGACATAACTCTAATTATGTCATTGTGCTAGGTATTGGTAACAAGCGATCGATGAACTTGATGCTCTCGGAGTTTGCTATTGGTGCGAGCAAAGAGCAGTTAATGGGTCTTTACAAAGAAGCCACTCGAGAAAAGATGCATTTCTTGTTGATAGACGTGGACGAGACCGACCCAGAGAAGAAGTTCAGACAAGATTTCTGTATCCAATTATTACCTTCCGACTTTGGTAGCGACAAATAGTTAAAACCACAAGAGCATGAATGCGTAGTAAGAGCGTGAACCAACCCAGTCATCACCGAGTTTCTCTATCTCCTTAGCGTGACGAGTCCAATACGCTTGGCGACGTTTGTCTGCAAATCCAGTGGGCACTTCTTTCTTCCTTTCCATTTCTAAATAAGACGGAAAATCTAAATAATTTGAGTCGCCAACTCGAGCAAGAAGGTCGCCTGACTTGTCGAAAACATCTATCTTGTACTTTTTAATGGTACTAGGTTTCACGATGACTCCTATGCTTTTAGCGGTCTGCTTGGTTCTCTGCTTAATTTCATATGACATGCTATATGATATGAAATTATTAAAATGAATTATCAAATCGATTTAAAGGATACGCTCTAAAAGAATATACAATGGAACTAATCAAATCAAAGGAAGAAATCTGGAAACCAATTGATGATTACGAGACCTATAGCGTTAGCACGCTGGGCAAAGTGCGTAACGATGAGACAATGTGGATTTTTAAAGGGAGTAAAACCATGGGTGGATATTTAAATGTTGTGCTCAGAAAAAATGGTGTGAAAAAAAATCACTATATCCACCGATTAGTCGCGCTTGCGTTTATACCTAACCCAGACAACAAACCTTGTGTCGATCACCGTAATAACAATAAGACTGACAATCGTGTCGAGAGTTTGAGATGGTGTACACATCAAGAAAATGGAATGAACCAACAACTTTCATCTGTTAGTATTAGCGGAATTAAGGGTGTGATATGGAACAAACAAAACAAAAAATGGGAAGCAAGAATAGTGATTGATGGTCTCAAAATTCGCCTTGGTTTATTTGATTCAAAGGAAGACGCGAGGGAAGCAAGACAAACTCGGGCGAACGAAGCGTTTGGTGTGTTTACAAATTTGTGCGAGACTATGGATTGTTAGCATATTTTCCAGTAATCTCGTTGAAAAACTGTGAGCGTAATGGTGAGGAGTTTTGAGAACAAGAATCACACTTTTTGTCACAATCGCAACTTCGTGTACCTCTACCTACGACTTTCGCATTTTTTTCAATTATCTGGTCGTGCAACTGGAAAATCTGTTGGTCATTAAACTTAGGAGGTGCCGAGACGAAATACACAAGCGAGTACCTATCACCCGAAATTGGTTTATTGTAGTGCTCGTTTAAACTTCCATTGAAGATGATAGGCGAATATCTTGTTTGAAACGGTTCACCTTCGACGACCAGTTCGCCTCCTGTAAAGTCTCCGAATGAAACACTATATGATAGTCCTATATTGTTCCCATCAACGTGAGGTTTAGTTTGATAATTTTTATTGACTTGAATGGCAGTCCATGGGATAAATGCAGGCACAATCATCGCACCAAGTTTTACTAGAACATCATATAGTTCGGGATTAACCGAGTTGTTCTTAAACTCTCCGAATCCCATCGTGCGTCTTGACCCGTAACCATAAACTTGAGTCCTACCACTTCCACTATTCTTCCTTGCGTAATTCATTCGAACCGCCTTTTTCTCTATAATTGGAAGTACTTCTTCCTTTATAAAGTTCTCATCTTCCTTTGTTAGTGGTTTTCTCATAACGCCTCGAGTAGTTCTGTCAACTTCGTTTGTAAAACTGGCCATCGTTTATCTATCGTTAGAAAATTATCTCTAGGAATATATAATGTCTAGTCATAATGAATACCGTGTACAATCGATCACCTTTGACAAGTCTATGTTTACACCTGAGCAAGTTCATGACTGGATTAGGTCTCATGGTTACAAGTTCTCTGCAATTGATGAGACAGAGAATCAACTTCGTGTGCGACAGTTTAATCCCGAGTATGTTAGACGTCTCAAGTTCACACACTACGTCACTAAAGATATAGGCAATGGAATCGCCCTTATCCTCGTGTACCGCATCTAGAGCAAATTGCACCCATTTCAATTTTTTCGAATTATAAATAAAAAAATTGAACATAAATTAAGAATTACTTTAGGAATTAATTATCTCAACTAATATTATAAAATGACAACTGAACAAATGGAAATTACCCCAATGCAAATGGAAATGATATGCGACATCGAACGAGATGCTCTGACGAGTAAAAAATGGCGAACTGAAGTCGATTTACACATTGACCAAATTGATGACATAGACGTCAGAGTTACTTTAGGTTTAGGTCTCCATGAGAGCAAAACGAAATTTGAGTTTGCTCATATAAAGATAGAGTCTTCCGAAATAATTCTAGGCGAAGACTGTGAATACCTGGTTCTATATTGCGAAAGTTTTTCGATAAAGTCTTCATTGGATTTGAAGCAACAGATTGCACACTTATTGGAAGAATGCTTGAAAGTCATCGTCACAGTCAAGTTCAGCAAACGTTATGGTAAATTCACTATCAGACCACCACCTACGTATTCATTTTGTGAGGCGTACGCCATAAAAGAAGAGCATAATGTCGTCTCGGCATATAAAGATTGCGTCGTGTGCTACGATAAAACTAAAACACTCACAAATTGTCAACATTCTCTCTGCATTCCATGCTGGGTAAAAATTGAAGAGAAACCAATTGAACACGAACACGACGATTGTACTGCGAGAAAATGTCCTATTTGTCGAAAACCACTATTCTAGAGGAGAACCAGCAACACGGGCGAATGGAAAAGGATAGCGTATACTCACTTACACGTATTTCAATTTTTTTCGAATTATAAATAAAAAAATTGAAACATAAATTAAAGATTACTTTAGGGATTAATTATCTCAACATATATTATAAATGACAAACAAAGAATATTGGTTCGACACAGGAGTATGGTTTCATATAAAAGGATTTGCTGGTTGGTCTGATAGTTATCCAGTTAATTTACCGTACTACAAATTTATGACTGGTTATACCAAGTCTAATTTACCATGTTGTTACAATGGCACAAGTGGATATAGCAGAAGCGTTAACTCTCTCGACACATACATTGATAGACTTATTGAGATATGTGAGGAGTTAGAAGATGATTTGATGTACCATTTTATTCCAAAAAGACCGCCAAAAACAATACACCAAATGAGAATAGAGTGGGATGATAAATATGGAGAAGGTGATTTTGATGAAAATGGTTGTTGGTAGAGGGAACCAGCAACACGGGCGAATGGAAAAGGATAGCGTATACTCGCACAAGGGACATGCATTTTTTTTGTATAATTAATTCTCTCACTCTTAATTATACACAACAATGGACGACGCATTGAGCAAAATGATTGAACTGATTCCTCTGCAATTTGGTGACACGATTGAACCAATGACTGGCAAACTGGATGCTGACTGGTTGCTCTTCATCGACCCATGTCTCTCGTACGACCCTATCGAAGTAACCTTAGACATAAATAGTCGGTTTCTTCCTTTGATTAAAAAGACTTTGCAAAAAGAGAAAGGAAGAAAAGGATTAGTCGCCTTACTGACAACACTAGAACTCCACGTTTTCGAGAGGCATCGCTTATCTACTCGCATCACAAGTGTTGCTCCGATCACGATTCACAATCGACAATTTGGAATCGTACTTTTTGAAAAGGAAGAAAGGAAGAAAGGCGATTTAATTAATTTACAACTATGATTTAAAGATAAAATCTTTAGCAATATATATAAGGGAAATGCCATACAACGAACATACTAAAAAAGCAATGTACAAATACAGAGCAAAAGACCCAGAAAGATGGCGTGAATATGCTCTGGAAACTTATCACAAATATCGTGAGCAACACCTAGCAGAAATTCAAGAGAAAGACCGCATACGAAAACGACCATTTGAAATTGAGTGGAGAATCTTTAGGAAGATTGAAATTGTTTAATTAATTCTAATATTTAAAATTGTAATTAATCAAATTAAATTAAAGGACTTAAAAATAAAATCTGTAGAGAATATATAAAATGGAATTCGTAGAACACATCGAACTTAAGCGTATCGCCTTTTTAAAGACTTTCACTCTCGCCACTATCAAAACTCTGTGTCCTCACCTAAAAAATGATACAGAGCGGCATAGACAATTAGACTTACTGAAATCATTCTGTGAAACCAACATTAAAACTAGCGGAACAACAAAACGGATATACAAGTACTCGGACGACACAGTTCCATCTTTTGGTGGGCGTCTCTACTCGAGCAATGGAGTGCAAAGTCTACCTAAGAAAATTCGAGGATTTTTAATGAAACACACAACCGATATTGACATGAAGAATGCTCATCCAGTAATTCTCAAGTATCTTTGCAAGCGTCATAATATTCGATGCCCAATGTTAACTGAGTACGTTGATAAAAGGAACGAAATCTTGGACTCACTAGATGTAAATCGTGAAGAGGCGAAAGAACTCTATCTCAAAGCATTGAATGACAACAAGTTAAATCCCAAGTGCAAGAACAAGGCGTTCAAATCCTTTGATGCAGAGATGAAGACCATTCAAAATGCCTTCTTTGTCATGGATGATTACGAAGAAATTCGCAACTCAGTTCCTGCGTCAAAAAAGCATAATTGGCAGGGGTCTACATTGAACCGAATTATTTGTGCAATGGAAAACAACATACTCCAATGCATCATCCATGCTGTAAATGTACGGGGTATTAATATCGAATCCCTTATGTTCGATGGTCTTATGGTCGCTGGCGATTTTTACAGTGACATGGACTTTCTTGAGTATCTTAGAGAGGTGTGTGAGACACAGTTTCAAGACCTTGGATTAGAACTTACTTTTAAACCTCACGACAATTCAATCATCATCCCAGACGACTTTGCAGACGATACTTGTGAAATCGACAACTGCTATCGCCAAGTCAAAGAGGAGTTTGAGAAGACTCGTTTTAAAGTGACTTCACATGAGTCGTTTTACACACAAAATTCTGATGGCACTGTTAAACAAAGTAGTCGAGCAGGATTCAAAGTTGCCCATGAACATCTCAAATATAACGAACTAACTGAAAAGGGTGTCAAAAAATGTGCATTTATTGATAAATGGTTTACTGATGAAAATATGCGTGTTTATAGTGATGCGGATACCTACCCACCAGATGTGGAATGTCCTGCTGATGTATTCAATCTTTGGATTCCTTTTGCAATGGAACGTGTGCCTCTTGGTGAACCCACTCCTGAAGCACTTGATATGTTTATTAAACACATCTACATGATGTCTGGTAAACATGATGCTATAGCCTTATATCTTAGACAATGGATTGCTCATATGATACAGTTTCCTTCTGTAAAAACTATTATGCCTACTTTGATATCAAAACAAGGTGCTGGAAAAGGCACTCTTATGAAATTATTCCAGCGTATGTTTGGTGAGAGTAAAGTCCGCAATGAAATCTCGACTCCCTCCAGAGATGTGTGGGGTAATTTCAATGGAATGATGAGGCAGGCGTTTCTCATTAACATTGATGAACTTAGTGGGAAAGATGCGCGAGAAGCGGGAGGTGTTCTAAAAACTCTTATTAAAAGTGATACCATTACAATCAATGAAAAAGGCGTGAATGGTGTTGTCGTAAAATCATTTGCTCGTTTTATCTGTACCACAAATAATAGCGATCCAGTAACTGTTACCAAAGACGATAGACGTAACTGTGTAATTGAGAGTAGCAATGAACTCTGTAATAATGTAGAGTACTTTAATAAGATGTACGAATTACTTAGCGACACTAATGTGGTGCGAAATGTATATGAGTACTTTAAAACCTTACCTTGCCCAAGAAATTTCAATGAGATTCCTATTCCTCAATCTGAATATCAACTTGGTATGATTGAACTTTCTATCTCACCTATTGAACAATGGATACGAGAGTATGCTCAGCAAAAACCAGGAGTTACTAGAATATCTGCGAATGAATGCTTCCTTCTCTTTGACGACTGGAAGAATTCTAATAAAATTCCATTTGAAACTAGTTCACTAAAATTTGCACAGCATCGTGCGCGACTTAAAATCGATGGGGTTGAAACAGAAAAGGTAAATGGTCATCAACCACGAATGGTTGTATTTGATTCTGATAAAATCAAGAAACACTGTGGGATTGAATAATGGGGGCGGTCTAATCGGGGCGGAGGTGGTCTAGTCTCGTTCCTATTCCATATAGGTATTTATAATAAAATTAAATTAAATTTTTAATTTTTTTAAAAGTCTACACCAACTTCAAAAACAACCGCCCCAACCGCCCCCAACCGCCCCCACCACTTTTTAGCGATTATGCTCATCTGTTTATACCCCTCTTTCTTCTTTTTTATTACCTATTTAGATAAGAAAAGAGAAGAAAGTAAAGAAAAGGGGTATGGATGGTGAGAAAATCGCTTAAAAAGCAGGGGGCGGTTCAAGGGGGCGGTTGTGTTAAAAAGGGGGCGGTCTAAGTTGGTTCACCGAAGATTTTATAGACATAGTTTAGAATGTCCATTGACTTGAGCGAACCTCTATTAACTCCTAACGATAAACGCTTTGTGATGTTTCCGATCCGTGACAATGCTATTTGGCAAATGTATAAAAAGCACGTAGCTTGTTTCTGGACAACGGAAGAAATTGACTTGTCTACAGACGTGGTTGATTGGTCGAAACTGAATGACGATTCAAAACACTTTATCTCACTCGTGCTCGCATTCTTCGCTTCATCGGATGGCATCGTTCTCGAGAATCTTGCTCTACGTTTTTTTGGAGAGGTTCAGTCCCCAGAGGCGCGAGCATTCTATGGATTTCAGATAGCGATGGAAAATTGTCACTCAGAGACGTATTCACTGCTTATTGAAACTCTCATAAAAAATGAGGATACGAAGAACAAATTATTTAACTCGATTGAAAATTATCCATGTATAAGGAAGAAAGCAGATTGGTGTAAAAGGTGGATACACGATAAAGATAGTTCATTCGCAGTTAGACTTGTAGCATTCGCTTGTGTGGAAGGGATTTTCTTCAGCGGTGCGTTCTGTAGTATCTATTGGTTGAAGAAGAGCGGGTTAATGCCTGGACTAACCTTCTCGAATGAACTTATCTCGAGGGACGAGTCTCTTCACACTGAGTTTGCTATCCTATTGCATAGCAGACTGATAAAAAAAGCGACTTACTTTCAAATCAGGAGAATCATCAAGGAAGCTGTTGCGATAGAAACTGAGTTTATTTGCGAGGCACTTCCGTGTCGATTGATAGGGATGAACTCTGTCTTGATGACACAGTACATTCAATTTGTGGCAGATAGGTTATGTGTACAATTGGGATCAAACAAAATCTACGAAGTTGTGAACCCATTCGACTTTATGGAGACAATTTCGTTGGAATCTAAAACCAACTTTTTCGAAAGACGTGTGGCTGACTATTCCCTTGCCACCAAGTCGCACGGTGACTCCGCATTTGCATTTGCAGACGAGTTTTGAAGCGTCTCACATATGTTAGTAAAAACACCAAACGCCGCATTTGCTCTTGTCTGCCGAGCGAGAATTGCTTCTTCCTTTGTATCAAAGAGTCCAATGTGAATTTGAATTTTATCAATCGATATCATTGCTTGCCATTTTTGACTCGATACATGCCATGAGACTCCTTTTGTGCCACTCGTGTTATCAGTTCGTACTTGTGCATTTCTACTATTTTCTTCCTTTGTTGCCCATCTCAAACTTTCGATACGATTGTCTAGTGGATTGTTAAAAATGTGGTCTACGCATGGTTTGTTCTCTGGGTTAGGTATAAATGCGAGAGCAACTAAGCGGTGAATTTTATGAATTTTGCTTACACCATTTTTACTGAGTCCAACATGTAAATATCCACCTGAATTTTGAGTCCCTTTCATAATTCTTCCTCCTCTCTCATCGTTCCTCACTCTACCTAGCGTGCTGACACTGTAATTTTCATAGTCATCAATTTTCTTCCAAAGTTCCATTATATATTCAATAAGAGTTTATCTTTTTAAATCGATTTGACAATTCATTTTACGAGGTGTATACTCTATCCTTTTCCATTTACCCGTGTAGTCGGTTCCTCTCTTTGTTCGATTTCTGTAAAGCATTGTTCACAAATATTCATGCAGTGCCCTCCAAATGCAGCACATTCGCCGTCACAATCTTCTTTGTCCTTGAGGCATGTATGGCAGACCTGCAAAATTTCGCCATGCTTATCCGTAGTGCAATGAATTATTTTAGATACAGCACCATATCCAATGATATGTTCGCAACTTTCGCATCGATGCTCGTCATAGCAATCGTGGCAGAATATCCCGCCTTCTTCAACAAATTCTTCAGCGTACACATTTTTATCACAATCGACACACACATATGTTTCACACACTAAACAGAGTGCGGGGAGCATACCAGGTACTTTTAATTCGTCTTCACATCTCGGACAGTATGTTTCTACGTGTTCAAAACCATTATCAGTAACAGATTTATAAGATGACATCATATTAGGTTATAGACTTTAATGCTTTTGTGGAATAATTGCACACAACCAGTCACAAAATTTCCATTTCAATTTTTTTTTTAAGATTTGAAAAAAATTGAAACGCAACCCTGTGCGACTAGTGTATCCTTTTCCATTTACCCGTGTAGTCGGTTCCTCTCTAGAATTAAATACTCTAGCAAATTATAATCTCATTCTTAATTATACAATGAGCATCACGGGAAATATCTATTGCATCACCTGCCTCACTACTGGAGAGAAATATATCGGATCAACAAGCAAGAACATCGAAGTGAGATTGGAGCAACATCGTAACTCTCGCAATCAATGTTCCTCAAGACAGATAATTGAAAGGAACAACTATGAGATAGCGTTGCTAGAGACTATGCTCACAGATAAGAAGAGAGAGGTGTATGCACTAGAGCGTAAATGGATTGAGACTCATCGAGACAAGGCGATTAATAAGAATATCCCGTGTCAAACAAAGGAAGAAAAGAGAGCGTACATGAGAGCGTATGAAAAGGAGAACGCAGACTATTATAAAGCGTACCGAGATGCTCACAAAGATAAGTGGCACTCAAAAATAGTCTGTGACTGTGGGTCAATCGTATCACTCATAAACAAGTACGCACATTTAAAGACTGACAAGCATAAGAAATTATCTCAAGCACTATAAATGGAACAGAGCTACGTTATTGCAATCCCATCTTACGAAAGGTACAAAAGCATTTCAAAAAGGGTCTTACTATTTTTGAAAGAAGGACAAGTAGACAAGAGGAAAATATTCATCTTTGTGTCAGATGCTTCACAAGCAGAGTTATACGCTGAACACGTCTCTCGTGAGCTATACAACGAAATTGTGATAGGAGTTAAAGGCATTGCAAAGCAACGAAATTTTATTCGTAGTTATTTTCCAGTAGGTCAGTATGTCGTCTCACTTGATGATGACGTGACTCGATTAAAGCGTCTAGTCGATGGAAAATTACAGAGAATCATTAATGTAGATGATTTTTTCACACAGGCGTTCAAAACACTAGAGCAAACAGGTTTGTATATCTGGGGAATTTTTTCAACCAATTCAACGATGCACATGAAGGGACAAAAGGAAGAAATATCGACTGCTCTCAAATTCTTAGTTGGATATTGTCATGGTTACATTGCACGAAGAGATAAACGTCTAGATTTGCACATTGCATCAACAGGAAAAGAAGATTATGAGCAGACAATACGTTATTGGAAACAAGATGGAGGTGTTGTACGATTCAATCATGTCTGTGCTAACGATGCAGCAGCACCTCGAAATGGTGGTTTGGGCAAGGATAGACTAAAAATGAATGCAGATGCAGCTGCCTATTTGAAGAAGACGTTTCCTGATAATGTGATAGAGTGGATGCGACCGGATGGCAGACCAGAAATACGCATTAGGGAGAACCGACCACACGGGTAGATGGAAAAGGACAGAGTTCTTTCTTCCTTTGCATTGATAATTTTAGAATAATTCATTAAAAAATTATCTCACGAGGTATTATATGTCCCATTCTATGTTGTTCAATAAAAGCGATTTTGAGAATCCAGTTACTTTCGAGATGTTGAGAGCAGTTGCGACTGTCGGTGCTGGCAACCATATCATGCAACCCTATGCATCTCTCACTGCGAAGCAAAAACGTTTAACTAATGAATTCCTCAACAATTATATTAAAACCGCATTGTCTGGAGTGGACTGGGAACAGAGACTTCAGGAAGATTTTAACCGTCTTTGCAACGAAGAAATCTTTGACGATACTCTAGGTGAAAAGAAAGACTACACCGTATTCCCTGTGAAGCAAAGCAGTATCGACCCCGTCCTGATCGAAGGAGACATTACGGAGACCGAATACGCTTAAATCACTTGCGTTAATATTTTTTATATTGTAAATATAATGAACCCAAACAACATTAAAGCACCGCAGGATAGACGTAAGGCTTACAACGAGTATATAGCAAATTTGGATGCCCAGATTGAAAACCTAAGCAAGACAGAGGACGCCGTGAAGACTTTAGCACTAACTGGTCAACCTCCTATCAGACCACCTGATACTAGAACACTCAATGAGAAAATGTTGGATATCGAAGGTCAGAAACGAATCTTGAGACAGGCGTTGAGAGACGTGACTGATGGGCAAAATGCGGACATCATTATGAAGACGATTGAGGATGAGGACGTTGTCTTTTTGTCATTGGCATTCCCTGAGTTTGCAAAATTATTGAAGAGCAAATTTGAAGGAGGGGTTCCGGCACCTATTTTCAATGACTACTTACAGAGGTACAAAGCGGATTACATTAATGCTGTTAAAACTCGCCAGGGAGATGCACAGTCAAAAACTACGGAGGAATTGTTGTTGTCGATTCGTGAACTTGCTCGTCTTGCTCCCAATAATGCTCAGCTACGTGACTTGCGATTTGCTGTTGACCAGTTGCCAGTTGGTTCTGTGCCTGAGGCATTGCGTGCCGATGTGTTGCGGTCAGTTAGTGAGTTAGATGTTTTGTTACCTACGTCTGACCAGATTTCTGCTCTCGATGGGATGGACTCTGAACGCCAGAATCAAGCACAACAAGCGTTTAACGATGGATTGAGTGATATCACGACAGGAGCAGTTGTACAAGCACTTACGCAGCAATTACAACAGGCAGCACCTGGTCAGGCGAAAAGTGTTTTAGAGCAAATTCTAGGTCAAATTGTTCTCACTGCTCACGACAGAGATGCTTTGGCGATCGCTCAAGGAGTTGCACAGGAAAAATCTGCTCGAGAAATTCAAGACCGTCTTGAACGTGCCAGTAAAATTGGTGATGTTGCAACACCAAAAGGAGCGGCAAAATTACCTGGTCAAAAGAAGACTGCTGCTGCTCTAGAAGTTGATGACCTACTTTTAGCAGGAAACATTGAGGGATTAATGAACATTCAAACAAGTGTATTTCGAGACTATCTTCGTATCAAAGGTATCGAAGCAGGAATGCCTATCCCTCAAAATCTATTACGCAAAATGAGTCGAGACCAACTTATTCAGGCAATGCTAGAAGCACAGGCAGTTGGATTTTCTCAGGGTGCAAATCTCGTAAAAGGTATCTTGCCAGAAAACTTGCAAGCGTATAAAGACCAACTAGGCGAACAAGTTACCCGTCAGGAAGAAATTAACGCAGCAAATTCACTTTATAACATGACTGACTATTTAACCAATGACGAATTTACCAGTAAATTAACGTTTGACCAAAAGAAAGACTACTTGGAAATGATATTTGAGGATGGTGCTTTTGCCGCATATGGTACAAGAGAGGTTCCAGAGACTATAAATATGGTTGAAGCATTGAAACGCCGTGCTGAATACCAGGTAGATAGTTTATACGCTGCCTTACTTGAGGAGATGAATGATGCTAATGAAAAAGTAAAAGAATCAAAGGAAGAACTTGCACGCAAATCAAGAGCAAAGATACTTGCAAAAGAGAGAGCAAAGATACTTGCAAAAAGACCAGAAATTGAATTTGTAGAGGCACAGGTCAATCCTATTGAACAAAAACCACTCATATTTCCAGGAAAAAGAGGTTCATCAACTAAGTCAGAGAGGAAACAACAAAAAGAGATACAGGCACAAATTTTATCAGATGCTGCTCAATTGGAACAAGAGGCAGCACGTCAGAAACAAATTAGAAAAGACATTCTCAAATCAACTTTAAGTGGAAGACAACCAGCAATATCAAAAGCAAGACAGGAAGAACAATCTGCTCGAGAAGAAATGGCACTTGAAGATAAACCTGCACCCAAACAATCGAAAGCACAGAGGGGTGTGCAAGGATTAATTTCAAAATTAAAAGCAGGTGAAGAAGTGTTTCCAGCAGCATCAGCAGCAACAGTGGAGGAGAGACTAGCTGAAATAGAGAAGAACAAATTTGCATCAATGGATACTATTGCTAAAATGGATAGAAACGATGTAAAAACGTATTTTCGTAATGTAATAACAGACCCAAATCTTGACCCCACACTTATTGCTGATGGAAACATGAGAAGGTTGGCATCTATCATGGACAACACAGGGGCAGTTACAGACCCGATGTTAGAGTTCATGCTCAATGTTAATCGAAAAATTTTAAAGAAGTCAAAAATAGTTGGATATGGTCTTAAATCAAGTCAAGGGATGAAAATGGTTGTTACTGAGAAGAAAGCACCTCCCAAAGGCAAACGCATCACATTTGGTGCTGGTGGATTTGCACGACCTACGCTTACGGTATCACCTGAAACAGTTGAGGAAATTGCGGCAATTCCAGCAGAGAAATCGTATGCTAAATTAGGTCGCTATCTAGTGCATAAACATCGATTAAGGGATAATCAGTTGGTTATGCGTACAGCAAAAGGTGGTCAAATTATGGGTCTTCCTTCGATGACCATTTCACCCAAACTTGGAAAGATGATTAGTAGAATCGTGGGCGGTCGTGGATTCCCTAGTCATGATGAGTTGACTGAGATGAGTGACAGTGACAAGGATATCCTATACAAAATTTTCAAGATGTCTCGAGCAGAAGGTTTGGAAGCGTTACCCAAAAGCACACTTAAGAATAAGCAAGAGCGTGACTTTAACGAGTTTACTATCGCCAAAGGGCAGATTTTAGCAGGTAACAACTCGCCTGAGTTAGTGAAGAATTTTAAGACGCTTCTTATCCGCTTGATGAATGATGGGCAGATTGTTCGCAAAGAGGGGCACGACATTTTGATGGACTTGACCGCCATGGGATTTTAAATACCTTTGGAAAAGGTATTACCAAATTAAGGCATTTATTTTATCGGCATAGTACATACAATGAACTCAGGATACAACCCAGTTCTCTTTACGCCAATTTCTACGGCCCGTAAACAAATGTCTAGCAATACGCCAGAATTCTTCTTTGGTGGGTCGCAGATACCTACTGCTATGCACAAACCTGTCCCCATACCAAAAATGGCAGGAGGGAACATTACAAAACTACCAAAGTTTAAGCGTTAATG
>Ga0209668_10000644_pt1 | contig 14414 bp, 16 predicted proteins | sample FrelakmetPLP11PL_FD_187150 | JGI IMG/M metagenome (GOLD analysis project Ga0209668, IMG submission 187150) | Freshwater lake sediment microbial communities from the University of Notre Dame, USA, for methane emissions studies - PLP11 PL (SPAdes)... | ecosystem: Environmental > Aquatic >... | reverse complement strand
TCAGCAGTGGATGAAGCACAAGGCGGCTTCTTTCCCCAACTGTACGCTAATCGATTGGGGAGACGAAGCGTATACGACACAAGCGTGCGGCGCCTGTGGTAACTTGAACAAAAATGTTGGCTCAAGTAAAATTTATCGATGTTCCGATGGCGACTGCGGCTACTCATTGCGACGAGACGTGCATGGCGCTCGGAATATATTGGTGAAATTCATGGCCGAATGCGGCGAATACCTTCCTGCGCTATAAAACAACTACTTGCCCAATGCTTTTGAGGGCAGAGGTCTATGATCTCAAAATGACTTATCGTCGAGGACGGTTTATCGACATTTAAATGAAATCGCGCTATTTGGAGTGTATAGTGTGGTTTTGTTTATTTGTCTAAGTTAATAAAGCGTGTTGATTATTATGATGGCCATTGCGCTTCTATTCAGCTGGATTTGGCGTCGCTTCGTCAACACCAATCGCACCACCGAGCAAATCGGCGGTGCTGCTTTTGAAATCGGGGAACTCCAATCTCTATTTGGACGTTAGTGCTTGTGTTTTATTTTTATTTTTTTTTAGTGACAGTGACCATCAAGCCATGCATCACATGCTATGGTATTCTGAGGAATTTTGTCAGCATTTTCGCGCCAGGTTCCACGAATGTTTACTGCACATCTATGAAATAAACGGCACACCGTACAGATGCACTCATTTATCTATCGACGAAGACGGAAAGCCATTTTTTTCAGATACTGTGCTCGTTGCTTATGGCGAAGCAACCTATGTCCGTTCGGTACCATTGCCACTTTTTGAACGCATAAATTCTTCGCTACCTTTATTTTTTATAAGAAAAGGTGCTCTTAAGTTTGAGTCCGTTGAGGCCGATTGCATTGGCCATTGCTCGATTTGCTTGGAAGATACCGACACAAGCGTCGAGTCGTGCAAGCTGAAGTGCAGCCACCAATTTCACAAAAGTTGCATCGCCGACTGGATTTTGCGGGCAAGAACTTGCCCTTGTTGTCGCTCTATTATAAATATTTTTTAGTGATTTATAGATAAATTTAGTGATTTATAGATAAATTTAGTGATTTATAGATAAAATTAGTGATTTATAGATATCCACATGGTCCTTTTGCTGTTTTCCATCAATGGCTTGCACTCCTCAAGCGTCTCAACGCCGTATGAAATCACCGTACTGTCGTCGTCCGAGTCGTAGCAATAGTTTATACAAAATTGGGGCGGTCGTCCACGGTTATGTGTTTTCCAATAAAATCCAATTCCCGCCAGTGCGGCTATAATAAAAATTGTAATCATTTTTTGTGTTTTGTGTTTTTTGTTTTTTTTATAAATTTTCGTTTTATATCTTTTTATAATCCTTTTTGCACGACATGATGTGCCAGCAACAGGGGCTATTTGTGTGCGATTCCGTGGCAAAGCGCTTTACCTACAACAGTGCGGATGAAATTGAAAACATTTTTTTTGAAAACCTAGGCGGCGCAGTTGATTTTGTTTTTCTTCAATCCCAAAAAATTTCGCTGTGGATGCAATGCAACACAATAGATGGCGCCCCGGCCAAGTTTAATTCGATTGCCACCCGCATATGGACCGACGAGCAATGCTGGCTCGGCACGCCTCATTTGTGCGAAAATTTTTTTGGTAACGCTATTTTCCTTGGCAATGTCGATTGTGTCGGCTCCGTTCACGGACTTTCCGATTATGAAATTGATTTTCTTGAGTCTTTCTTATAGTGTTAATTATAAAGTGTCGTCAGTGTTTATAAATTGGTTTCCGGTGTACACAAAAGTAAGCAAAAAACGACTATTGGTTCTAATGATTCCATAGCTATTGGTTTCTGGATTTCCAGCTTCACTTATATACACATTGTTTCCGGGAAATTGCAAATTTAAAAAATTTGTAGTTGTCGGAAACGGAGTCACAAAAAATAAATTTAGCCGGTCACCTAGTTTTGAATTTGTTGTGTCAACTGTTATTGTATAATTAACATTATTTGGTCCAGGGCCCGGCAACGTTAGTTCGTCCGTGGTAAACGCTTTTTTAAAAAGGGTATAAGGACCACTTGCAATTATATTGGTCGTCAGCGATGCTAACTTAAGCTCGCTGTACGTTAGTTTTCCGGTCGCCAGTACTCCTCCCACCGTTAAATTGTTGTATTGTACATCGCGGGGAACCATATTTTTTTTATTTATATTTTATTTTATTTTATTAAAACCTTTTTTAGCCATTTTCATTGCATTGCACAAAATACTCCCCATCAAATGTTAATAGCATCGCAAAATCGGAAAAGTCGACAATGTCAAGACTTGAGGTTGATGGTATAGGGTCTCCGCATTTAGTTACGTAGATATTATTGCCAAAGGATATATTGACGCTATTTGTTCCTGCTGGATCAACAACTTTAAAAAAAACAATGGCAATATCTCCAAGTACAGACTCACTTGAATCAAGCTGAAGCGTATAGTTCACAACAGCAGTTGTGTTGTCTAACGGCGGAACCGTAGTAATCTTTCTTGTTGGCTGCGTGATATACTCGGTTGTAACTTTTCCGCCGACAACAAGATTATCGTTAATTGAAATATTATTTGCGTAGTTATCCCGCGCTACTATTCCAAACATTTTTTTTTATTAATTAATTTATTAATTTATTATTTTTTTTAACAAAACTCAAATGTATTGATAAATTTACTTCCATCGTACAGCAAAGTTAAATTAAATTGACTGAACTCGGTTATATTTATGGTAGTAATCCCAGGACTACCATTAAATGAACTATATACATTGGCCGGCAAGTCGACTTCAACAGTATTTGCTCCTCCAGGAACTACAACAGAAAATAATATAACAACAATATCTCCGGTACTTAGGTTGGTTGAATCGACAGTCAATGTAAAGGTTACTGCGGCAGTAGTGTTATCAAAAGGAGGATATTTAATTACACTATAGGGGCCCTGTGGGGGATTTGCCGGATATCCATTGCTGGGTGGTTGTAAAATACTTGATGTAGCTAGACTGCCAGCAGTTGTATTACTTCTGATTGAAACATTCGACACATACTGATCTTTTGCGATTGTACCAAACATTTCTTTCTTTTTTTTATTAATAAAAAAATATTTAAAATCATGCTGAATTTTTAAAGTGTTTGTGTCGTTTTTTTTAAATTTATGTTTGTGTTTTTTTTAAAACTCACATTTTATTAATTATGATTACCGTTAAAAAACGACATTAATGTCGTTTTATTTATTAAGCGCCACATATTTTTATATAAATTTGTGTTATTTTTTGTGTTATTTTCTGTATTTGTTTTCCAAAAAATTCAAAAACAAAAATAGAGGCGACAGCGATGAACAATTTTTTGCAACAATTGCACGACTTAGTTCCTACTTTTAATGTAGCGGCAATCCCACGAGACGCTACTGGCGTCTTTGCTTCCCCGGTGCATATCATTGCTGAAATGCTCAACTTAAAATTGGAAACAATCAAGAAACTACCTGAAATCGGTGACAATGTTAATTTAAATTGCACAAAGATGTTTGTTACTGTCGATGGAACAGCTCAACGCAATAGAATTATGGTTGGAAACGCCGAATCGATCATGCGCGTGCTGGCATCCTCCAAACGTCCAGATATCACCGCTATTGTTGCCAGATTACCTGCTATCACACCGGCTCAGCAAGCATCAGTTCCCATGGGAACCCATAATCGACCTCCGCCTTCAGTCGCACCGGCTCCCCAAGCGCCTTATGTTGCAATGGACGTTGATGGCGCTTCCGCGGATGATTCACAAGATGATGATGATATGACGATCCAAGACCATTTTGATTTTAAACCAACTCAAATTTTTGAATTTGTACTAAAGCTTAAAAATGGCCCTGATTTTGTTGTGCCGGTGCGTCGCGATGGCTACGTCAACGTTACCAAGATTTGTCAAGCTGCTGGGAAACGACTTGACAAATATTTTAAAACTGATCATGCAAAGGAATCAATGGAGTTTCTTCAAAAAACACTTGATGATGAATATGCCGCAAATGTTAAGTTGGGAAAAGCGATACCCCCATATGGGGGTATCGCTCTGCTAACTTCTTTACGTGGAAATTGCCCAAGTCGCGGAACCTTTGCGCACCATTATCAACTACTTTACTCAGTAATAAAAATTATTTGTGTTTTTTTTTGTGTCACTTTCTGTATTTGTTTTCCAAAAAATTCAAAAACAAAAATGGAGGCGACAGCGATGAACGATTTTCTACAACAATTACAAGACTTAGTTCCAGCTTTTGATGTAGCGTCAATTCCACGAGACGCTACTGGCGTCTATGCTTCCCCGGTGCATATCATTGCTGGATTACTTGATGTAACCCCAGAGTACATTCAGACACAATTAAATAAAATTTGTGCCAATGTCAATGCATATTGCACAAAAATGTTTGTTACTTCCAAAGGCAAAAAAAAGCGCAATAAAATTATTGTTGGAGACGCCGAATCGATCATGCGCGTGCTGGCTTCATGCAATCGTCAAGATATGACAGCTATTGTTGCCAGATTACCTGCCGTTGCGCTTAATCGACCTCCGCCTTCAGTCGCGCCGGTTCAACAAGCGCCTTTTGTTGCCCAAGATAATCAAGTGCCAGTTGCATCAACACCGGCGCATGTACAACAAATTAAAAACCCCCTGGTGCTTAATGGCATGGTGATCGAAGTCGACCCAGTTACTTCAATGGTTAATGCAACGCAAATGTGCCAGGCCGGTGGAAAGTTATACGCGCATTATAGCTCTACTGCAGAAATGACTGAATTTGTACAAACTTTGAGTTCAAATATCGGGATCCCGATATTTGACCTAGTTCGCACAAAGCCTGGTCATAACGGAGGAACTGTGGTTCATCGACGCGTAGCCATGTACTTAGCGCAGCGGATATCGCCTTTGTTTAATGTGCAGGTAACTGGATACTTGGATGAGCTTTTGCTGACCGGCCGCGTGGAGCTCGGCAAGGAAAAGACCCCCGAGGAACTTGACGCTATTTTCAATCGCCGCATTGCAGAACAACAGGCTGATGACAACAATGCATTTCTGCGCGAAAAGCGCTGCTTGGAGTTATCTTTACTCAGAATTAAATGTGCAGCCGACGAAGAAGAAAAAAACGACCGGGCTGCCAAGCGCCAACGGGACGATGCGGCTGCTGAAGAGAATATTGTCGCCAAGCGTGCCAAGCGCCAACGGGACGATGCGACTGCAAAAGAAGAGAGTCGTATGCAACTTGTACGATTCGACGCGGAAATTGCAGCCAAGGCCATTGCGATTGAAGAGGAAAAAGAAGCAAAGCGCAAGCGGGACGACTCGGCTTTTGAAGAAGAAATGAGAGTCAAGAAAGAAAAGGGAGCATTGGAGCTGGCTAGTTTGAAGAAAAAAGAAGAGCTTGACTACAACAACCTTCTGATGCCTTTTGTCGAAAATATTGAAAATCGGACCAATGATGCCCATGTCAAGGCGCTCTGCAAAGATATTGGAATGGCTTTGCTCAACCAGGCTAAATTTTTGATTACTGGCGAAAGCAGTGCATCCCAAGAAACAAGATTTTGCGACGACGTCACTACAATTGGAAGAAAGCTGGGCTTCAATAAAATCTTTGTCGAGAAGCACCGCGTTTCTCTCGGAAAAGCAGTTGCAGCAGAGTTCAGACGACGCAACCCTAACAAAGAACCACAAAGCACTGAAAAATACGTAAATTCAGTCAATCGCTCCGTATTTACCTATGGCGACGAGCACAATGAGTGGATTGAAGACGTTGTCCGCCAGTGTCTTACCAAAAATATGCCAGCGCCTGTCGTGCCTCCATCGCCCAAAGCACCTTCGCGTACCATTATCAACTACTTTACTCAGTAATAAAAATTATTTGTGTTTTTTTTTGTTTGTGTTTGTTGCATGACTAGTGACAATTTGCAGAATAAATTTAAGTTTTTAAAAAAAATTTTATTATTTTTGTGGTCGCGTGTCATGTCATTGCAAGATTTACCCTACGAGTTACTCAATTACACTTTGAAAAAAGTAAGATTTAATCCGCTATTGGCGTTGAGACAAACATCAGTCGATTGCCGCAATGTCGCAACCGTCGCGCTGGCAAATCAAAAGTTACAATTTACATGCCCGCCTGGCATAAGTAAAGCTTCCAAAAGCCTTTACTACTGCAGTCAACGAACGAATTGGTTGGACGTGCCATTTGTTACTACTGCAAATAAATTAGAAATCTGTAGCTATTCGGATTTTTTAATTGTTGAAAATTCATTACAGGGTGTCACTCATCTTACGTTAAAAAATTGCAACCAATTAACTAATGTCAGCGCGCTTAGTAATTTACACACTCTTTATTTAGGCGGCTTCTTGGAGTTGACCGATGCAAGTGCTCTTGGGAATTTACACACTCTTATGTTAACCGGCTGCCAATATTTAACCGATGTAAGCACTCTTGGAAATTTACACACTCTTGAGTTATCTTGTTGCGATAATCTGACTAATGTAAGTGCTCTTGAAAATTTACACACTCTTGATTTAGCTTGTTGTAATAATCTGACCAATGTAAGTGCGCTTGGAAATTTACACACTCTTGATCTGTCAAATTGTCCTAATTTAATTAATGTAAGTGCGCTTGGAAACGTACATACTCTTAATTTATCCGGGTGTGATGCTTTGACTGATGTAAGTGCGCTTGGAAATTTACACACTCTTAATTTATCTGAGTGCGATTCTCTGATTGATGTAAGTGCGCTTGGAAATTTACACACTCTGAATTTGGCGGATTGTTGTCGGATTGTTGATGTAAATGCGCTTGGCAATACACACACCCTTGTATTATCTGGTTGCGTAAAAATAACTAATGTAAGTGCGCTTGGAAATTTACATACGCTTGAGTTATCATATTGTAAACTGTTAACTGATGTAAGTTCTATTGGTAATGTACATACTCTTGATTTATCGGAATGTGATAATGTCATTGATGTAAATTTTTTAGGAAAGGTATATAATCTTAAATTAACAAATTGTCCTGGAATAACAGACGTCAGTGCGCTCGGCGAAGTAAAAGATCTTGATTTGTCGAATTGTCCGGGAATCACAGACGTCAGTGCTCTTGGTAGAGTAACCAAGCTTAATTTGTCCAATTGTTATGGCATTACAGATGTCAGTGCGCTCGGCGGAGTTCAAGATCTTGATTTGTCCCACTGCACTGCTATTTCTGGCGTCGGGGCTCTGGCTAATGTGCCAAAACTTTCAGTATACGGATGCAGCACCGTTGTTCTGATGTTGGTTAAAATGTTTAAAAAATAAAGATTTTGTGTTTTTTTTATTTGTTGTCGCGTGTGCTTTAAAAATATTTTTGTAAAATAATAAAGACTTTGTGTTTTATTTTGCTCAACACTACGCTATAATGCACTCCGAGCACCACGAGCCTCCAAAAAACTATTCCCTAATTTTAGAGATTTTACTCATGTTTCCCCATCTCCTCTGCCCGGAAATATTGCTTTCAACTGCACTCGTCTCCAAGGAATGTTACTCATTGACCCGACGCGCTTGGACACTTCTGCAGCAATCAAGCGAAGAACCCATTCGGCTCAAAATGTCCTCTTTGCTTGTTCAGCAGAGCTTCGCCGGCAATATCATCAATGGGAAAGATGCAACTAAATACTACAAGATCAATAAGGACGACTTAAGTAAATTGACTTGGCTTGGCCGCGACGGACACTTCGGTCCGTGGTTGTTGGAAAGCGATGTCCTGGACTTTGCGCTAATCAAATATCAAGGACCCGCAGGGCTTCGGGCTGCCTGTCAGCCCAGCGCTATCAGGCGGAAACGCATCGCAGCAGTTCAAAAACAATTTGGAACCAGCGACCTTGCGGTACTGCAGCAACGCGACCCTGATTTTTTTGAAGTTGTCATAGCCATGTTTTTGAAATTTGGAACTGGTGGAGCACGCAGACTAAAGGCAAACACCGCGCTTTGGAAACGGGTGCAGCAGTCACTAAATAATATTCACAACAATTACCCCGAAATCCCAGGCTTTCTTGATCCAGTGTCGACTATACAAAGGGTCCTCCGGGTCGCGGTTGATTGTGTTATCGGAGAAATCCCCAAAAGCTTTGACGAGCATTTGAAGATTTTTATCAAAAATGAAACACGCAAACATAAAAATGTATATATTTATGGGTTAAAAAAACGCGCTCGTATTATTGGTCGTGAACCTATGATACGCTACATTAAATTGTCATCTTTTTTTCAATAAAATTAACAAAAAATAATAAATAATTATATTTTTATTAGCAAGCAGGATTGCGCGATGCAAAAATCATTTCCTCCAAATCTTCTTTTTCCATTTGCAGAAATTTGTTTTTCATCAGTTTTCGAAACATCATTGTTTTGTACATCGCCGCGCCTTTACTATATGCGCATTTCTCAAAGCTTTTCATGTTGGCATAGTACTGCTTGTTCCGATTGAATATCGTCGAGCGGATGTCGCGACTACTGCAGAACAGGGCCTGGGTTTTTTGCAGCTCCGCAATTTCGTGCTTCATAATATAATTCTTGCCCCGGATCTTGCGATACACCGTAAGGGCATCATTGGCGCCCCGCAACATGGCTTGTTGTTCTCCAATCGTCTCCAGGTCATTTGTAAACTGGCGCAACTTGACGATTTTGGAGCGTCTTGTGCCATTGTATTTTCTGATCGTCGCCACGGCCGGATGGCTCTTGATTTTCACCAAGGTCTTGTTGGCTTCGATGCGCTTTGTCTGTGCTCGTGTTCTCATATCTAAATAATTATGACTTATTTCTTTGCTATTTATAGTGTCATTTTTTAATGCAAAAACACAAATTTACTTTTTTTATTAACGACTGCAACAATAACTCTTTTTCTTTTTATCCTCAATGTAGTGCTGCGCCGGCCTCGCGGCTTGAACCGCCGCAAAAATTTCTTCCGTTTTTTGCACGGCGTCCGCATCGGCGTCGGAGTCGGTGTCGGAGTCCTTACGTCCAGGACTGCTTTCGTCGTCTATTACGGACAACGATCCAACAGTCATTGAATTTTCAAAGCAAATCGGTTCAAATTTAATTGCATCCACTTCCCGCCGCGGTTCAAATTTAATCGCATGCAGTTCCCGCCGCAGCGCCTCTATCTCTTCCCGCATCTCGGCAATCAGCTGGTCCCGCGGGTCATCTTCATGAATCGTTGCCAGCACTACATTCCGGATCAGCTTGCACCGCGACCCGAACCGCAGCACATTCACCGTCTCATTCGGCTTGCTCCCGTCACAGCACAGCACTACCAGCGTCTTCGAGTTACCTCCAAAGGCGTCGTGCAGCACCATCGTTATCTTAGAGTCCCGGTACGGGATGTGCGCACTGTTGCTCGAGCACGCCAGCACTACCTTGTTGATCGCAAACACCGATTTGTTGATCGACTGCGACTCCCGCAGCGTCTGCCCTTCGCTTTGCGTCTCATTCTGCCGCTCGCACCCTGCCAGGTCAACTAGGTACACATTGCCGAGCGATTCATTCGAACCTTTGCTCTCGTCGTGCCGCACCCGCACCCGCAATATTATGACGCAGTGGCTCCGCGAGCTCTGCAAATTGACGACCGTCGCCGCGGTTTGCCGGTAAGAGAGCGCGATCCGCGCTATCTTGGCGAATTGTTCCATTGTCTTGATCGGGCGCTCCGTCGCCCCATACAGGCCTTCCCCCAGCACCCGGATGTCCGCATTCGCAGGATCCAGCAAGTCATACACCTTTTCCATATAAACCTGCACTAGCTGCACATGCAGGTCCTGCAGTCCCGGCGTCTCTAGGAGCGACCGGACAGCGTGGTGCCCTATGCCATTGGCAGTCTCGTCCCCAAACATCGTGTACGTCTTTCCGCCGCCCGTAAAGCCGTAGCAGAGCACGCACGTGTTGAAGCCCTCGGTGCTCTGGTAAATGGCCGGCGCGATGTGCCGCTCATAGAACTCTTCGTTGCCTACGCCCGGTGGCGATATCGAGTCAAACTCAAAATTGCATTTGTCGACCCGGCACCGTCCCGGACCCGTTATTTCAACATACACCGCATCAGCTTTCGTCGGCGGACGCAGCTTTGCTATCACTTCAACTGTCGTCACCGCTGTCGTCATCTTTTATTTTTTTTCCTTATTATTTTTTTAAAGATTTTCTAACAAATTTTTAGCATATTGTTCGGTTTGGTATTTCTTAAATGCGTTTATAGCATATAAGCTTCCTACTGTAATAGCGCCCATTATCAATCGCGGAACAAATGCTGCTGAAAGAGCTGCTCGTGATGAAAACCCCGCCTCTGCTATTCCCTGCTCTGCAATTATATAAGCTATCGTTACTCCGATTGCTACGTAATCAAGGTATTTTACTCTTGCATCCCTGACTTTTGCTATATTTTCTTTAACTTTATTAAATGTAACAATTTTTATCAGCCGATTCAAATAATCCAACCCTCTGGATGCACTTGTCGTCGCTTCAGTGGCATTTCTATTTTTCTTTAGTGTTATAGCATTCGTCAAAGCAATCATCCCAGTATATTCTTTAATTTTTTCCGCAGTCATGCCTGGCTCAAAATTATTTAGTAAAATTACCTGACTTGAAGTTCTGTCTGTATTTCCCAATAGTAAAAATTCCAAAGTCTTGGTTAAAGTTTGATCTTCAATTATATAGGCATCAGTAATATATTCTTCTTTGTCGTAGCAAAAATATCCTTCGACTATCTTTAATTTATCCAAATCCTTACCCGCCAATAATGTTTTTCCGTCTAGCATGTATAAAAATTCAGTATTTTCGGCAACATATACACTCTGAAGTGTATGTAGCCTATATTGATCGTCCTTGTAAATCGCGCTATTCATTATATAATAAATATTTTGTACATCGCCGCCAATCAAAAACGGGTGCAGGTTTATAAGATTGCTTCCATCTTTTTTAATATTTATAATATTACAACTATTAGCAGAATCTAATGCAAATAGAGGCGTGTATATTTCGTTTATAGGAGATGATTTGTCACTTTGATTAAATGTCATGACATCAGATCTAGCCGTTCCGAGGTCACTATTACCTGCTTTTACAATAGACACTACAGTGCCACTACTAGTTTCAAGTGCAATTACTTTCGGTAAAACAGCATCAAAAACTTTATCGTAATCTTTTAAATCTTCAAAGTTTTTGATATCAAATGCTGTTTTTATATTTAATTTATCCGTTAATTTTGTGTGTGTTAGCATATCAAATAGCTGTTTATTAGCAGAACCAACATCTCGTATTTTTTCTATTGCATCCGTAGCATTAAAATATTCGCTAGCAGTATTGGTGCCCATAATCGTCTCAAGTACCATAGTGAGTGTAGTAATTGCATCTCGGTAGCCAGTGTTAATTTTGATTGGTACGTAAATCTGGTTTGGCTCTTTTTTGTAGTACTTACAGACACTGGGGCCGTTCAGGTACATATTCATCCACTCGGCAACAGTCGCTGGAACAAATGGCTTGCCATTATTCCGGCGCCGCAACCGATAGGCCTCGGTTACCATGCAGCTTATTTTTCTGGTGTACTCCAAGTCACTCAAATTTTTGCTCTTGTATTGTATCAACACTGCCGCCAGTGTGTTGACGTGTTCCCGCAGTGCCGCTGATTTCGAGTAGTACATTTTTTCTTTTCTTTTCTTTTCTTTTTTTTTGTTTTTTGTTTTTTTGTTAATTTTTTGTTATTGTTGTGATTTCCAGCTGTAAACCCAAGTTACTAGCCCGTTCACTAAACTCCGGAATCCCATTGGTGAATTAAGAGCTTGTTGTACTCTTTTTTTAAGGACCGCTGATCCCCTTGGAGTTTTTGACAAAATATTCATTGCAATTGATTTTGTGTATAATTCGGTAGCATTGTCAGCTTCTGTTACTCCCTGAAAATCTTTATAATTAATCGTTAAGCTAGAATTATCTTTAACATCATCATCCTCCTTGACGTAAAAGTAGTAGGCATTCCTGATTTGTAGGTTTTTTACTTCTGCCTCTGTCAAACCCCGTCGGCCTTTTTTGGAATCTTGCAAATAAAACTTTCCTTTAGCTGCACTATCAGTAATTTCTTCATCAAATGTAAGTATATTGTACTCGTCTGGTTTGCTTGCTGTTTTGTCATCCCAAAAATAAACACGTTCAAGACTATAAATTTTTCCACCATATTGCTCATAAGCTCCGAGTAGTAATGTGTTAGTATCGGTATTAACTGCTGCTTTAATGAATAAAAAATTAAAAGTCGTTGGAGTACCAAAATTTGCAGTAGCAGAAAGCCTTGCATTAGTTGAAGTTGGATTTGCAGTAAAATCGGGTACTAATATATATTTAATAATTTCAGTATCTTTAGTAACTTTTTCCCAAACCTTTTCAAACATTACTTTAAAATCAACATCATCGCCGAAAACATCTTTAATATTTGCGTGAGAAAAAGCAGCTGACTTTTTTATCATGCCAGAACTTGCTACATTAGTTTCAACGAGTTTAAGCATATCGCTTAAATTTTTGTTAGCACCATTAAAGGATAATTTGTTAAAATCAGGATCGTAGTAAAAGAATAAAATTGTGATAATAAAGTTAATGTACTTGGTGAACTCCGATGACAATTTTTCTGGGTAATACACGACGTCCCTGTTTTTGATGTAGCGTTTACACGTCGCTCTGTCCTGGTAATACAGGCTCATCCACTCGGCAGGCGTTGCTGGCACAAAGGGCGCATCGGAGCCCTTGCGCGACATACAGTACGCCTCCTTGACAATGCACTTGATTTTTTTGGTGAGTTTTTTTTTGTCCTTTTCGTAGTCGTACAGTAACGCAGTCAGTTCCTCGACGTGCTGGATGTAGGCGGCGTTGTACATTTTTAGTTTTAGTAAGGAAAAAAAAATTTCCAAAAAAAATAGAAAAAAAAAACACTTTATTTATGTCAATTGGCGGCGCAATACTCATCATCCTGGGCATCGCGTTCCTCGTCCTGATTGTCCTCAATATCCTCAAGGCGATCAACACGGCCAGGGCGACAGCCTACTCATTTGTAAACAGCATCCAGTGCGGCACCAACTGGTGTGCCCCGGCCATCGACGACACCCTGGCGCTTCCGGGGCCGATCAACACGGCCAGGGCGACAGGAACACTTGCCGACCCGGTGGCCCAGCGGTACTGCGCGGACCTGATTGGCCGCATCACCCTGAAGACGACTCCGTACATCGTGGAGAACCCGCCCGAGTCGACTCTGATTTTCGCCTGGACCGACGACACGAACTATCCGTCGTTCTGTCTGGCCTGGCAGAGCCAAACGAATCCGGCACTGATATTTGTCGCGATCCGGGGAACCATGTCGTTCGCCGAAGTCATCGTGGACCTGGACTACGAGCAAAAGTCGTTACCGCGCAACCCCCCGGACCCTCCCGGACAAGTACCGGTTCTGGTGCACACCGGGTTCACCGACCTCTACGAAAAAATACACCCGGGCCTACTCGAGGCCCTGGGCGGCGCAGTCAATGACAGCAACAAAGCCGCGCTGTCAATCTACGTGACCGGCCACAGTCTCGGGTCCGGGGTAGCGACGCTGTGTGCGATCGCGCTGCGCCAGAGCGGCTACGACGCAGTCGCGGCCTATGTGTTTGCGTCGCCGCGGGTAGGAAACCTGGGCTTTGTGAACCAGGTTTTTTCGATGGGGTTGCCGCTCTTCCGGCTGGAAAACGTCAGTGACCTGGTGCCGACGCTTCCGCTAGCCGTGTGCCCGAACTTCAGTGATATCAAGGCACCGTACTTTTACGAGCACGCCGGCACGGTGGAAACGTTCACCGACAACCGCAAGTCGCTGCAAAACAACCACCTCATTGCGGCGTACATTGATTTTTTAATTAAAAAACCCCATTAATAAAAACCATGCAAAAACGAGACCACGTGCACCAATTTTCTTACATTTTAATCCTGGCGGGCCTCTGCACCATCCTCTACTACAATATCAACATCTCCAGCTCCATGTTTGGCATGTCACAGGTTATCATTTACGGGATTGCGGTGCTTCTTGTTGTAGTGGGCCTGATAATGGGGATTGTAAACTCGATTACCCATTGAGTCAACCCTCCAATACGAGTATGGGTTAAGGTAACTTAAAGCTTGCTTTCCTAAGTTTAAGGCCCCGCCAGCTATATTGCCAACCGCTTCGGCGCTATATCTTATGCCGGATCCCACTGCTTGGGCGGCATTTAACCCATAATTCCCTATGGCTTTGGCACCGGACGCCAACTCGTTCCGGTACCGCCAGGCGGCCAGTCCCGCGGCTCCCAGCGCGAGCGGTGCCGCCGCGGCCGAGCCGGCTAGTGCCGTTGCGCCCGTCGCAATACTCGACCCGATGCCCGAAAATCCTCCGGC
>Ga0209668_10000643_pt1 | contig 14434 bp, 9 predicted proteins | sample FrelakmetPLP11PL_FD_187150 | JGI IMG/M metagenome (GOLD analysis project Ga0209668, IMG submission 187150) | Freshwater lake sediment microbial communities from the University of Notre Dame, USA, for methane emissions studies - PLP11 PL (SPAdes)... | ecosystem: Environmental > Aquatic >... | reverse complement strand
GGGATGAAGAACATATCATTGTGTTTGATTCTGCGGAAGAAGGAAAATCATGGGACGGTGTAACGTTCAGCAATGTGAAAGAAAAAGAGAATCATGTCAAATTCTGCCGTATCAGGAATGCTGTGGTGGGAATTGCATGCCAGGCCTCTTCACCACGCATAGAGGCATGTGAACTTATCGAAAATGGAACGGCTCTCAAGATTTCAGGCGCCTTTTCCAAACCCCATATAATGAAGAGTACGATCCATAAAAACAGAGGGACCGCGGTTTTAATTGAAGATGGAGCACAGCCGAAACTATCAGAAAACAATATCCAGGATAATGTAAAGGAAGGCATTTTCATTAAGTCATCTGCCCCGTTGATTGAAGGGAACAGGATTACACAAAATCAGGGATCAGGCATTGTCATAAAAAACAGTCAAGCCCTCATAACAACGAATAATTTCATCGATAACGTGCCGTTTAATATCATAGGTGAGATGACCGGAGAATCGGTCAATGCCGTGAATAACTGGTGGGGTTCTGCCAGTGGCATGGAAGTCCTGGCGAGGATTAAGGGGAAGATAAATATCAAGTCCGTGCTCAATGCGCCTTATCCCGATGGGAAACCACTGGAACTCCCCATCCTTTCTCATTTGCTGGCGAGGCCCATAAAAGCGGATGCCTTTCTTATTCTGTCCAACAGTCCCTATAAAGTAACGAAGGATGTTGTGATTGATGGCGGTGCGACGCTCTATATCGAACCGGGGGTTATAATCCAGTATGACCAGAAAACGTCGATCATTACCGAAAATGGTGGCATTGTAGCCAGGGGTACAAGTGAGGATCCGATTGTATTTACGGCGTCCGGCGCTTCACCTTCTCCCGGTTTTTACACCAGCGCAGTAAGGTTGATGAAACCTACAAAAGTGAACAGCACCTTTGCGTATTGCGTAGTTCAATATGCTACTACGGCGTTCGATATTCTGTATGGTACCCCGGAGATTTCCTATTGCCGCATTTCCCATAATTCTCAGAGCGGTGTCTTCTGTCGGAACGCAGCAGCGCCGAGGGTGTTTTATAATACTTTTACTAAAAATCTCGGAGAGGGTGCGATCAAGTGCGTGGGGATGTCGAATCCCGTGATTCATCATAATAATTTTATTAACAATACCGTGGCCATTCAATCTTTTTCTTCCATTTATATTGATGCGAGAAATAACTGGTGGGGCACGAGCCCTCCTGATCAGAAATTGATCTGGGGAGATTTAGAGAAAAATATTAATGTCACGCCGTGGTTGGAAGCTCCTGAAAGTAAAGCATTTATAGACAGGAAATGAATCCGGCAGCGAGCGCATTCCCCGCAGCTTGCTGCGGGGTAAGCGAGCGAATGGGGAATACCATTATTCCTAATGGATCGAAGGTTCTCCGCAGTAAACTGCGGAGAACTTTCAATTCTTCATTGAAAGCTTGATGGTATTCTGCTATTTTACCAGCGTGAAGAATAGAAATTGTGTACATCCGTTTCCACTAAGTGTGTAATACGTTGATTTCTAAACCTAAAAATAAGGAGGATGGTATGAGATTGAAACTTCTGGTCATAACAGGAATCATAGCAGGTATGGCGCTCCTCTACGGGGGTGTCGGTCTTTGTCAGGAAAAAGTCAGCGCGTCACAATGGAATCAGATTGTTGAACAGATGGGTGATAAAGGGAAGATCAACTGGTCCGAAGGCTATATCGAGGCCGTGGGGATCGGTGCCCCCCCCGAAAGGTATATGGGGAAACCCAATGCCCGTCCTATGGCGTTGAGAGCGGCAAAGATAGATGCCTATCGTAATCTGCTCGAGGTAACAAAAGGTGTGCGTGTGGATTCCACAACCATTGTGAAAGACTTTACTGTCGAGAGCGATGTCATTAATGCTCAGGTGGATGGTCTTGTCAAAGGTGCGAGAGTAGCGAATCAGGAGTATATGTCTGACGGTACTGTAGAGGTGACGCTGAGAATGCCTCTGTCAGGTGGCTTTTCACAGATAATCATACCTAAGGCCCTCGGAAAGAGACCGGAGGTAACACCTCCGTCACCTCCTCCTGCAGCTCCCCCGGAAACACCGGCAGCACCGCCCGAAACGCCGGTAATACCCCCGGAAATACCGGCTGTACCAGCACCAGCGGCTCCAGCTCCCGCGGGCGAGGTATATACAGGTATGGTAGTTGATGCGAGAGGGCTTCAGGCGCGACCGGCAATGGCTCCCAAAGTTCTCGATGAGAATGGCAAGGAAGTGTATGGCTCCATGAATGTGGACAAGGAATACGCCGTTCAACAAGGCATGAGCGGTTATGCGCGGGATCTTACGGCAGCGCAGAGTAATCCGAGAGTGACAAATAATCCCCTAAGCGTGAAGGGAGTCAAAACCGAAGGACCCGGCAGGGCTGACATCGTGATCAGTAACGCTGATGCGGATAAAATCAGGGGAGCTTCGGAGAATCTGACCTTCTTGAAAAAATGCCGTGTCATGATCGTTCTGGATTGAGCTGGCTGTTGCACTCAACTTACTATGACCGCAGTTACCATATGAAGGTGACTGCGGTCTTTTCATATTGTTCATCTTCAAAAAAAATTGCTGGCATCATAAGGGGTCAAGGGGTCCAGTGGTCAAGGGTTCAAGTGAAAAGACCATATCCTAAAACCCTTGAATCCTTGAATTTATTTTATGATAGGTGACCGAATTTGGACGCGAAAATAGTTGTTCTGCCTGAGAGTCTGACCAGTAAAATTGCAGCCGGAGAGGTTGTCGAAAGGCCCGCTTCCATTCTCAAAGAACTTTTGGAAAATGCCCTTGACGCCGGTGCTACGGATATCTCTATCGAACTGGAAAAAGGAGGGTGCGGATCAATCAAGCTTGCCGATAATGGTGAAGGTATCGAGCACGCAGAGGTGCCCCTCGCGTTTGAACGTTTCGCCACCAGCAAGATATACGAGTTTGACGATATTTATAAAGTGAGATCGTATGGCTTTCGAGGAGAAGCCCTGCCAAGTATTGCCGCGATCTCCCGCGTTGAGATGGTAACGAGGAAGCGGTCTTCCCTCTCAGGTACGAGAGTGATTATTGAGGCGGGACAGATCAAGACCATAGGCCACGCAGGATGTCCGGTTGGTACATCCGTATTGGTGAGTCATATTTTCGACCCGGTTCCTGTACGGAAAAAATTTCTCAAGACAGAGATGACTGAGCAGGCATATTGTATGGATGTAATTTCGAGAATGGCTCTCTCTCATCCTGAGGTCCGTATAAAAGTTGCGGCTCGCGGCAGGGAGATTTTGAATATACCGGCTACCCGGGATATTCCTGAGAGGATTTCTCTTGTTTTAGGGACAGATTTTACGGACGGCACGATACCGGTGAAAGGCAACAAGGGAAGTATAACGCTCACGGGATTTGCCTCTAAACCGGAGTACAGCCGGTCCAGTACAAAACAAATATATTTTTATGTGAATAAAAGATTTGTGAGGGACTACCTTTTGAACCATGCCGTGATGACGGCGTATAGACATGTGATTGAGGCAAAGAGGTATCCCGCGGCAATTCTATTTGTTGATCTTCCCACGGAAGACGTTGATGTGAATGTCCATCCTGCGAAAATGGAGGTTCGCTTCCGAAATCCGAGGTCCATATATGATATTGTCGCTGAGACCATGGTGAGCGCATTATCTAACATTGGGCCTGTCATACCAGAAGGGAAAGGCCGGATGATGCCGGAGGGCTATAGTCAAAGGGTGCAAGAAGCATTGAAGCGGTATACAATATCTATGGGAAGCGGGAAGCTGTTTTTTCACAGAAGTGTTGGTGATGCAAGGGAGACTGCCTCCATATATGGGAAGATACAGGATAATGGTAAAGATATTTTGCAATTTCAAGGATTGCCGGAAGAAAGTGACGCAGAAAAGGAGGTTATGAAAAAAAGCCTGAACTTTGCCGATCTGGAATATATCGGACAGATTGCCGGCACATACTTGGTTTTTTCTTCCACCTCAGGGCTGGTCCTCATGGATCAACATGCCGCTCACGAAAGGATCCTTTTTGAAAAACTTAAAAAAGGGTCCCCTGCATCGGGTGAAAAGATGATCGGCCAGGCACTGCTGATCCCGGAAGTGGTGAGTCTCTCACCCGGAGAGTTTGCGACCTTGTTGGAATCAATAAAAATTATTAAAGATTCAGGCATAGAAGTGGAGCTGTTTGGGGAAAAGACGGTTATTATGAAATCTTTACCGGCAATGCTTTCTCATGTTGAACCTAAAGCATTGTTGTGCGAGCTCCTTGAAGAATTTTCGAAAACGGAACGATCATTGGGCTTAGAAGAACGGAAGGAAAAGATATGTGCTTTATTGGCCTGCAAGGGGGCAGTAACGGCAAATCAGAAACTTTCTGAATCGGAGGTGGAAATGCTGTGCAGGAATCTTGATGCAACACCATTTTCTTCAACATGTCCTCATGGACGGCCTGTGGTTATTTCATTCAACACAGGGGATCTGGAAAGGATGTTTAAACGAAAATAACTCCATGTATGCGAATGATATGAAACCCCGCCTTATCGTGATCGTTGGTCCTACGGCTGTCGGGAAGACGGAATTGGCGATCAGGCTCGCCTATGAATGTGATGGCGAGGTCATCAGTGCCGATTCAATGCAGGTATACCGGTTCATGGATATCGGTACGGCGAAGCCGACTGTTGAAGAACGGTCTTTGGTGCATCACCATCTCATCGATGTGGTGAATCCGGACGAGCAGTTTAATGCGGCCATATTTATTGAAATGGCACGGACGATCATCAGGGAATTGCACAGTCGGAGAAAGCCCATATTTGTGGTGGGTGGTACGGGTCTGTATGTAAGAGCTCTCATAGGAGGGCTCTTCAAAGGTCCGGATGCAGATCAAGGCTTAAGAAAAACATACAGACAGGAACTCGCACAATTCGGGAAAGAATATTTACATGAGAAATTAAAAGAGAAGGATAGAGAGGCCGCCAGGCAGATCGATAAAAATGATGTTGTCCGGATCATCAGGGCTCTGGAGGTTATGGAGCTCTCCGGTGAATCAATTGTGAGAAAGCAACAAGACCACGGATTTGATGACAGGCTCTATGAATACACGAAAATAGGTCTGACAGCGGAGCGGTCCCGGATATATGAGAGGATAGATCAGAGAACGGACAATATGATGAGGGGCGGATTTGTAGAAGAAGTCCGGAATCTTCTGTCCATGGGTTACCGTGAAACCCTCAAGCCTATGCAGTCACTGGGGTATAAGCATATGGTCAAATACATAAAGGGTTCATACACCCTGGACGATGCCCTCCGGATAATAAAACGAGATACTCGCCATTTTGCAAAGAGGCAAATGACCTGGTTCAGCAAAGATCAAGAAATTGTATGGTTGAATCCTGCCGATATGGATGACATGAGGATGCGAATTAATACGTTTCTGCGGAAATAAATTTCCGGGTGTCAGCAGTCAAGACGCAAATCCACCATGTTATAATGTGGAGAAATGAGGGGAGGCAGCGAAATTTCTTGACTTCAAAGGTGTATGCATATAATTTAATGCGAGTTTTTTGTGTGTGAGATCAGGTCTTTTCCCGGCCTGTTCCTTTAATTGTTTTTTAATGAAAGGAGAACGTTATGACGCAACGGTTGAATTATCAAAGATTATTGATGTTCTTGGTTTCTATTGCGGTGGGAGTGTGTGTTATTTCCTGCGGTCCGAAAGCTGTAAAACCTGTGGGTGAGATGGATACGCCGGAGCACCATTTTTATACGGGCATGAAATTTCTGGATCAGGGAAAGTATGCCGATGCCAAAAAAGAATTTGATCAGTCCATCGCGCTCAACCCGAAATTTTCCAAAGCCTATGCGGGAAACAGTCTCGTAAATGCTTATCAGGGGGATTTCAAAGCCGCCAATGATTCCATGAAAAAAGCGTGGAGTTATGCGGAGAGCGATAGCGAGAAACTGTTCGTGCATATAGGTAATATTCGGCTCTCTACATTGAGTAAAGCTGATAAGGATTGGCTCGATGATGCAAAGAAAGAGTTTAAAAAAGCAATCAAAATTGATTCCGGCTCTGCCGCGGCCTACTACTTCATGGGAGTAGCCTTTAAAACGGCGTATAATTTTGCGGACGCAGGCCAGATGTTTAGACAGGTACTTGATATTAATCGTGAATACGTAAAAGAGGCGGATGCCGAATGGAATCTGGCACAGAAGATCCAGCGGGCCATGCCGGGGACAGTAACGGGGAAGAAAATAGCGCTTCTGGAACGGGTTACCAGGGCTGATGCTGCCGCTCTGTTTATGGAAGAATTAAAGATCGATGTCCTCTATAAGAAAAGAACACCAAAAACATTCGACAACACCTTCAAAGATCCCGAAAAGGCAAAGGCGGAAGCACGTGTTGCTCCCGCAACAACCGCAGATATTGCCACACACCCCCTGAAAGCGGATATCGAAGGGATTCTTCAGCTGGAGGTCAGAGGGCTGGAAGCTTATCCTGACGGCACATTCCGCCCGAATGATATCGTAGACCGCGCAACGTATGCAATGATGATAGAGGATATATTGATAAAGGTGACGGGAGATACTACACTGGCAACCAAATTCATCGGGAGCACGTCACCATTCCCTGACGTGAGGTCTGATTTACCGTATTTCAATTCCGTAATGGTGGTGACATCAAGGGGGATTATGGAAGCAAAAGACATCACTACCGGCGAGTTTGGCCCTCTCAGCACTGTGCCGGGAGTTGACGCCCTTCTGGTCATAAGGAAAATCAAAGAAGAATTAAAAATTTTCTAACGGGGATATTTCATGTCTAAAGGATCGATAAGCAAGGTTTTTGAATCTCATGTAGCGGAAGCCAGGTGGTACCCATACTGGCTTGAACACAATTTCTTCAGGGCTCAGGATTCAAGCCCCAAGACACAATTTTCCATTGTCATTCCACCACCAAATGTGACGGGCATGCTCCATATGGGGCATGCCTTGAACAATACCCTGCAGGATGTAATAACGAGAGCGAGAAGAATGCAGGGATATAACGCCCTTTGGATGCCGGGAATGGATCATGCGGGGATCGCCACGCAAAATGTTGTTGAGCAGGAATTGGCGAAAGAAGGCGTTACCAGGCATGATTTAGGCAGAGAGAAATTCATCGACAGGGTGTGGGAATGGAAGGAAAAGTATGGCGGGGTCATTATAAACCAACTCAAGCGGCTTGGGTGTTCCTGCGACTGGTCCAGGGAAGCCTTTACCATGGATGAAGAGCGGTCCAGGGCTGTCAGAGAGACCTTTGTCCGCCTTTATAACGACGGTCTTGTCTATCAGGGGGACTATATCGTCAACTGGTGTCCCCGTTGCCATACGGCCATATCCGACCTGGAAGTCGAGTATGATGAGAGAAACGGGTACCTCTGGCAGATTCAGTACCCTTATGTGGAGGGTAACGGTGGAGTAGTAGTGGCCACAACGAGACCGGAGACTATGTTAGGGGATACCGCGGTCGCGGTGAATCCCGATGATAAAAGATATAAAGATAAGATTGGACGCACCTTAATCCTGCCGCTTGTAGAAAGGCGGATTCCCATTATTGCCGATCATCATGTCAGCATTGACTTTGGTTCGGGGGCTGTGAAGGTAACGCCTGCCTGCGATCCAAACGACTTTGCTATTGCGGAAAGGCATGATCTGGAAATCGTGAAAATTATGGATGGCAGCGCGGTCATCACTGAGAAAGGCGGTGTCTATCACGGGCAGGATCGGTATGAATGCCGTGAGAATGTGCTCCGGGACCTCGAAAAGGGGGGGTATCTTTTAGCGAAAGAACCGTATGTACACAGTGTCGGGCAGTGCTACCGGTGCAAGACTGATATTGAGCCCATGGTTTCCCGGCAGTGGTTTGTGAAGATAAAACCGCTGGCGAAGGCGGCAATGGCCGCGGTAGTCAAAGGAAAAACAAAGATACTGCCGAAATCCTGGGAAAGCACATATTTTGAATGGATGAACAATATCCGGGACTGGTGTATTTCCAGACAAATCTGGTGGGGTCATAGAATACCCGTGTGGCATTGCGACCAATGCGGGAAGGAAATCGTATCCACGGAAGACCCCAGCGCGTGTCCGGAATGCAAAGGGACGACGCTGATCCAGGAAGAGGATGTATTAGATACATGGTTCAGTTCCGCTCTGTGGCCTTTTTCCACCCTGGGATGGCCGAAAAAGACAAAGGCCTTGAAAACATTTTATCCCACAACGCTTCTTGTCACCGGATTTGATATCCTCTTCTTCTGGGTGGCGCGTATGATGATGATGGGGCTGTATGTAATGAAAGATGTCCCGTTCCGGGATGTGTACCTCCATGCCCTTGTACGTGATGAGATGGGCGACAAAATGAGCAAATCGAAGGGGAACATTATAGATCCCCTCGAGATGATCGATAAGTTCGGCGCTGATGCTTTCCGCTTTACACTGGCGGCCCTGACCGCCCAGGGCAGGGACATCAGGATGTCCGAGGAAAGGATCGAGGGTTATAAACATTTCATCAACAAAATATGGAATGCGACCAGGTTCTCCCTCATGAACCTGGAAGATTATTCTTCATCCGCGGCTCCTGTCGGCAGAGACGAACTATCCCTTCCCGACAGATGGATTATGCATCGACTGAACATAGCTGTCGCTGAAGTTACCAGAGCGCTGGATGAATACCATTTCAACGATGCCGCCTCCGCTATTTATCAATTCATCTGGCATGAACTCTGTGACTGGTATCTGGAGTTAATAAAACCCACCCTTTATGGGAAGGGTGACTCTGTAAAGAGGCATGTGACGCAGCATACACTCTTTACGGTTATGACATCTTCACTTAAGTTACTTCATCCCTTCATGCCGTTTGTCACAGAAGAAATCTGGCAGACCATGGTGGATGATGGAAGTTCCATTATGGTAAGCGAATTTCCACGACCGGATGATGCCCATCAGGATTTCATCGCAGAGAGAGAAATGGGCATTATTATGGATGTGATAACTTCCATCAGGAATATCAGGGGCGAGATGAATATTGCACCATCAAAAAAATTGCAGGTCATAATTTCTGCTCCGGACGCAAACGAGGGCGGCACTGTTGACATGGGCGCCCATTACATCAAGAATATGTCCAATCTTGAGTCATTGACCATACGCAATAACAGGGAAGAACCAAAAAAAACCGCGACCGGCGTTGTCGGTTCACTCCTGGTCTATGTGTTACTGGAAGGCGTGGTGGACATAGCCGGGGAGAAGATGAGGCTTGAAAAGGAAATTGCCAGGGCAGACAAAGATCTGATGATAATTTCGCGCAAGCTCGCGAATCGAGATTTCCTGGCCAAAGCCTCAAAAGCGGTGGTGGAAAGGGAAGAAGCAAAATTCAGGGAAGTCAAAGAAAAACATGATGTCTTGAAAGCTGCCCTGAAAAGGCTTCAGGAAATAGGCTAACAGAATGGGTGTCTTTACTCCTTTTGCAAATCTGTTATCATGATCCACACGCATAGTCTTCGCAAACTCATACAATCCGCCCTTGAAGAAGATATCAGTACGGGTGACATTACCACGACGGCAGTGCTCACCGGTAATGAAACCGGTAATGCAAGGGCTTTCGCGAAAGCGGAGCTTGTGGCAGCGGGCATAGATGTCTTTAGGGAGACATTTCTTGTGCTCGACAGCAGGATCCAATTCATTGGTTGTTGCGAGGATGGACAGGTAGTTCAGAAGGGAGGATCCCTTGCAGAGATATCCGGAAACCTTGGGAGCATCCTGACGGCGGAGAGGGTAGCTCTCAATTTCTTACAGAGGATGTGCGGTATTGCGACGCTCACAAGACAATATGTCGATGAAGTGAAAGGAACCCATGCAAAAATTCTCGATACGAGAAAAACAGTGCCGGGGCTCCGCAGTCTTGACAAGTATGCCGTGAGGATTGGTGGCGGAAGGAACCATCGATTCGGCCTGTACGACGGAGTTCTGATCAAAGACAACCATATTGCGGCAGCGGGCGGCATATCTCAGGCACTTGCACGGGCTCGTGGCCGCTTCCCCCATACCCTGAAAGTCGAAGTGGAAGTGAAAAACCTCTCAGAATTAGAGGAAGCCTTTGCCTCCGGTGCGGATACAATAATGCTCGATAATATGACCGTCGGGGATATGAAAAAGGCGGTTGATATCATACGCAGGAGAGTCCCCCTTGAAGCTTCCGGCAATGTTACACTTGCAAACGTGAGACAGATTGCCGAAACGGGAGTTGATTTCATTTCGGTCGGCGCCCTTACCCATTCAGTGCCGGCATCCGATATATCTTTAAAGATCGAATAGCGAAACCTGTAATTACCTACACGATGGATTTTAACGAACAAAACCTGACGGCCCGCCTTATAGGGAAGCCTATAGGAAACAGTATTCACTTTTTCAAGGAAGTAGATTCAACCAACGACATTGCGTTCCAGCGTGCCCTTGGCGGCGCCGATGAGGGAACTGTCGTCATCGCTGAGTCTCAGACAAGGGGAAAGGGCCGGCTGAAAAGACAATGGCAATCTCCTCCCGGCTGTAATCTCTATACATCCATTATATTGCGGCCGGAAATAGCACCCATATTTGCCCCCCAGATTACCTTGACGACGGGTGTTGCCGTTGCCGATCTTTTGTCCCTCTACTGTCCGGGGAATGTTACGCTTAAATGGCCGAATGACGTTCAAATCAGGGGTAAAAAGGTGTGCGGCATTCTTACGGAAATGAGCGCCTCTGTGGCTTACAAGGTTGATTTCATCATCGTAGGAATCGGCATAAATGTGAATATCGAGAGATCTGGTTTTGATGAAGCATTTCGCCATATTGCCACATCCCTGAAGGAGGAGGTGGGCAGCGAAATCTCGCGGCTTGATTTAATTGTAAAATTATTCGATAATTTAGAACATTTATATACCACGCTTCGAATGGAAGGGTTTGGTTCCATAAAGGATATGTGGCTCAAATACTCGGATATGGTCGGGAAGCAGATCCGGGTCGTATTTAACGATAGTGTGCAGGCGGGGGAAGTCCACGGTATTGATGATTTTGGGGCTTTAATTATTTCAGATGAAAATGAAGTGATCAGAAGGATCATTGCCGGTGACGCGACGATTGTAAAGGATTGAGTATGCTTTTAGTCATCGATGTGGGTAATACCAATACGGTTATTGGCTTGTATGACCAAGACGAACTGGTCCATGACTGGCGGATCAGGACAGTTGCGGACCATACCGTGGATGAGTATGGGATGTTGATCTACAATCTGTATAAAAACGCGAAAATCAGGCCGAGGGCTATCAAGGATATCATCATATCATGTGTCGTTCCCACGATGCTCAATATCCTTGAACCTCTCTGCGAAAAATATTTTAATGTCAAGCCCCTTATTGTCGGACCTGGCATAAAAACGGGGATGCCCATTCTGTATGACAATCCGAGAGAAGTGGGGGCAGACCGAATTGTCAATGCTGTTGCGGCATACGAGAAGTACGGGGGGGATATTGTTGTTGTGGATTTCGGCACTGCAACGACATTCGACTATATATCCAAAAAAGGTGAATACATGGGCGGATGCATATCCCCGGGTATTATGATCGCCAGTGAAGCCCTTTTCAACAAGACGGCAAAGCTCCCGCGGGTGGAACTCAGCAGGCCGAAATCCGTCATCGGTAAAGATACGGTAAGCAGTATGCAGGCAGGCATACTGTTTGGTTACGCGAGCCTTGTGGACGGCCTTGTGAATCGTATAAAAGCTGAAATCAAGTCGGACCCGAAGGTTATCGCCACCGGAGGACTGGCAACAGTCATCGCCCCGGAAACAAAAAGCATCGATGTTGTCGATGAAATGCTGACGCTGGAAGGGCTTCGAATTCTCTATACCCGTAATTGCTGACCTTATCGTTTAAAACCACCATGTTAAATGTCGGCCTCACAGGCGGAATCGCCTCCGGAAAATCAACTGTCGCAAAGATGTTCGTGGAGAAAGGCGCGTATCTCATCGACTTCGACGATCTGGCACACTTTGTGGAGGAACCGGATCGTCCCGCATGGAAAGCCATAGTGGAAAATTTTGGATCGGACATACTTAACGAAGACCGTACCATAAACAGGGTTGAGCTTGGTTTGATTGTATTCGCAGACCATGAAAAACTTTCCCTCCTCAACAACATTGTTCACCCCGCCGTTTTTGAGGAATGGAGACGGAGAATAGAAGATATTTATGATAGAGATCCCTGTGCGATCGTGATATCCGATGTTCCGCTCCTTATAGAGGTGGGCGTGCAGCATCTGGTTGATGTCGTCGTATTAGTATATGTATCGCCGGAAGAGCAGATTCAACGTCTGATGACCAGGAACACATGCAGCAGGCAAGAAGCCGCAAGCCGGCTCGAAGCACAGATGCCAATCGATGAAAAAGTCCCCTATGCAGATATAGTGATTGAAAACCGGGGTTTTCAGGAGATGACCAAAAGAGTTGTTGATGATGTATGGAAAGATCTCATTCAACGGGAAAGGAAACATCGTCTCAACTCCTAAGAAACTCTCTCTCCCCTTCGATTATAACCTCGATGCGAAGCATCGTAGGCGGTTGCTCGTAAGGATATCGTGAAATAAAGAGAAACTCATATGTCTTCGTATCGCATTGCAATCATACCGGGAGACGGCGTAGGGAATGAAGTGGCAGCGGAAGCAGTCAAGATCCTGAGGGTTAGTGCGGATAAGCATGGATTCAAAATCGCCACAGAAGTGTTTGACTGGGGGTGTGATTATTATTTACGGAACGGGATAATGATGCCCGAAAATGCCCTCACGGTGTTGCGGCAATTTGATGCTATTTTTCTCGGGTGTATAGGAGATGCCGGTAAAGTCCCTGACCATATATCGCTGACGATGCTCCTCTCCATTCGCAAGGGTTTCGATCAATATATAAACCTGCGGCCCATCAAACTCTATCCCGGCGTGGAAACGCCTCTCAAGACGGCGACACCAGAAACGGTTGATGTGGTGGTAGTGCGGGAAAATACGGAAGGTGAATATTCAACGGCGGGAGGAATTTTCAAGCAGGGAACACCGGATGCCCTTGCCGTTCAGACTGCCATTTTTACTCAGAAAGGATGCGAGCGGGCGATACGCTACGCCTTCGAGCTTGCCCGAAAACGGAAGAAGTTCGGCGACAAAGCGCCTGTGGGGATGGTGACGAACTGCACGAAATCGAACGCCCTCAACTATTCAATGGTATTCTGGGACTCCGTGTATCAGCAGGTAGCGAAGGAATACCCGGACATAAAGACCGATATGGCCCTGGTGGATGCACTGACCATGTGGTTTGTGAAGAACCCTGAATATTTTGATGTGATCGTTGCTTCAAACCTCTTTGGCGACATCATCACGGATCTCGGAGCCATGCTTCAAGGCGGGATGGGGTTTGCCGCCGGCGGAAACGTCAATCCGGAAAAAGTGTATCCGTCCATGTTTGAGCCGATTCATGGGTCTGCCCCCAAGTATGCAGGGAAGGCGATTGTGAATCCTGTTGCCTCCATAGAATCGATCCGGCTGATGTTGGATCATCTGGGAGAGGAGAGAGCCGCCGCAGATATACAAAAGGCGGTGGTAAAAACTCTCTCCTTGGGAAAAGTAAAAACTCCTGATATGGGGGGAGCACATAAAACCCACGAAGTCGGCGATGCAATTGCGAAGGAAATCCTGAGCGGGGGTATTGATTGAAACTATGTTGTGAATGGGACCGGTACACACCATGACGGAGTTTCTCACCATCTTCTTTTCTTCTTTTATTATCGCCCTTTCCGGTGCGATGATGCCGGGACCCCTGCTTACCGCAACAATCAGTGAAAGCTCGCAGAGGGGATTTCTCGCGGGACCTCTGCTTGTTGCAGGTCATGGGGTTCTGGAACTCCTCCTTTTGGTTACGCTGGTGTTCGGGATGGCTCCTTTCCTCCAGCGTAATGATGTCTTTGCTGTCGTTGCCATAGCGGGCGGGGCGATTTTACTCTGGATGGCGGTGGGAATGTTCCGCAGCATTTCCACACTCAGCCTGACATTGAATGCTGGTGAGGTCAAACGCGGTTCTCTTGTAATAAATGGCGCCCTTTTCAGTATTGCAAATCCTTACTGGATCATATGGTGGGCGACGATCGGTTTCGGCTATGTACTGTATAGCTTGCGGTTTGGCCTGGCAGGCATTGCTTTTTTCTTTGCAGGACACATTCTGGCCGATTTAGCCTGGTATTCTGTAGTCTCTGCGGCAGTGGGGAAGGGCAGGCATCTCTTCACAGACCGCCTCTATCGATGGATTATCGGAATCTGTGCAGGAGTACTGATTCTTTTTGCAGTGTATTTTTTCTATGCA
>Ga0209668_10000642_pt1 | contig 14440 bp, 12 predicted proteins | sample FrelakmetPLP11PL_FD_187150 | JGI IMG/M metagenome (GOLD analysis project Ga0209668, IMG submission 187150) | Freshwater lake sediment microbial communities from the University of Notre Dame, USA, for methane emissions studies - PLP11 PL (SPAdes)... | ecosystem: Environmental > Aquatic >... | reverse complement strand
GATGGCATCCCGGATTTGTGGGAACTCACCTACGGCCTTAACCCCAACAATCCCGCGGACGCATTACTGGACGGCGATGACGACGGACTGACCAACAAAGAGGAATACCAGGCCGGAACAAATCCGCTGAACCCGGACAGCGACGGTGACGGCTACACCGACGCGCAGGAAATCGTCTTCGGACAAGATCCGACAAAAAAAGCATCTTCACCGTTTGCGGATGTCGGCCCGGATCACCCATTTTTTAATAGCATCATCAACCTTAACCAGAGAAACATCCTTAAAGGGATTGCCGAAGGCGGTAAATTGTGGTTCCTGCCGGACTCGCCGATATCAAGAGCGGAATTTTCCAGGATAATGCTGGAGTTTTTCTGCATCATCCCAAGAAAAGAGGCGTATGAAGGTCCGCCGGCGTTTACAGACATCACTTATGACCCCTCAAAACTTCCATGGTCCTACGCTATCACAAAAGAAGCGTATTTCCAGGGATTCATCGTCGGTTATCTTGGAGAAATAGACAAAGTCACCGGCAGGACTCCTTTCAAGCCCGAAAACAATATCACCAGGGCTGAAGCGGTTAAAATAATCCTGCAAGCGCTTGAAAGGGTAAATGCGGTTAAATTGAATATACCGGCTACGGAAGCCTGGGACTCAGCCTATATCCGCATCGCTCAGGATCTTACCCCTTATCTCCAGCAAAACCAGAACCTGAAAAGCGCGTTCATCATAACGGCGGATGAAGCAAAACAGCCTAATAAGATAATCACGCGCGGCGAATTCGTGGTGATGGCGGACAGGGTATTGATGGCTTACGACTGTACTCTTATTGATACTGACGGGGACGGGATGCCCGATTACTGGGAAAAGAAATTCGGGTTAAATTATCTTGACCCCAAAGACGGCGATCTTGATACGGACGGTGACGGACTTACAAATCTGGAAGAGTACCGGCATGGGACGGATCCGCGAAACCCCGACACCGACATGGGCGGAGTAAAAGACGGCGAAGAGGTCAAGAAGGGCACAAATCCGCGCGATAACCCGCTTGATGACCCGATTGATACGGATGGGGACAGACTTACGGACAAAGCGGAAATCAATATTTTCGGCACCGATCCTTTGGTTGCGGATACAGACCGCGGAGGAGTCAACGACGGCGATGAGGTCCTGATCAACAACACCGATCCGTTGAATCCGTCGGACGATAAAGATATCGACGGGGACGGGCTTTCTGACTATGACGAAGAGAATACTTACGGCACCGACCCTACCGACCCCGATACCGACGAAGGAGGAGTAAAAGACGGGGATGAGGTGTTCCGCGGAACCGATCCGCTCAATTCCGATGACGACCTTATTGACCCGCGATCCGACCTTGAGGAGGGCATATACCTTATTGAGGAACCGTGCAATCAGTGCCCGTGTCCGTCGGCGATTGAACATACCGCGGATATTATTCCGGGGGATACCGTCTTCGGCATCATCTCCAACAATCCCGAAACCGAAATCTTCAGCAAGAGCAATGTTGTGAAGATAACCTCGGTGCGGAAGCCCGGTGGGGCCGATAACGCGTCGGGGGGTTAACCGGGTGGCGACTTTTGAAGTCGGGCCGACTTCAAAAGTCGAACACAAAACATGGTATAATTACAAGATAGTATGAACGACAAAAAGCCAAAATTCGGAACAATCGCCTTAACGGCGGCAATAGCCATAATGTTCATTGCGGGCAATGCAGTAAATGTCATCCAGGCCCAGCCCGCCGGCACCGGATCGAGCGCGCCCAAAGGCGCCGTGCCTGATGCCCAGGCCGAAGCCGCCTGCACCGATGCCATGGCCAAGTTTGCCGATTATCAATTGGGGCAATACCGCGACTTTATCCGCGGGAACTTCCAGAATAAGAGCTCAACTTCTTCACTGCTGCCTGCGGGCTTCGGTCGCTACAGGGAATTCCGCACCTCGTTATACACCAAATACTATACTTTTTTCCCCCAGCAGGGCGCCAGCCAGCTAACCGAAGGAATCGGCGCCAATGCCTGCATGAGTGTCGTCAACGACTTTCTGGCGAAAGCGCGCAATGAACTTTCATCGCGCGCGGTTCAGACTTCAACGGTTAAAAAAGTAACCGCGCTGATCACCAAATACCAGCAGATTAACGCCCAACTCGCGACATTAACCAGGACTTTCTTGACGATGAAATCCTACCTGGACACTTTCGCAACCAAATTGCCCTGCTATATCGCAAAATCATGTAACAAATGATGAAGAAACACTCCCTGAAAATCAGTTTATCGCTTGCCGCCGCTTTCGCGCTGTTCATGGCAGTCAGCGCAATTACCGGATATGCTCAAACTCCGGCCGCAGGTAAGCCGGTTGATTTTTGCGCGGTCGAATTCAAGTCCCTAAAAACCGGTAAAACAATCCGCCCGATTTTCAACGACCCCGCACTAGATACGGAAGCGGTGATGGTGCTTTATCACAAAAATATCAATACTACTTTCAACCAGTATATCGTGAAGATGATTGAGGCTGAATCGGAAGCGGTAAAGACCGGAAAAATCAATCCGGATGGACGCGCTCCGGCACCTGTCAGCGCCGATAATCCCCAGGTTTTGAAAGACTGTCCGGCAGATGGAAGCAACTTCAGCACATATTGCGTGGCCCAACGCCTGCTCACGGATGAGACCGGCGGATATTTCGCCTACCAAAGGGCTCTTGATTGCAGAAGGGGTCAGCTCTTTGACTCCTCTCAAAAAGGCAAAGACACATATGCCAGCCAGGGACAGGCCGCGCTGATGATGAGCGCTCGCCTTGATGCGATCGCGCGTGAAAAAACATCCGCCAAACGCGCTCTGGATCAGACTTTGTCCGCGTACAACGAACTTCGCACAGCCTGGCCGATGCACAAAAAATACATCCAGATTTATGAAAGCCTGATCAAATACCGCGACAAAATGGTTGAAATCAGAAACCAGGTGGAAGAATTTCCGTCAAAATTCATAGATGCAAGCACAACAAAGTGCTCGTAATAACAATCCCGTCCGGAAAAACAACCCCATAAATATTAAGAATAACAGTGGTTAAAAAGGTTCTCTACACAATTGGAATGATGATGATGATTACGGCGGCGCTTCAGCCGACCGGACTGCTTAAAGCCGAGCAATTTTCCGGCAAAGAAGAGGATGTGCCGTTTTCCACCGCCAGACTCTCTTCAAAAATAGCCAGCGAGATAGGACTTAATCCCGCGGCCAACTGGACGGAAGTCTTTGGCGCAAAAGAGGACAAGGATGTCGGAAAAAACATGTACATGGTCATCTATAAAAAAACCCAGAATGAGCCCCAAAAACAGGCCGGCAAGAATGTTGCGGGTAAATACGGCATGCCTGAAGCCGACATGATCGGGATTTTGCAAGGCGATTACACCAGACTGCTTCAAAAAAAGCCCGGCATGACCCAGGAAGAAGCGATCAAAAAAATCGCGGAAATCCAACAACTCTTCGCCGAAGAAAAAGACCTTTTGAAGCTTCAGGCCGATGTAAAGGCCGCAGTTGAACCGAATGAAATGTTCGCGAACGGTGATATCAACGATTCCGGTTTTGACCTGATTAATGACCTGCAGATAATAGAAAACCTGCTATTTTTGAAGAGCGATCCGATTGATGTCGGAGGGGATTATTCCGGAGGAGATGACGGAGGAGCGCCCGCTACTCCCGCTCCCGCCGGCGGCGCCACGCCAAGCCCCGCAGGGAGCGGTGGGGCTACCCCGCAAACTCCCGCAGGTGGCGGTGGCGGCACCGGAAAAACCGGACAGCCCATTACCGGCGATGGCGAAAGTGGCGCCACGGGGGCCGAAGGTGGAGCGAGTGGCGCAAAAGCGCCCGGCCTGCTGAATCCTCTTAGCTGTTTTTCTCAAAACGACCTTGGAAAAGCACTTGATACATTTGAAGAAAAGAAAGGCACCGATCCCAACTTAAAAGACAAATCGGAGGGACAAACTCCCTATTCCGGAACCGCGCCGGGCGGTGCCGGCGGGGGTGGCGGTAATGGCGGCGGCGGATCAGGAGCTGACTCCGCGGCCGAAACAACTGCCGCCTCAACAGCGGCAGCCGCTGATTTTATGGCCGCAAAACCCGACACTACGCCACCGGCGAAGGCGGCACCTCCCGGCAGTTGGCTTAAAGACAAGCTATGTCTTAAATTCTTCTGCCTGGATATAAAACTGGTTATGGCTCCGGCCACCTCCGGGTATCTGAATTCGGACAACTGCATCGCCTGTCACGCGGAAAAAATCAACGATACCTTGAAGAAAGTAATCAACCATTCTCTTGTCCCAGGCAAAGCTCCGGGCAACCTCGGCGAATCCGCGAAATGCAAAAAAGCCGTCGGCACGGCCTTCGGAGCCATCAGCATGAATTTCTACGCCATCGCGATGCCGGTCTTGACGCCGGTAAACGACGACCTTGTCTTTGGTACCGGCATAGAAGACGACTGGTACAATTACTGCAACGCCGTCGCGTTCCCTTTTGGCTGCAGTAAAAAAGCTCCTCCCGCCAGTCCGGAACAGTCCACATATGTAATTCCCCCTTCCATCAGCGACATGGCAAGCAAAAAAGAAATCTCCAACGCTTCATTTGCCACCTCAATGGAAACTCTTTCCCGCAATCTTGAAACGATGACTTTGGGCATGGAAACTGAAAAAATAAAAGGAGTTGATGCGTATCAGATTTCACAGTCGGCCGACAACGCCATCGGGTCATTTAATCCGCTCAAGGTGGAACTTAACCTTATGAATTATTACTTTTCAAATATCCGCGACATCCTTCACAGCCTGCATGAAAAAGTGGCTTCAATCCCCGGCCCTCAAGCCTGCACTGATTTAAGGGAAAAGAAAGAATGCACATGACGCGACACGCGAGCAAAGCGAGTGTGCCTAAATAAAAGTTTGAAAAATATCACCTCATGAAAAAAATCCTACTCACAATCAGCCTCCTCGCCTTCCTGACGGCAACCATCTCCCCGGGCATCAATCCCGCGGGCATATCCGCCCAAATCCCGTCCGCCGGCGCCCAACTCTGGGATTCCACCACCGGACAGCAGGCGATTTGCCGCGGCAACCGCGACTTTGGCACATTCCTAAGCGCGCTCATAAGCTACGATGATTTTAAGGAATACTGGAAAGACATTTTTGTCCGTTACAATTCCAATATCTGCCAGTACACGGATATAGACGCCCTCGAAAAAAGGATTACCGCCGTTCGCAAGCAGATCAGGGCTGCGTTTTATGTCTGCGCAGACACCACCAAGATGAAAGACACCTATTACAAGCTGGAGGCTGAACTGTTTTATCTGCGAAGATATATCAATACGGAAAACGGCACCTTTTCTCAGGTCAATATCGATACCGTCAAAAATGAACTAAGGGATTATTTCGTCATCAACAAGGGATATTTAAGCGACGAAAAAATGACCACGATTTACAACGAATTCAAGACCAAGTACACCACACGGCTGGAAACCTACAAATACTGTAAAGATCCATCCTGGCAAAATCTTCTGGATAAATGGAACGAATTCCGCGAAAACGCAGGTGGCTTTGGCCCCGCCATGAAGCAGGCCAGCTCGTCTTTCAAGAAAAGATGGGAAAGAATGGCCAACACCCCGATGAAAGGCGGACAGAGCTTTCTTGGCGGATTCCTGGATGCCCGCATCAACGGTCTTCCCGCAAAAGAAGGACTGGATCTGATTATGCAGGAAATAAGAAAGAATACTCCCGGCGGGTTTACTTTTGGGAAATTGGCGGTGGATAAAAACTATAAAGACAAAATACAGGCCGAGAATTTGGACTCGGCTACATACATTGCCCAATACCAGGCGCAATATGGTGAAACAGCCGACGATTACACTTTTCAGATCATGGCCACGCTCAACATGCTGGATGATATTATCAAAACTACGGCTCCGTACCAGAATCAAACGATCCAGTGCACAAAGCGGTTGAATAACAAGCAGTGCTGATCCGGTGCCCGGTGTTCCGGGTGTTTGGAAACGGTGCTTGGTTGCTATCGGTGCCCGGTGTTCCGGGTGTTGGGAAACGCGCTGTCCCACCCCGGATATTGTGTCCGCATTCGCGGACGGACTTTCTCATAAGCATGCTCGCTCCGCTCGCATGTCAAAAATAAAACCCCTATTTCATAGGAGTTTTATTAGGCTTTTCTAGGGCTCATTGTGGGTATTTCTTCTGTCAGAAGCAGGATATTGTGTTCGCTTCGCGAACTTTTACTGCTTTGGCCGCCTGGTGCGGCCGCGGGCATGCTATGCATGCCTGACATAGGAGAGGATTGTACCTTTTACGCGCTCTCTCCATTGCGCCTTATCGTCTTTTTTTACCACGCCTGTCATCATTTCTATCGCTTCCGCGTTGTCGATTTTGCAATAGGGGCAGTTGAAGCGGTGAGTTGAGATCGAGATTCCGCAGCCCAGGCAGTTAAAAATCATTTTTCAGTATGTAAAATCAATGATGTAATGGTCTTCCTTTTTTTTTCCTTTTTCCTCCGGGTTCACTTCTTCGACGATCTGCACTTTTTCAAAGCCTTCCCTGATAGGCTCTTTCCCCTCCACCTTCTTTTCCTTTATAGCGGCTCCCTTCGACTCATCCGTGAGTGACGAATCCCCGGGAACATCTTTATTGGCGGGTGGTTTCTTTACCGACTTTTTTGCTTTGGGCTGGAGAGGCGTTGTTTCTCCTCCCATTTGGGCGTCCAGGAACCGGTCCACTTCTGTTCTCCTGATCCTGTATACCCTTCCCAGCTTGGACGCTTTCAGCTTCCCCTGCTTAATGAACTTCAGCACCGTAAACGGGTGAACCTGGAGAATCTGCGCGACCTGTTCCACAGTCAGTATCGTTTCTTCCATTTGGTCTCACTTTAATTAAGTATTTTAAGCCTTTCGCAAGCCTTTTTATCTTAATTAAAGTCTACCATATTTTCAACTATTTTACAATGATATATACCTTTATCTATCTATCCACCTTAACGAGGGCATTTATATCATAACTAAAAATATTTTTCAATGCTTTTGGCAAGTTAAATTTATTCTAGGCAATTTTATTAAACTTTATGTGAACAAGTTTTGAACATGTTTTATACACAATCCATTAAAGTTTATTAAATTCTATTAAACTTTATTAAATCTTCATCATTAAACAGTACTCCAATTCTGAGTACTGTTCGTGATAATTACTACTGCCAATCAGTGCAATAAATATGAATATTAATGTTCAATTCAGCCTTGTAGCTGATTCTCCAGCGCGTGCAGGCTTAAATCGACTCTCTCTCCGTTTACCCATATGTAAGTCCTCAAATCAATGTGCGCGCCATAATCGCCGCCGGTACTGCCCATCCTGCCGATATGCTCAAACTGCCCGACTTGCTGACCTTCCTTCATATTATCCAGAAAATGAGCGGCGTGCGCGTAGGCCTGGTAAACGATATAATCCTTGCCGTTAAGCTTGTAAGTGACATTCGTTTTAATGATGATTCTGTTGCCGTAAGCGCCCTGCCGACCTACCCATTCGACGGTGCCACCGTACCATGTGACGATTTTCCAGTTTTCTTGCGGGACATAATCGATTCCAAGGTTGCGCTTTGCGGCCGGAAGCTGCTCAAGCGTGCCGTCTTTGAATATGGCTTTTTGCGGCGGTTTCAGGCTGTGTTTACTGACTTCCATAAAACTACTCGAAATTTTTATGTTTCCGACAGGGCTGTCCGGGAGAAATTTATGCGTGGCGGAAGTCAGTGCTTTTTTTTCGGGGATTGAATGATCTTCATCGTCTTTAAGCCCGCATGGCTTGCCCTTTGCCATTAATTTGGTTTCATGCGCGGCCGGCGCCTCTTTTTTATCCGTTTTTTTCGGCGCTGATACCGAGGGCGCGGGGGTTGATGCGCTTGCTTTCGGGCTTGATGCGGAGACTTTCGGTGCTGAGGCCGACGCCTGCGGAGCCGGTGTCGCGGATGCTTTTTCCGCTTCTTCCGCTTCTGCTAACAACTTGTCCCCGGCTTCCGTATGGATATAATCCGGCATTATCCTGGCCCAAGCCTCAATTTTTGCATAATAATTTAACGATAGTTGCCCGTATTTGCCGTCCAGCCCGTAATTTTCCCTGTCATAGCTGTTGGCATGGTAAAACGAGATGCTCATGTACATGAAAAGATTTTCCCCGCTGATTTCCCCCTTTCCAACCTTTTCCTTTACGGATGGGTCTGCATTCTTCAAAAACCAGCCTATCATGGCCTGCGCCCTATCTGGTCCGGCGGTATAAGCCGTAATCAGGCATGGTATGAGCAGTGAAGTGGGATCACTTATGCCATAAGCTTTCTCAAGGTCGGAGATGTCTTTCTTTAGAAAACCGTACATATAGTCAAAATATTTGATGGCGATGTTTGTCGATTCCGACAGGTTTCCCAAATTTGCCTTGGCGCAGCCCTTTTCGCCCAATACCTGCTCACAGGCCGCTTTTTTTATTTGCCACGGTCCCTTTGCGTCTTTCCCGCTGGTCCTGTTCGTATATACATTTTCTTGTGGCAGTAAGCCGTAAAGAAGCAGTCCCCGCATTCCGTCCGTGTAGAGACCCGGTTTCCGCCTTTCCTTGTCCAGGTTGATTATTTCCATATAAAGAGTGAATAAACCGGTTTTTACGGTTTTCAATTCCTCATTTGCTTCATTTGAGCCTCGTCTTTTCAGCTCTGCGGCCCTTTTTTCCAATACGATTGCGTCCTTCTTTTTTTGGGCAAGTTCGGTTTCCACGGTGCCGGAACGCAACGCGCGCAAATCTTTATAGAGGCCCGTTGAGGGAAACACCTTGTCAATTTCCCATCCAATAGCGTCAATAAGTGGCATCTGTTTGCTGGAAAACGGCACGGTCACCCTGCTTCTGGCATTCATTATCGCCGTAGCAAGCGATGTTTCCTGTTTGACGCTCGCCACGATAGGCAGTTCGCGATCCGGATTTTCATCATGCGTTCTTACCCTGACAAGGTTGTTTTCCGGATCAGCAGAGATTAGTTTTCTCTGCCCGTCATGGAACGCCTGCATTTCGCCGTTCTTTTTTCCCGCAGGCATCCGGGCTTTTCTGACAATCTTAAAACATTTGTATGGATCCGTATAAAAAATCGGGACCAGCCCGTCTTTGGCTCCCGCAGATGTTTCAAATACTTCGCTAAAGTTTTCGATGGCGCTTTCAAGACAATCGTCGGTTGTAATCGTTTCCTGTTTTTTTATGGTCTCTGCATCCGGCCTTAAAATGCCATCGGCGGCGGCCGCATCTGGCGCATTTCCGAAGCCGAATACGGGAGCGGAAGAAATGGCCGCAGGATCACTGTGTCTGTAATCGTGCCGGTCCTTGCAGGCGGAAGCGCCCATCGCGCCCAGGGCCGTAGCCACCGCGAGAATCCTTACTCCCATGCTTTGGCGCAGGTTCTTGAATAATGAAGATGATTCATTATTCCCCCGGGTCGCTCCTTCAATTACCCGGATATCTGGTGTACTTTCCATATTGAAATTTAGGGATGGTTGGTTATTTTACAGCTTTTGCCCTTTTTGTCAAGACTTATACGGTCGGATAATAAACGGGCGAATTATGCCCGTAGAGACACTGTCAAAACCGGTGCCTTTTGAGCCCACTAGCTTGTGGGCTCAAAGACCCCCGAAAAACACAACGATTCAAAACTCTCCATCGTACCGTGTAGGCTATCTATAATAAAAGAACCCTCAAAAAAAACCGCATCACTCCCTTATTTCTCCTTAACCCTTTCCGCCTCGCAGGCGCTTTTTGGGCTCAATTCCTCAATTTTCTCACAGCACTGATCAAATCCCCCATCCGATTTCACACAGTCCAAAATACACTTAATCCGCGTATGGCAGATATTTGAAATTGCGTCGCACTGAACCTTGTTCCTGTCTGTTTCTTCATACATGACGCATTTCGTATCCGGGCTCTTAACGAGCGACAATTCTTTTTGCACTTTTTTTTGGACAAGATCAGCCGTCACCTGAAGATCCTTCTTTTCGTCCTCTTCCCTGAAATACGCCCTCACACCCATTCCCGTACAGAAGACAAGAGTTCCCAACATGACGATATTTGATGTCCGATGATTTTCCAGGCTCATATTTATATTATCAATAATGAGGAGTGTTACTGTAGTAGCAATTCTCGTTGTTGTCAAATCCGAGATGCCCTCATCCCTATTTGCCGAAAAACCTCCCGAGCCATTGTCCTGTGTAGGACTTCTTGACCTTGGCTACCTCTTCGGGCGTGCCATATGCAATAACTTCCCCGCCCTGTTCGCCGCCTTCCGGGCCCAGGTCAATAACATAATCAACCGATTTGATTACATCAAGGTTGTGTTCAATCGTAAGTACCGTGTTTCCCTTTTCCACCAGCGCCTGCAGTACATGCAGAAGCTTCTTCACATCGTCAAAATGCAAACCCGTTGTCGGTTCATCCAGGATATATAGCGTTTTTCCGGTAGATCGTTTGCTTAGCTCGGTGGCCAGCTTAATGCGCTGGGCCTCACCTCCGGATAAAGTTGTCGCCGACTGACCCAGATGGATGTATGAAAGCCCGACTTCAAATAAAGTCTGCAATTTGGTTTTGATGCTTGGGATCGCGTCAAAGAACTCCAATGCCTCTGAAACCGTCATATCCAGCACCTCTGCAATATTCTTTCCGCGGTAGGTGATTTCAAGAGCTTCATTATTGTACCTTTTGCCTTTGCAGATTTCGCACGGAACATAAATATCCGGCAGGAAGTGCATTTCTATTTTTTTGATGCCATCGCCCGCGCAGGCCTCACAGCGGCCGCCTTTTACATTAAAGCTGAATCTTCCAGACTTATAGCCGCGCAGTTTTGCTTCCGGCGTGGTTGCAAAAAGCTCGCGGATGTCGGTAAAAACGCCGGTATAAGTTGCCGGGTTTGAGCGCGGAGTGCGGCCAATCGGCGACTGGTCAATATTGATGATCTTGTCCAAAAAGTCTATGCCCTCAATCTTCTCATGTTTGCCAATTATATTCCGTGTGCCGTATAGCCTTGTTTCCACCGCTTTTACTAAAATATCGTTTATCAGCGTGGATTTGCCGGAGCCGGAAACCCCTGTAATACCCACAAAAATCCCCAGCGGTATCGTTACGCTGACATTCTTGAGGTTGTGATGGGCGGCTTTGAATATGCCAAGAGTATGCCCGTTGCCTTTCCTGCGTTTTTTTGGAACGGCGATTTCTTTTTTTCCGCTTAAATACTGCCCCGTCAGGGAATTGGGGTTTTTCATTATCTCCTGAGGCGTTCCTGCGGCCACAACCCGACCGCCATCTTTGCCCGCGCCGGGACCTATATCCAGGATATGGTCCGATTCAAGCATCGTGTCTATGTCGTGCTCAACCACGATTACGGTGTTGCCGAGGTCGCGGAGTCTTTTAAGAGTGCTGATCAATTTGGCGTTATCCGCCTGATGCAGTCCGATTGATGGCTCATCCAGGACATAAACGACCCCCGATAATTTAGAACCGATTTGAGTGGCCAGACGGATCCGTTGCGCCTCCCCGCCAGAAAGGGTGTTGGCGGCGCGATCCAGGGTCAAATATGAAAGTCCTACATCATCCATGAATTGAAGGCGATTCAAAATCTCTTTCATGATCATTGACGCGATCTGCGCTTCCATCTCTGTCAATTTTAGTGTCTGAAAATACCCCGAGCATTGTTTTACGGACATCTGCGTCACTTTGATGATGGACTTTCCGCTGATCGTTACGGCCAAAACCTCCGGGCGAAGGCGGTTGCCGTGGCATTCCGGACACTCCAGAATCTGCATATATTTTTCAATCTTTTTACGGATATAGTCGGATTCGGTCTCAAGGTAGCGGCGTTCAAGATTTGGGATCACTCCCTCAAAACTCATCGCGAATTCACCTTTGAATGTGCCGTTGTCATTTGGGCCGTTTCCCATCGTCACGGCGTATTTTTTTTCGCCACTGCCGTAAAGCACCAGATCCATCGCCTCTTTGTTTAATTCCTTTACTCCAACATTCATCGAAAAACCGTGTTTTTGGGCTACCGATTCAAGTATTCTATTATACCAGCCCAAATGGCTTGTTGTGGCCGACCAGGGCATGATTGCGCCTTCAGCAAGGCTTAACGAATCATTTGGGATTATCAGCTTGGGATCAATCACCAGCTTGGTGCCAAGTCCGTGACATTTTGGACAAGCTCCGTGAGGACTGTTAAAAGAAAAACTGCGCGGTGAAATTTCTGAAATGCTGACTCCGCATCCGGCGCACGCGAAGTGCTCGCTAAAAACCTGTTCCACATCGGTATCGTTGTCCAGCACCACCATCAGTCCTTCGCCGTGTTTAAGCGCCGTTTCTATGGAATCAGCCAGGCGCGTGCGGTCCGGATTCGGCAATTCTATCTCATCGCCCGAGGAAAGTTTTTTTACATGTTTCTTGAAGTCCTTTACCACAAGCCTGTCCACTACAATCTCGATGGTGTGTTTTTTGTTCTCATCCATCTCCAAAACATCCAGAATGCTTATTACTTCGCCATCGATGCGGACGCGCACGAAGCCGTCTTTTTTGATTTTTTCAAGGACTTTTCCGTGCGAGCCCTTGCGGTCGCGGATAACCGGCGCGAGCAGCAGAATTTTGCGACCGACTTCCATATTTGATACTGTTTCAACGATCTGGCTGGCGCTCTGGCGCTTGATGTCTTTGCCGCATTTTGGGCAGTGCGGATGGCCGACCTTGGCAAAAAGAAGACGGAGGTAATCGTAGATTTCCGTAACCGTTCCGACGGTGGAACGAGGGTTGCGGCTGGCCGTTTTCTGGTCGATTGAGATAGCCGGAGAAAGACCGTCGATTGAATCCACATCCGGTTTTTCCATAAGCTGAAGGAACTGGCGGGCGTATGTGGAAAGACTTTCCACATAGCGGCGCTGTCCTTCGGCATAAATGGTATCAAAAGCCAAAGATGATTTGCCGGAGCCCGAAAGGCCGGTGATGACCGTCAATTTATCCCGCGGGATCTCAACATTGATATTTTTCAGATTGTGGATTCTGGCTCCCTTTACTACGATTTTGTCGCTTCCCATGGGCTTTATTGTGTCTATTAATAAAATTTGTCCTTAGCTTGTAAACGCTAGCACGGTTTCCCATTTCTGGCAAGGGTGGGGGTGCAGCCCAACCTTTGAGGTCGGTGGCAGGCAAGCGGGCATTCTGTCATATTAATACATTTCATTAAAGATTGACCGCTTCATCGGTTTTCAATATCTTGTCGGCCATGAACGAAAACCCAAGGCCAAGCTTTGAAAGCGGTGACACCGTAAATACACCAAAAGAGCTTTTTGAAGCCATTTTTGGCCAACCTTCGGGATTCCACCTGCTTATTAATATCTGGTGGGGCGAGCAACATTCCCTCTGGGAACAACTGGAAAGAAAAACCGGTCAGAAAATCGCCATCGTCATCAAACGGTTGTACCAGCATGAAGGAAAAACGGCTTGTATATTGGAAGTGAAGGTGCTTTAGGTTGCAGTGTCCCCAACCCCGATCATTTATAAATATCGCCTCTGGCACCGGCATTAAAAAATATGATTATGTTTGTGTCGGGTCGTATTTCGTACAAGAACCTGAATTTGCCCATGCGTAATCTAAAGCAGTTCTTTAGACCCTTAAGCGGCTTAATGTCTAATGCCCTCGTCATGGGGGTACGGTACAATATCTCTAATTTATCCTGAAAACTTATTAGAAATTCCCGACCCTGCTTTTCAAGGAATTTCTGCACTTTATCGTGGAATATGTACTTATGCATTTTTCTTTTGAATCAGGTTCTGCAGGAATTTCCGGCCGTCGATGAACTTCTTTTTGTTCTTTTTGTAATCATCCATGGCCTGACGGTAAGCCTTAATTTCGGCCGCAGTCGGCTCAACTTCGACTTCCTCAATCGCAAAATCTTCACTTATCGGCTTCACTTCAAAAGCGGGCTTTGAATGGACCAATACGATATATTTGACCTTCTTATCCCTGGCTTCTTTCCAGAGGCTGGTAATGTTATTCCTGTATTCCCTGATGTTTATTATTTTCGTCGTCATATTGTGTACATTATTGTGTGATGGTTTGTGTACACTATTATATTGCATCCGGTTTTTGAAATCAAATATGAGCCAGGGTTTCGGTTATAGCAGAAGAACATTAAGGATTTCTTAAAAGCTGATAAAAAAGATGAGATGGATTTTGGACTGGATTGGTGTTGCCGGATTTTGCCGCCGCGTCCGCGTGAGCAGAGTCTACGCACGAAGCCTCAGGCTGAGTGCAACTAATAATAGATCTTTTTTGGCTCCCTTAAGCCATCATGACTGGCCAATTCTTTGTCCGGACAAAGGTTTGGCCAGTCATGATGG